>Ga0156220_169_pt2 | contig 64503 bp, 56 predicted proteins | sample RifCSPlowO2_12_FD_107868 | JGI IMG/M metagenome (GOLD analysis project Ga0156220, IMG submission 107868) | Rhodospirillales bacterium RIFCSPLOWO2_12_FULL_58_28 | reverse complement strand
GCGCCCGGCGGCACGTCGGCGTTGAACTGCTCCCAGAACTCCGGCGGCTGGTCGCGGACATCCCACTGGGAAAGGATGCCGCGAGGGCTGAATATCCGCTCCTTGGCGCGGGTGCCTTCCTCGTCGCGGCGGATGCCGGCGAAGACTCCGGTGAAGCCGTGCTCGGCGATGACCGCCTTGAGGCCTTCCGTCTTGAGCGCCGAGCAGCAGACGACCTTGCCCCGGTCCGGCCCCATGCCGGCGGCAATAGCCTGATGATTTGAATCAACGATCAGGTTGAGATTCCACTCCTTGGCGTAGCGGTCGCGGAATTCGATCATCTCAGGGATTTTCTTTTTGGTATCGACGTGAATCAGCGGAAAAGGCACATGGCCGAAAAACGCTTTCCGCGCCAGCCACAGCATGGCGTTGCTGTCCTTGCCGATGGACCATAGCATGGCGAGGCGCTCGACCTTGTTGAAGGCCTCGCGGAAGATATAGATGCTCTGGCTCTCCAGGGCGTCGAGGTTATCCATGGCGCTCATAGGGTTCCTGTAGCGTTCATATCCCCTGTCCGAACCAGGGAGCGTTGTGAATGCCGCATTCGGTTTTTTCCATGTCCGCCCACCGTCCGGCCCTGACCTCCTCGCCCGATCCGGTCAAGCGGGTGCATGGCGAACAGCCGACGGAGGTATAACCGGCGGCGGCCAGCGGATGGACGGGGAGGCTACGCTTTTCGTATGCCTCAGCGATGCGGCCCCGCGACCATCCGGCCAGGGGATTGATTTTGATTCGGTTGTTATTGAACTCAACAATGCGAAGGTCAGCCCTTTCCCCGCCGTGAAAGCGCTTGCGGCCGGTGATCCAGGCATCGAAGCCGTGAAGGGCCTTCTCCAACGGCAGCACCTTGCGCAGATAGCAGCAGGTTTCGGTATCAGTGCGGTTGAGGGCGCCGTCGGCGTCATAGTTTTCGATGTCCGCCGGGTCCGGCCTCACCGTTCGCATATCGGTGAGTTTGAACCTCTTGGTAAGGGTGTCCCGATAAGCCAGGGTCTCCTCGAACAGCATGCCGGTATCGAGGAAAATAACCGGCGTCGAGGGATCGACCTCGGCCACCATATCAAGCAGGACAGCCGCCTCGATGCCGAACGATGAGGTTACGGCGATTCGCCCCGGGAATTCTTCCTTGATCATGACGCGCAGCAAATCAACCCCGCCGAAGTCGCCGTAGCGCTCGACAAGCCGCTGCTCCAATTCAGCGCCGTGGGGCCGTTCCTGCAATGGAGCGTCCATCAAATATTGGCTCCCATCGCCGACGAAGGGGCCAAAGAGGCTTCGATAATGATATCGGCGGCGGCGGCCCAGTCGTCCAGCGCACGGACGAACGCCTCCATGTCGCCGCCTCCGGCGGCCGCAACCTTGGCCTTAAGCGCCGTTTCCAGCGCGGCCATCAACGCCTTTTCCCCGCTGAATTGGCTTCTGACTTCCAGAATCAGGCGGGAATCGTCGAAGTCTTCCGTATCAACGCCGAGAACGCTGAGGAGCCGTTGTCCGGTGGCGAACAGGCTGCGCCGTCCGGCCTCCACGGCTTCTTCCCGATCACCGATGGCAAGGGAGCGCTGAAGGTCTATGCGCCCCACCAGAGACAGGTCGGACAGATATTCCCCGACGACCGCTGCGGCGGCGCATTCGCCGACGGCGCTGATCGGCGGAAAGAACGGCTTGTCGGACCCCACGTCGAGCCATAATAACGGATCGCTTACATCGTAGCCGCCCTCGGTCACCGGCGCTAAAAGCTTTTCGATGCCCGCCGCGCCGATGCGTTTCGCCCAACGGCGAACGCTTTCTTCCTTGTTTCGGGTTTCGGCATAGGCGGAAAGCAGGATTTTCAGCGCTTCCTTTATAAGACGCGCCGGCACAGCCGGGCCTTCCATGGCGATGGCGCCGGGAGTATCAACCTCTCCCCCCAGGTGAAATTGGTAGTGAGGGGCATTCTTGCCGCCGATCTTCTTGGCCACTCCGTGCAGGCCGATGTCGCCGATATGATGCTGGCCGCATGAATTGTGGCACCCGGAAATGCGAATGCGCGTCTCGGGGAAACCGGCGAAAGCAGCGCCGGCGGCCAGCAACTCTTCGGCCAAGGCATGGGAATTGTTGATGCCGATCGGGCATGTGCTGACGCCGGGGCAGGCAACAATATCGCCGAGGCCATGAGGCCGCTCGCCCATATCAAGGCCGAGGGCGCGGACGCCCTTCATAAACCTGTCGGCATTTTGCCGGGGAATGCCTACGGCGATGATATTCTGCTCACGGGTAAGACGGAACTCGGAAGCGCCGGTCTGCTCCGCGATATCGGCCAAGGCTTCGAGCCGATCCGATGACAACATGCCGAGCGGCGGACGAATGACGACGGCAACTTTCCCGTCGTGTTGCTCAATCCGGCCGCGCTGCGGCGGCGGAAATCGGTCATCGGCGGGCGTGCGCCACGCAAGCGCCGGCCATGGCCGCTGAGGCATGCGCCGGGCATGTTCAAATTCATCCAGAAACAGCTTGACGAATTCTTCCTCGCCGAATCTTTTTACCAGAAACTTGAGGCGCGAGGCCATCTTGCGGCTACGATTGGAATAGCGGTGGTGCAGGTGAGCCACGGCTTCCTGAACGGCGGACAATTCCTCCTCCGCGACGAACTCCAGAAGTTCGACGGCGGAACGGGGAACGGAGCCGAGGCCGCCGCCGGCCACCACGCGGAACCCCGGACGGCCGTCCTTAACGGTGGCGATAAGCCCCAGGTCGTCGATGGAAGTCGCTCCGCAATCCAGTTCGCAGCCCGATATGGAAATCTTTACCTTGCGCGGCATGTGCTGAACCAGCGGATGGCGCAGCCAGGTAACGGCCAGCCGTTGAGCGACGGCGCCGGCATCGACGCGCTCACGGGGGCAGATGCCGGCCAAGGGGCAGGCGGTGACATTGCGAAAGGTATTTCCCGACGCCTCACGCGAAGTCAGGCCGGCGCCGTAAAGCTCCTTGAAAAGCTTCGGCAGGGAATCCAGGGCGACGAAATAGAACTGCAACCCCTGGCGCGTGGTGATATGAACGTCGGCGCCGCAATGCTCGCGGTTGGCCTTGGCCACGGCGCGCAGCCATTCGACGCGCAGGCGTCCGCCCGGCGCCTTGACGCGCGCCATGTGCATGCCGTCCTGCTTCTGAGCGTAGATGCCGAAACGCAGACGGAAAGTAACCCACCGATCGGAATTCCACTTGTGAGTCCGGAAGTTGTTGATCCCGGCGAGAAATTCCTCGTAATCCTCCATGCGCGCCAGCGGCTCGGCTTCGCATTGCGCCATTGACGGGCGTGCGGCGCGGGCGGTATGCGCGAGGGTCTCCAGCATGGCAATCCTTTACAAGAAATTTATGTTGTTTAACAAATCAACCCATTTTTATCATGTAGAATGCAAGGCGTCAATAATTTGTTTGCCTTAGCGCAGATCATGATGTGGTCTAATATAGCGTCACGGATTTAGAGAAGGAATCGAGTTGTCGGTCAAGCATCCAATTATCGCCGTTGTCAGGTCATCGGGCGTCGGCACCACCCAGGTCAGGAACGCTTTCGATCACGTCTTCCGGCGGGAGAACGTCAGCTTCGCCGAGGTCAGCGGCGAGAGCTTCCACCGCTATGACCGCGCCGCCATGAAGCAGGCGATGGCGGACGCCGCCGCCAAGGGACACCGCAACTTCAGCCACTTCGGCCCCGAGGCCAATCTGTTCAAGGAACTTGAAACCCTGTTCAGAAACTACGGCGAGACCGGCGCCGGCAAGCGCCGCCATTATCTGCACAGCGCGGAAGACGCGGAAAATTATCCCGGCCAAGGACTGAAAGCCGGCGAACTTACCCCATGGGAAGATATCCCGAAAGGCAGCGACCTGCTCCTGTACGAAGGGCTGCACGGCTGCGTGGTGACGGACGAAGTAAATGTCGCATGTCTGGTTGACTTAAAGATCGGCGTGGCGCCTGTGATCAATCTGGAATGGATTCAGAAGATTCACCGCGACACCAGTCAACGCGGTTACTCGGAAGAAGCGGTGATAGACGCCATCCTCAGGCGCATGCACGACTACGTCCACTACATCATCCCCCAGTTCGCCCATACCGACGTCAACATCCAGATGACGCCGGTGGTCGATACCTCGGACCCGGCGATCTCCCGCGACGTCCCCGCCCTGGACGAGTGCGTCGCCGTTATCCGTTTCAGCAAACCGGACAAGTGGGATGTCGATTTCCCTTACCTTCTCGACAAGATCAATAATTCCTGGATGTCGCGCCGCAATTCCATTGTTGTCCCCGGCAGCAAGCTGGGGATGGCGATGGAACTGATCCTGCCCCCCATCGTGCGCTCCCTGCTCAAGGGAAGGAAATAACGCTATTTCCTTCGCATCATCCGCTTTTTCAGTTCGGCGATGGCGAGAGCCGGGTTCAGGTTCTTGGGGCAGGTGGCGGTGCAGTTCATGATGGTGTGGCAGCGGTAAAGCCTGAACGGGTCTTCGATATTGTCCAGACGCTCGCCGGCGAATTCGTCGCGGCTGTCAATGATCCAGCGGTAGGCCTGGAGCAGGGCCGACGGCCCCAGGTAGCCGCGCTCTCCGTTCCACCAATAGCTCGGGCAACTGGTCGAACAGCAAAAGCACAGCACGCATTCCCACAGGCCGTCCAGTTCATCGCGCTCTTCCGGACTCTGCAACCGCTCGTGGTCGGGAGGTTCGGGCGACACCGTCCGAATCCACGGCGTGATCGAGGCGTACTGGGCGTAAGGCGTGGACAGGTCGCAGACCAGATCCTTGATCACCGGCAGATGGGGCAGCGGATAGATGTTGACCTCGCCCTTGATGTCGTTGATGGCCTTGATGCAGGCCAGGGTGTTGAGGCCGTCGATGTTGAAGGCGCACGAACCGCACACCCCCTCGCGGCAGGAGCGGCGAAAAACAAGCGTGGAATCAATTTCGTTCTTGATCTTGAGCAGGGCGTCCAGGACCATCGGCCCGCAGCCGTCCAGATCAATGTCAAAGGAATCCAGGCGAGGATTGCCGCCGCCGTCGGGGTCATAGCGGTAAATATTGAATCGTCTGACCCGTCCAGCCCCTTCCGGGGCGGGATGGGTCTTGCCTTTGACGACTTTGGAGCCGGCGGGAAGATTGAACTGAACCATTGCCGCCGCCCCTAGTAAACCCGAGCCTTAGGCTCGATGTAATTAATTTCATTGGTCAGGGTATAGGTATGCACCGCACGGTAGCCGAGAGTGACGGCGCCGTCTTTGCCGATCCACGCCAGAGTGTGTTTCATCCAGTTCTCATCGTCACGAAGGGGGTAGTCCTCGTGGGCGTGAGCGCCGCGACTCTCATGACGCGCCTCGCCCGAATGCAGGGTGGCGCGGGCGCAGACCATCAGGTTCTCCAGTTCCAGCGCTTCGGCCAGGTCAGAGTTCCAGATCATCGAGCGATCAGTGACCTGGAGGTCGGAAAGCTTGGCGCTTGCCTCGTCGATCAAACGGCAGCCCTTGGCAAGAACATCGGAGGTTCTGAACACGGCGGCGTTGTTCTGCATAATGCGCTGCATTTCAAGCCTGAGTTCGCTGACGCTCACCGTTCCCGATGCGTGGCGCAGACGATCCAGGCGACCGAGCGCCGCCTCGGCTGAATCCTTGGGCAACGGGCTATGTTGCTTCCCGGCCTTGATCATATTGCCGGCGCGATGCGCGGCGGCGCGGCCGAAAACGACAATATCAAGCAGCGAGTTGGTGCCGAGCCGGTTGGCGCCGTGCACCGAAACGCAGGCGGCCTCGCCGATGGCCATCAGGCCGGCGCAGATGGCGTCGGGACGCTTTTCGGAGGGGCGCAATACCTCGCCGAAGATATTGGTGGGAATGCCCCCCATATTGTAGTGAACGGTAGGGAGAACCGGAATCGGTTCGCGGGTGACATCGACGCCGGCGAAAATCCTCGCCGACTCGCTGATGCCGGGTAGCCGCTTGGCGAGAATGTCCGCCCCCAGGTGTTCCAGGTGCAGAAAGATATGGTCCTTGTCGTCGCCGACGCCGCGTCCTTCGCGAATCTCGATGGTCATGGCGCGGCTGACCACGTCGCGTGAGGCCAGGTCTTTGGCGTTGGGGGCGTAACGCTCCATGAAACGCTCCCCCGCCGAGTTGGTGAGATAGCCGCCCTCGCCGCGTGCGCCCTCGGTGATCAGACAGCCCGAGCCGTAAATGCCGGTGGGATGGAACTGCACAAACTCCATGTCCTGCAAGGGCAACCCCGTACGCGCCACCATGGCGTTGCCGTCTCCGGTGCAGGTATGGGCCGAGGTGCATGAAAAGTACGAACGCCCGTAGCCGCCGGTGGCGAGCACCGTAATATGAGCGCGGAAACGATGGATGGCGCCGTCTTCCAGGTTCCAGGCAATCACCCCCCGGCATGAGCCGTCCTCGTCCATGATCAGGTCGATGACGACATACTCGATGAAAAACTCGGTGTCGTGCTTCAGGCATTGCTGATAGAGGGTGTGGAGGATGGCGTGGCCGGTGCGGTCGGCGGCGGCGCAGGCGCGCTCGACCGGAGCCTCGCCGAAGTTACGCATATGGCCGCCGAAGGGGCGCTGATAAATCTTGCCCTGGTCGGAGCGCGAAAACGGCACCCCGTAGTGCTCAAGCTCAAGAACCGCCGGCACGGCGTTGCGGCACAGATACTCGATGGCGTCCTGGTCGCCGAGCCAGTCGGAGCCTTTAACCGTGTCGTACATATGCCACTTCCAATTGTCCTCGGACATCGACCCCAGCGAAGCGGCGACTCCGCCCTGGGCGGCAACCGTGTGGCTGCGCGTCGGGAACACTTTGGAAATACAGGCGGTTTTCAACTTCGCGGCGGTCATGCCCAACGCCGCCCTCAGCCCGGCGCCGCCGGCGCCGATAACAATAACGTCATATGTGTGATCGGTAATGGCGTAGGCTTTAGACATACGGCGTCAACTCCCCAGGCCGATCTTGAGGATTACGCCGACGGCAAAGACGCCGAGCGCCAAAGCGCCGAACTTGACGGCGATCAGGCCGGCGATCTCTATCGTCTTGTTGTGTACATAGTCCTCAATAACCACGGACAGGGCAAGCGCCCCATGCCACAGGGAAACGATAAGAAGAAGCATGGTCATCGCCATGTTTCCGGGCATCGCCATCCATGCCCTGAAGGTGGCGTAGTCGGCGCCGACGCCCGACACCATGAAGGCGACGAACCACACGGCCAACGGGACCAGCGCCAAAGCCGTCAGCCGCTCGGTATACCAGCCTTCGGTTCCGGCCCTGGCTGAGCCATGCCCACGGACACGTCCCAACGCGCTTCGCATTTTCATCCCGTCGTCTCCCCTACATGCCGATGCCGATGGCCCATGACAGCGCGGTCAGCGCCACCGTCCCCGCCAGCACCATCTTTCCGGTCGCCGTCACCCGCCGGGGAGCAAAGCCCCAGCCGATATCCCAAAACAAATGGCGGATGCCGTTGCACAGGTGATAGAACAAACATGCCGACCATCCGAACAGGCACAAATAACCGAACCATGAGCCGAACACGGCCTGAGCGCGGGCGAAACTTTCGGGACCGTACGCCGCCGCCGCCAGCCAATAGATCAACGCCACCACGCCGAACGCCAAGGCGACGCCGGTGATGCGGTGAAAAATGGATATGGCCATGTGCAGCTTGAACGCATAGACCTGCAAATGCGGAGACATCGGTCGATTTTCGCGCGGCATAGGCATTGAGCCCTTTCTGAATAACTCGACGGCCTAGGGCCAGAACTGTGGCAAGGTGAATGGTGCCGCCGCACAGAATTGAACTGTGGACCTCGCCCTTACCAAGGGCGCGCTCTGCCCCTGAGCTACGGCGGCGTCTCATGATCAAGACTCGCGCACCATGCCATAGGGCAATATCCGAGGCAAGCGTCCCTTGACGATCCATTGTCCGAAAGCGCACCATGACTTCAATGATAACCAAACCGGCAAAGCGGCAGCTACGTCCGTCAACAGGCGGAGCCGAGGAAAAAATCGAGGAACGGCGCAAACGCCGGGCGGCGGCCCTGCGGCTGAATCTCGCCAAACGAAAACAACAAACCGCCTCCCGCGCCAAGGGATAAATATGAAAAATTTTTACTCTTATCAATGGCCGAAAACCGTCACGCCTTTAACCGATGAGCAGAAGGCGATCAGTGACGATTTCATCAAGTACTGTCAGGAAGTCTTTCATCGTCAGTGGAGCATGCTTAATCAATTCGGAAGCATGTACCTTACGCGCAATATGCGCATCGCCGACGGCATGCGGACTTTGGAGGTGGGAGCGGGAAACGGAGGCCATCTGCAATATGAGGACCTGACCCGGCAGGAATACTGGGTTAACGACAGACGCTCCAGCCAAGTCGATCTCATCAAGTCGCGATTCCCCGATGTGAAGATCATTCAATCCGACTGCCAGGAAGGATTTGCCGTTCCGGACGGCTATTTCGATCGCATCATAGCCAATAACGTCCTGGAGCACCTCACCGATCTGCCGAAAGCGGTTCAACAATTTGAGCGCTTGCTGAACGGCAATGGACAGCTTGGAGTCATTCTTCCCTGCGACCCGGGCTTCGTACATCGCGTCGGTAAATATTTCACCACGGAGCGCGCATTCAAAAAACGCTACAAGCAACCCTATTCATGGTTCATCGAGAGCGAACACATCAATGCGCCGGAGGAAGTCCTGCATGTGCTCTTAAAGCGCTTTAAAATCGTTCACCGTCGGCATTTCCCTTTTATCGCGCCGATCAAGCACATCAATTTGATGTTCGGCATGGTCCTTGAGAAGAAAAAGTCGGCGGAATAGCCGCCGGCTATTTTTCCAGATAGGGCGCGAGGGCTTTCGCCACGGCTTGATGCCCGTCGGCTTTCAAATGAAGATCAAGATCGAAATAGAAATTTTCCGGAAAAGACGTCTCCATCTCGATGACGCTCACCAAAGGCTCCCCCCCAACCTTTTGCTGTACGGCTCTTAAAAAACCCGAACGGGCGCGTCCCCGGCCATTCAGCTCGAAAATCAAGATGCGGGCCTGGGGGGCCATGGCGCGGATTTGCTCCAATAAAGGAAGGAAATATCCGCTCTCCTCCTCGGCGGGCATTGATTGTTCCCAGCTTTCCGGTTTGTGCTTCAAGTTTTTCAAAGTGTAATAGGTGTGCTTGAAAGGGAAATAACGTCTGTTCCGGGAATGTTTACTGCTTAAGCGCTCATAGTCATTTTGCGATTTGATGGTTATGCCTTTGCTTTTAACCGCCTCTTTGTTTTCGGCGGCATCGTTCTCGCAATACTGTATTATTATGGTGCGCAGATGAGACAGGTCCAGACGCCGGAGCATGCGCTTCTCGCGTTCCGTGCCGAATGATGCGATACCGGCATTGAGTATTTTTTTATTTGTAACGGTTTGCAGAACCGAAGAGAACGTCTCGTTCTGTTCGACGCCCCAGCCCATGGCGAAAGAATCCCCGAGTACAATAACTTCCGGCTTTTCCAGATCATCCTCGCTGTCGCGCAGTCCCGCAGAATTAATACTGTAGGAGGTGCTGAATTCACGGTTTGAAAAACGGCATTTTGCCCCTTTTTTTAGGGTGTAGAATGTTTCGGAATCATATTGTGCGCATTCCGGCATCATGGTGACTGAATAATGAACACGGCTCAAATACAAATAATCAAAATGATTCTTTACATTTTCCGGAAGCGCTCTGGTGAGTTTAGGAAAAATTATAAAAACACTGAAGGATAATTCCAGTAATGCCAGTGACAATGCCAGCGATAGCAAGTATGGCGGAAAAAGTTTTACTTTGCTCGACATTTATTAATTTTTCTTGCAGGACCAAAGATCATAGTAACTTAGAGCATCCGTCTTTTCATAGCGTTCCGTGAAAACATCTGCGGCCCGCCCGAACAGCCCGTGGACGCCGTAATAGCTTTGAAGCCTGAAAGGGGCTTCTCCCTTGGGAATCAGCCAATTGCGCGTTTTACACGCCTCCAACTCGGCGACGAACCTGTCAGTGTAATCAAAACCGGCGGCGTTGTACTCCATGACGTCCTTCGCGCTCACCGTGATCGGATTCCCGGCGAAAAGCAGGATCGGCTTGAAGTAGCTGAACCTGTAATTCTCAAGCGATTCGCCGTAACCGATCTCGATAGCTTCATCCTTGAATTTTTCCGCCGCTTCATGGATTTCCTTGGCCGTTTTCTCCTGCGCAATCCTGTCTATGTTCCTTATCAGACGCCGTTGCACGGGAAGCGAAATCACCAAAAATAAAATCGGAATCAGAGCTAAAATTCCCATTTGCAGACGTGGCGCATCATCAAATTTTTTGGCGAACCGCAGCATGGAGTCAATAGTAATCGCCAGCAACGGCAGAAAATGGTGGGGGCCGGTGCCGGGAATGGAAGCCGGGTAAATCGAAATGGCGACGGTGACAACAAGAGCTGCGAAGTAAAGCGCATCCTTACCGTCCACAAAATTCTTGCCTCGCGCCACAAGCCCGGCCAACAACAACACAGGTGAAAGGAAATACAGGGAGAACCTGAAAGACGTAGCAAGCATATTCGAATCAATGCCTCCCTTGGCGGCGAGAGCGCCGAAAAATTTATGGAGATATATGGTCAGAGAAATGCCCGGATGAATAAAAGGCAACAGGAACACGATGATGGATATAAGGCCGATAATTACCATCTTGTAAACTTCCCTCCATCCGCATAAATCGAGGACGATGGGAATAAAGTAGATGAAGGAATGAATCTTGAGGTTTGTCGCCAATCCGATGCACAACCCCACCACCACATAGGGGGTCCAACGCCCCCACCGCTCGATCGGCAAATCCTTAGCGAAAACAGCCAGCGTAACAAAAAACACGATGAACGGATCAGAGCGGTTCCAAAAACTATACGGAGCGTAAATCATCAAAACTGCGATAAACATCAACACGCCGGCATATGCCTTGAAGGCTCCGAAACGCCCCCTGGCATAGAAATAAAAAAATAAAATGCTTCCCGCTGCGGCGATGGAGCCGGCCAGCTTGCTTAGAGGGATCGAGCCGCCGGCAATCTTAAAGACAACGGAATGGAATATATAAAGCAATGGTCCGTAGCCGCCGACTTTCGGCCATTCGTGCGTATCCTGAAAAAGAGCATGCCCTTTCATGAAGCGCCAGGCGGATATGGCGATGCTTGGCTCAATATGATCAACATAGCCTTCCAGATTCCCATAAAGAAAAAGCACATAAACAAAATAAGCCGCGCACAAGGCGGCTGAAACGGCGAGAATCAGGACGAACGGCCCGGACTCAAAAGTTCTTTGGCGGTTGCTGTACAAAAGTATCTCTCTTTATGGTCTCGATGCTCTCTACCGATTCGTGAACGTAAAATGTGTCCTCCACCGAATTTCGGACGAAGCGGTAGCCGTTTCCGAACAGGACAGCATTAAGTTCCGCCGACGGTCTTTCGATGGTAAGCGCCAGAAATGTGTATTTATCGAACGGGAAGTTTCTAAGAATTCTGGTTTCCGCCCCTTCCACGTCGATGGTGAAGTAATCAATGATGGACGGTGCGCCGAGTTGGTCAAGAATCTTTTCCAGAGTCGTTGTTTTCACCATATTGATGCGTCCGGCCTCGCGGGATTTCTCAATTCTGCCCGAACGTTGGTTCGGATTGTTGTCGGTATCCTCATGGATAATGCCGCCCATTTGGCCGGAGAACATGAACTCCACATCTGATTCCTCGGCATCAACCACCTTCTGTACGCATGTGCATGTTCGTTTGAATTTTTCCGTTAACTGCTTGAATAGAAGAGGGTTAGGCTCAATGCAGATACCTCGCCATCCATAAATTTTTTCAAGAATATAGGTATTGCTTTCACTGAAGCCGTCGGCGGCGCCGAGATCGAGGAAAAAACCATCCCGTTTGCCTCGGAAGACCTCATCAATCACCCATCGGTCCTGGCCGCCGAAGGACAGGCTTTGCGGCTTGTATCCAAGGTGAACCACGAGCACGTAAAGGAACGCATTTTTCAGGTCAAGCAGCGCGGCATAGCATAGACGTGCAGGCAATCGTAGTCCGGGGAAGCGGTTGATCAGGTTTTTTAGGGCGCGGATCATCGGCAAATTACCTTATCGACCGGGGCGGCGACCAAATGACCCTTCCTCTGCCCAGCAGAGAGCGCAGAACTCCGTATGACGCCCCCGCCGTGATGACGGCGCAGAACCAAAAATTCAATATTATCCCCATCGGCAGAAAAAAAGGTTTCTTGCGGATGATGAAAAGAAAAAAACCAAGATACCAATAAAGGTAGAGGCAAAAAGAAATGAACGATGGAATAATGAACAATGAATGCAGGAACAAAGCGGCGGCAAGAAAAATCAGGAACAAGGGGCTGCTGACTGTGGACATGCCCGAAGGGGCGCTGCCGAGCGCGTTTGATTCGAATTTCTTGCGTTTTAAGAACATTTCCATCCACAAGGAAACCCGATGGAAATAGAGCCGAGTCATTTTACCGATGCCGTCGAAGTGGTGGCGCACTTGTAAATCCGGGTCCAGTTTATGGACGAAAGAAGCAGCGATGCGTTGCCCCATTTCTTCGTTCTCGTAATCCATTCCCCAGCCCAGGCTATCGTTATAGCCGCCGATTTTCTCATATACTTCCTTGCGAATTCCGGCGGCGGCCCCATTGAAAATCTCATTGTCGAACATGCCGTGGCGCGCGCAGGTAAAGTAATTCAGCAGCGCCTTATAAAGAGGGGTGGCGCCGCTATTCAAGGGAGACTCATTGTAAATCCCCGACAAGGCGTCGGCGCCGGTCTCCTCCATATGCTTGATGAATGTATCCAGTGTTTCCGGCAGCATCGCCGTATCGCTGTCAACGAAGAAAAGATATTCGCCGTCCGCCCGCTCCGCGCCCCGGTTCCGGGCTTGAGACGGGCCGCCGTTCTTTTCCAAGGGGAGCAATTTAACGACAGAGGGATGACGCGCCGTCATGTCTTTAATGACGTCGCGCGACTCGTCCGTCGAACAATCATCGACGACGATAATCTCCAGGGGCTTATAGCCGGTGGTTATTACGCTTTCAACGCAGGCGGCGATTGTCGCGCCGGCGTTGTACATGGGGATAATGACGCTGATTTTTTTCTTTTCCATGCAAGAGATCATTTGCCGATATTGCGTAGCGTAGAAAGAAGAACATTGGGATACAGGCTTGGATGCCACGCCACATTGGCGGCCAGCGCACATTCAAACGTGCATTTGCATTTTGATTCTTTGATCCACTTCAACAGTTCCTGATTTTTCGGTTCAGCGAGAATATCGTGCAGCCGGAAATCACGGTCTCTCAGATTGCCCATGGTTTTGCCGAGTATCTCACAAGGCTGCACATCCCCCGTTTCACTTATAACCACAAGTTTCCGTCCTGCAAGGCAAGGAGTTACGAATTCATCATTGAATTCCGTGCGCATCATGATGTCGCGGGTGACTTCGGCTATTCCCCTGACGGCGGGAAACAGCAGGCCTTTTTTCTTTTTCTTTTCCAGGCCTTCGATAAAAGCGTTCACTTCGCGGTAGCGTTGATGCGAGACCCGCTTCAATTCCGGATCCTTGATCGCTCCCCGGGCGTATGTCACCGAAATGTTGTCAAAGCGGAATTCCTCCGATAAGTGCTTGATCGTCGAAATCATGGTCTCTTCGGAATTGGCTGAGAAGACGGAGTTGCATTCAAGCGCGAAGTTATCAAAGCGCTCCCTGAACGGGCTGATCTCCGCGTAGCTTTCCTGAATCTTCTTGTAGGAACCCGGCATGGAGCGCAATTCATCATGATCCTCCCCGATCCCTTCTATAGAGAAGGCGATGCGAAAAAAGGTGTCCGGATAAAGGGGAAGAATTTCTTCCAGATACGCGACCGCGCGGTCGGTCAACGAGGCGTTGGTTGGAACCGTCACCCGCATGGCGCGGGTGTGGTCCAAGATAATTTTCGTAATTTCAGCAAGCTCTTTCCTTAGAAAAGGCTCGCCGCCGGTCAGGGACAATTGCAGGAGCGGACCGATATTGGGAGCCAAACGGCGGATTTCCTCAACAGTCAATTCATCCGGCTTTCGGCCCTTCTCGATCTCATCGAAATAAAAACAAAAATCGCAACGAAAATTACACCGGTTGGTCACATAGAAAATCAGATAGCCGATGCGGCTTGGGAGAAGAAAACTCTCCAGCCTTTTAAGCTTGGTTTTAAGAGTGCTCATTTAAAAAATTTAACGCCAACCGATATGCATTTCTTTATAGACAGCCTGATACTTCTCAAAAACCCTGGGCCATGTGAATTTTTCTTTAAACAATCCGATTGATTCCTCCGACATCCTTTTTCTTTCATCGGCGTTTTTAAAAAAATTAATTCTGTCGATTAACTCACCCAGGTTGTCCGGCTCTATCAGAAAACCGTTTTTTTCATTCTCAATGATCTCGGCGACTCCTCCGGCCCGGGCGCCGATAACCGGCAACCCGCACGCCATGGCCTCGACGAAAACATTTCCAAAAGATTCTCCGATGGAAGGCAAGACAAATACATCAGACTTTAACAACTCATCCGACACTTGAGCCTTATTCAACATGCCGAGGAATTGAACTCTGCCGCTACACGTCTTTTCAACGAGGTTCTCCAAAGATTTCCTTTCAGGCCCATCGCCTACTATCACCAACTCCACATCGTCGCAACCGCCCACGGCGCTGATGACCAAATTAAATCGCTTCCATCCCACCAACCGTCCGACACTGATAAGACGTAAGGTTTGTTTGTCCCGGTCAATGACGGCCCGAGCATCCGCCGGGAGATCATCAGCGGCGTTCCATATGACTTTTATATTCGCGGGGCCGAGTTCTTTCTCGGTTGCCGTCTTCGCCGCGCGACTCATGGCGACGACGGCGGCGGCGTTCCTGACAATGGATTTATTAAAGGGGGCAAGCAGAAAATGAAGTAACTGGTACTGTCCGGAATTGAACTTCGGAACATCCCCGCCGAAAAGCGAGATCACATAAGGGACATCGCCATGATGCAGGAAAGACAACAGGCCGGACGGTACGGAAGCCCAATAGTGAACAAGGTCATAATTATTTTTCTTCAGCAGCTTTCTGAGTTTGCACGCCCCAAGCATGACGAACATAAGCATGCCGATAATGCCCGTATCCGCCCTGGATTTACGCCAAGTCGGAACCGTATGAAATTTAACGTTTTCAACGCTATCCGGAGATAATCCTGAGTGAATATCGGCGGCGGTCAAAACTTCCAGCTCAAGCAGATCGTTTTCACTGAGATAACTCAGGACATTGCGCGCCACCTGCTCGCCTCCGCCGCCGAACGGGGGAAGCGCGTAGGAAACAAACAGAACTTTTTTTCGCATGAACAACCTATTGAGACATTACATCCGGCGATCCGCCCGCAAACCGAAGATGATGTTTCTAACCGATCCGCCACTTCAGGGTAACAATGGTTTTTATGACCCGGTAGATGTTTTTCAGCCTGAAAGCGGAACTGTGAGGGTTGGCGTCATTGAGCTTGACGCCGACTGTTTTGTAATCGGCGCCGCCCTTGAGCAATTTGATGACGGCTTCGGCCTGATAGGCGAAGCCGTCAGTCTCGATAGCAATCCGGCGCAGCAAATCGGTCCTGTGCAATACCAGCCCGTTATAGTAGGGAACATCAAGGTTAAACAGAAAGTTCATCAGCCGGGTAAAGGCGCGTGAAATGATTTGGCGTTTCACGCCCCGAACGCCCGGATTGGTGATAAAGGGGATAATCATATCCGCCTCGCCGGCGAGCCTGATGATCGGAGCCACTCCATCCGACGGATGATTATTGTCGCCGGGCACCATGATCACATATTTGCCGGTCGCATGACGGACTCCCGTTTTGTAGGCGCCGCCGAAACCGAGGTTCTTAAGGTTGGTGATATGTTTTATGTACGGTTTTTCAGCGGCTAATCGCGCCATGATCTTGCCGCTGTCATCGCTGCCGGCGTCATCGACCAGAATAATTTCATAATCATTGACGCCGCATTCCAGCGCGGTACGATCGATCTCCTTGACGGCGCCTTCAAGGTGCGGCGCTTCGTTGTAACAAGGCACGACGAAGCTGATAAAAGGAGTATTCTTGTCGTGGTTATCGTGATCTCTGGTCATCGGTCGGGGCGCTTTTGTCATATGAGATTTAAATCGGTTGCCGATGGTTATGGGGCCGCGACGCTATAAAGTCATTAAGTTTGAAGCCGATTCACAAAGATCAGCCGCTTGAACAGCGCGATAATAACGGCCATTACTCGGACTGTTTGGTTGCCGATATAAAGCCGTCCGTTTTGCTCAAAAATCTGACCGGTGTCCGATAGGCGTTTGATACGTCTGTCGATCATCTCCCGAGCGTTATAAAGAAAGTGGATTTCCTCGCGATCAAGGCCGTCGGGAAATCGGTTCATTTCGATCAGGATGCGGACGCGCCTGGCGGTCTCTCCCATGTTTACAAAGTGAAAATAGGTATAGGCCAAGGCTAGATAGGCCAGCAGATCGGCTATGCCGTTGCCGAAATCATTCCATGAGGGATCATCGAGCGGAAAAACCATGCCCTGGAGCGCAGAAAAGACCAAAAAGCCGCCCAGAAAGCCGATGCCGAGAGTCAACGGCGCGCCGAGCGCCGGGGCCAGACGGTAAGCAAAAATATGCCCGACTATCAGAAAGACGACACAGATTACAGGAACAAGGGCGGTAAACAGATCGGCGGTCATAGGGTCTCATCCTCCCTTTTTCGCGGCGCCCAGCATTCCCCGGAATACCGTAAAGACACGGGCGATGAAACGACCCTTGGCGGTCAGCCGGTAAAAACCCCGGTCAAAAATAACCGCCCGCTCGCCGACCAGATCGTTCACTCGCGGCCACAGCAGGTTATCATCGTCAAGCCGCTCATAAAGCCGCTCGACGGGAAGGCCGTCCGAGCCGGCATCGGCGATCATGTCCACTATCGTCAGGGATGGGCTTTTTACTTCAATCGCCGGATAGGTCATGATGTAGCCGCACATCAGGGCCACATAAAAAACGAGCACATGGATATATTCCATAACGCCGCCCGGCATAATATCCGCGCCCGCCTTTGCGGCAAGCAAACCGAGCGCCGTCAGGACAACAAAGGTTCCAACGAAAGTTCGTATCAGCGCCACCCCGGAATTCCTCGGGGGTGAAATCCGCCAGATCAAAACATGCGCCAGAAAGGCGACGGAAACGGAGGCAAGTCCCCAGATCAGAACCACGGAAATCCCCTGATATACAATGACCGACTCATATTAGCAGTCCCAATTCATCGCGGATAGCGCCGCCGACACAAAAGGAAAAAGTTGACCTTGAATGGTTCTCCGATAACCTGATAACATCTCGAATAGATCGCAGAAGCGGAAAAATCAGCGCAATTCCGTAGTTTTGCACACGGCTGAATGGTGGTTGGGTTGCCTTCGATTTGAAGGTTGCCTGGGAAGTCTTCGGTTAAAAAGTATCCAGCCCGCAATGGCGATTCAAAAAACTCAACCCGGCGCTCATTTCAAGCTCCTTGGCGAGGCGCTTCGATCCCGGATAGCGCCCAGGATCAAGCACGCCATATTGCATGTCACCAACTCATGCAACATGCGATGCCAGCACTGCTTCGTCAACTTCCAGAAGAAGCCTAATGACCTGACTCTGGATGAGATCAGGGGCGTCTCCGAGGCAGTCAACGACCTGATATGGTTGGATATCGGCGGCGGCGAGCCTTCTTTGCGCAAAGACCTGGCGGATGTCATCGGCCTGTTCCGATTCGAGGAGATATCGATCCCCACCAACGGCTGGTTTGCCGACCGCATAGTTTCCGTAGCCGAGGCCGTCAGCGGGCGTAATCCGGGGCGGCTGGTTGTCACCGTTTCTCTCGACGGCTTCAAGGAAACCCACGACGAGATGCGCCAGAAGGGCAGTTTCGAACGTGCAATCGAGACCATCAGGCAACTGGGCCGACTTGCCGATGCGCGGGTCAAGATCAATACCGTGGTCTGCGAGCGCACCGTCGATGATCTGCCTGATTTCATGAAGTTCGTCCGCGACGAGTTGAACGTTGACTACCAGGGGCTTCTTTTGCTGCGCGGCAATCCCATAAACCCGTTGTATCGGCTGCCCTCCGTGGAGCGCCTGCGCCAGCTGGGCCGCGAGGTGCGACCCATACAGGACAGCTATAACTTCGGGCGCAAGGGACTGGGCGGCGTCGTTACCCGCAATTACCAGTCCTTCAAATGGAATATTCAGTTGGAGACTATCGAGAAGAAGACCCAGATCATCCCTTGTCTCGGCGGGCAGGCGCATGTGGTCGTTTATGACAACGGCGCCGTGGCCCCGTGCGAGATATTGCCGGCGGTGGGCAACGTGCGCGAACAGCCGATCACCGACATCCTGGCCGGCGTCGCCTGGGCCGAGGCCGTTGCCTCTATAAAGCGCAAAGAATGCAGTTGCACCCATGACTGCAATCTGCTGGACAGCATCCTGTTCAACCCCTTGACCTATCCAGGGCTGCTCGGACTGAACGTATGGAAATAGAAATCTCGGTAATCATTCCGTTCTACAATTCAGGCGAGACCTTGAGAGAGTGCATAGAAGGGGTGATGGCCCAGGATCATCCCGGCTTCGAGGTCGTCCTCATCGACGACGCCTCCACCGAGAACTGCTCAAGACATATCCCCGATGACCCCAGGGTCCGCGTCATCCGCAACAAAACCAACCTGGGTCCCGGCGGCTCCCGGAATGCCGGCTTCAAGGAGGCGAAAGGGAAGTTGATAGTCCTCATCGACAGCGACGCCGCCGTCGATGACCCCGGTTGGCTGTCCAAACACGCCGCCGCCCATGAAGGACAGACCGGAATGATCGTCGGCGGCGGCATAGAAGGTTGCGGAAAGGGCTTGGTGTCCATGGCCGACAAGTTCTGCCACTGGCACACCAACATTCCCAATGCCGAGCCGTTTACCGTCAGGAAGGACACCCGCCGGCCCCTGGCTCAGGTGTCGCGCCATCTGGTCACCAACAACATGAGTTTCCTGCGGGCCACTCAACGAGAGTTGGGAGACTTCGACCCGGATTTCCGCACCGGCGAGGACGTGGACTTCTGTATGCGTGCTCTGGACATGGGCATGAGTTTGCGTCTGGAACCTTCGATCCTGGTTCGGCATTACGACCGGGAGAACCTCAAAGACTACTTCCGCTGCTTCTATATGGTCGGCAAGGACCGCATTCCCCTGAGGAGGAAACACAAATCGGGCCTGGAATGGCTGCTGCCCAAGAACGCCTTATCCACCGTTCTCTACGCGCCGGCGCTGTCTTTCGTTCTGCCTCTCACTATAATTATGTCGTGGTGGAAGTACGACAAGACGGTGGTGTTGAGCTATCCGCTTCTGGTGGTCGCCTGCTTCGCCATGACCTGCGGGATATTTGCATTCTTTCGCGAGGAGGAAGCCGGATGTTGAGTCGCATGTTGAAACCGTGCGGCTGATGCCTTATAGAAAGGCGCTTCCGCAAGGCTTGAGTAAACATGATGTTGATTAATCCCACCGGTATTTCGGAAAAGCCGAGATGAACAAGCCTCACGCCGTTTCCGCCCGGCAAGGGGATATGGATAATCACGCCGGCAACGGCTTATATCTGACCATTTATGTCCTGCTCTACTTTCTGGCGTTTGCGCCCATGGCGTTGATCCAAGGTCCTTTGTGGGACGATTGGGTGTGGCGTTTGAGCAATGCAACAAGCGCCAAGATGTGGCTTGATCTCGGTCGCCCTTATCACGGTCCTGTTTTTGACGCCTTGCAAGCCATGGGAGAATCATTTTCGGCCACCAGAATCGCCGTTTTCGTTATTTATTTTATTTCGGGGCTGCTGTTGTTCAGGGCGGCGACGGTTGCCGAGTTGGCAAGTCCAAGGAATGTTTTTTGGATCGTCCTGCTGACCATCTTGGCGCCGGTGAACATGGCTAGGGTAATTGAGGTTAATCTGCCTTATCCGTTAAGTTTCTTTTTTTATTGCCTGAGCTTTTATTTTCTGGCGGGGCATTTCGCCGCCGGCAGGATCATTGCGCGCCTTTTATCCTTATTTTTCTTGTTTCTTTCGTTCGCCACCCCATCCTTCCTGGTGTTGGCGGTTGTTCCGGCTTTATTCATTTACTACAACGCCGTCGGCCATATTCCGAAATGGGGAAGCCTTAAGACGGACGGGATGAAAATATTGAGATGCGTCGTCCGGTATTTCGATTTTCATGCGGCGCCCGTAGTTTTTTTTATTATGAAATCAGCCTTTTTCGAGCCGTCCGGTATATTCAAAAATTACAACGTCATAACTTTTAAGGGCTTGTTATGGGGAACCGTAGAGGCGGCGCAAACTGCAATCTACAACCTGTACATGCTTTTCTCCCCCGCATTCAAGGAGCTGTTGACTCCCTTGGATTCAAACAATGTGCTGACCGAAATCATGGCGGTTTTATTGCTGGCTTTGCTGGCGCAGGCGGCGTTGCCGCGCCTAGCGGGCAAGCGCCGATTCTTCGCGGCGGAAGATAATTCTTGCCCAAGCCTTGGCGTACTTTTTTTTGGGCTGGGCTTGGCGTTTGCGCTGCTGATGCTTGCCATCTACCCGTATGTAGTGGTTAAGAAATTTCCCCACCCCATCGGCATAGCCTCGCGTCATCAAACATCCTTGCATTTGTTCATCGGCGCGTTTGTCTTTTTTGCTGTTATGATCTTGGCTAGGCCAAGGATTGTTTATGGCGTTCTGGCTCTGGTCGCCGGCTTGTTCACGGCCACCAACTGCATTAACTATGTATCTTATCTTAAACACAGTCATGTGCAGAGCGCGATCATCGAAGAAATACGCAAGACACCGGAAATACGCGCTCATACGACGTTCGTCTTTGATGAAAGCAGGCGTCCCAACATGGCTTCCGGCGATTCGTCGCGTTTTCCCGAACTTACCCATTTCATGGCGAAGGCTTTTGGCGAACACACCCGTCTGGGAGCGCCATATCTTGACAATGTTTTAGACTGGCGCAAGAAAACGGAGAAATATGCAAGCACCTTCGCTGCATACAATCCGAATTATGCCTATGACGATTATCGGCCTGACGGGAGAATCTTCATCGTCCGCGTCGAACCGGGAAACAAGCGCCTGAACATGATGAGCGCCTTGACCATGGCCTATAATCAAAGATTCAACAAGGAATCCTACGCGCAAGGGCTTCAGGGGCTGGTCCGTCTGGTGGTAAATGAAATAATCACCGATGACTGAGAAGCCGTCGTTGCCGAGCCGCCTGCTTACTCTGGCGGCGGCCATCGTCCTTGCCGCCTTGGCCCTTGAGGGAATATGCAGGGTTTTTATGCCCCACTGGCAAGACTATGACAGCGGGCGGTTCATGCGCTCCGTCATCGTCCCGAATTTCGGAGAGGTCAGTACGGGGATGCCGGAATTCGATGACTATTTCGCCCAGAAAGACGGTGATTTCCGCGTCCGCGTTTCGATCAACGGCTTCGGTCTGCGCAATCTGCAAGCGGTGGAGTTTGCTGACGAACGTATTTGGGCGGTCGGGGATTCCGTGACCTTCGGCTGGGGCGTAGAAGCCGATGAAATGTATTCATCGATAATCGCCCGCCTCGCCGCTAAACCGACATACAATATCGCCTCGCCGGGAACCGACGTCTGCGGCTACCAGGCGCTTATCGCCAGGATGCCTGAAACATTCCGGCCCAAGGCGGTGATTATCGGTCTGGTTCTTGAGAACGATGTCGGCCATTACGAAGGATGTCAAAAGCGGGCGGAACTGACGGCGGCGGCGAAGACCACCCCCGAAGCCGGAAAGGCCGGCCTTCTCGGCGCCAAGAAATGGCTGACCCGATATTCGGCCCTTTACAACGTCCTCGCCGTCTCAATCAAGCGACTCGATGCAATCAGGGATTTTATGACAAAAATCGGCATTATCAGCAAGTCGCACGACTCTAAACGATCCTTCGATGAAGGAGAAATTGAAATCATGACCGATAAGACGGCAGCCGAGTTCGTTCGCCTCCGCTCCATTCTGCCCGAGGCAACCCCTCTCGCCGTTCTGATCGTCCCAGGCCGCCTGGAGATTCGCGACGACCACCCGTCATTTCGCAAAATGCGCCTGATGATCAGCGCCAAACTGGATGCCGTCGGCATCAAGGTGATCGATCCCTTCGAGGAATTCAAAAAGGCCGGGCTTGCCGCCACTCACTTCGCCCATGACGGACACTGGAACGCGCCGGGCCATGAAATCGCCGGGCGAGCCGCCGCCGATTGGATCAAGAGCATCAACATTGATTAAATTCCCAATCCGGCGCGGATAGCGGCGACGATGGAGGAAGGAGCGCCGCCGACATCCACGGCAACGGCGTCTTTCGGCTCTTCCAGAACGGCGAACTGACTTTCAAGAAGCGCCGTCGGCATAAAATGTCCGCCGCGTTTATATAGGCGGTCGCGGATAAGCTTTTCATCGCCCCTGAGGTAGACCAGCCGCACATCCTTTTTTCCGGCCATCAACATGTCGCGGTAGCTTTGCTTGAGCGCCGAGCATGCCAGCACCATATCCCGTCCTTCCCCAATCCATTGGTCCACGGCGGCGGCGATAGAGGCAAGCCACGGCTTCCTGTCTTCATCGTCCAGGGGGATGCCGCTTTTCATCTTGTCGATGTTGGCGGGCGGGTGAAAATCATCACCCTCGCGGTAATCGGCGCCCAGCGCCCGCGCCAGCAGGGTCCCCACCGTGGTCTTCCCCGCTCCGCATACGCCCATAATGATGATAATCATTTTACCCCGCGAACCTGGAGTACTATCCGGCCAAATTGAACCGCCTGCGCCGGAGGGATTTTCCGGCGCGGGCAGGAAAAGGGCGCAGCGCGTAGCGTACACTACGGGCAAGCCCTTTGACAAACCCGCGCCGAAAAAGACCCCGGCCCTTCGGGTTGCGCCTTGGCGGACGCCCGCTTCGTTGCGCCGCTCAACCGATGCTTTTGCATCGCTTTTCACGTCGCGCCTGACGGATCGCCTCGCCAATGCGCAACGCAGATGATTCAATTTGGCCGGATAGTGCTCTAGGCTCAGGCAGGCCCTTGATCCCGGCGCCGGGGTCGATCTCGAACAGCCCCCCCGAAAGAGGCGACTCGGCAAGTTGCCGGTCGGTCAGGCCGATGGAGGCCGATGTTACATAAAGCCTGTCCAGGCCCTCGCCGCCGAACATGCAACTGGTCGGGCGCGGCACGGGCATCCTGATGATTCGCTCAACCGCGCCTGAGGGGTCATAACGGGTAACGCGCCAACCGTCCCAGTGGGCGCTCCACACATAGCCCAGGGCGTCAACGGTCATGCCGTCGGGAACCCCGGCGTCTCCGGGGATTTCGGCGAACACCCGCTGATTAACGGCCTCTCCCGATTCAATATCATAATCGAAGGCGAAAATAAGCCTGTTCTCCGAGTCGGTAAAATACATGGTCTTGTCATCCGGACTCCACCCCAGGCCGTTGGCGACGACGATCCCGCCGAGCATTTTCTTTATTTTCATGTCCGAAGACAGCCGGTAAAGAGACCCCGTCGCCCGCTTTGCCCCGTCATCCATGGAGCCTACCCATAATCGTCCCCGGCGGTCACACTTGCCGTCGTTGAAGCGGTTGCCGGGAAGATGGGATTCGGGATCAACGATCATTTCCCGCAGTCCGGACTCCGGATTGAAAAAGGAAATGCCGGAACGAAAGGCGGCGATCATCCCTCCCCCCTCGCGCAAGACGATGCAGCCGATCTCGTCCGGGGTCTTTATCGTTTCGCGAACGCCGTCGCCGGGACGGTAGCGGTGAATAGCGCGGCCCTTGATGTCGATCCAGTAAAGGACACTGTTCAACGGACACCACAACGGCCCCTCGCCTAACAGAGCGCCTGCTTCCCATACGCAACGTGGGGTGTCCGTCCCGGCGGATGGAGCGGTCGGCATGATCACCTTTTTTTGTGCAGAAGATCGAAGATGACGCTTGAGTTCTTTTCGCCCAGCCCTTCGTCGACGGCTCGGCGATAGAGCTTCTCGGCTTCGGCGGAGGTCGGCATTGTCATGCCCAGTTCCGCCGCCAGTCTCAGCCCGTAGTCGGCGTCCTTGCGCCGCCAGCGCGTCGAGAAATAAACGTCGTCATGATCGCCCTTGACTATGCGCTCTACCATGTACTTCACATGGGGGCTGGCGACGGCCCCGGAACAGAGCGCCTCGCCGACTTTTTTCAGGTCCAGGCCGGCCCGCTCGGCTACCGCCATGCCCTCGGCCAGCGCCGCTCCCTGCACGGCGCCGATCAGGTTGACCAGCACCTTGTAGGCGGTCCCCGCGCCGACCTGGCCGAAGTGGATATAACGCTTGGCGTAGGCCGACAGCACCGGCCATGCTTCTTCCAGGGTATCCTTGTCGGCGCCGACCAGCAGGGTGAGAGTTCCTGCGCGAGCGCCGTCGGGGCCGCCGGTGACCGGGCAATCGATGAACCTCAGCCCCTTTTTACGCAAGGCGCCGTCCAGTTCCATGACCCATTCCCTGGACAGGGTAGAGCTTTCAACGGCGACGGCGCCCGGCTTGAGGACGCCGGACGCAACCCCGTCCGGCCCCAGCCAGACGGAGCGCGAGGCGTCATTGTCGCCGACGATGGAAATGATGAAATCGGCGCCGGCGGCGGCTTCGGCCGGCGTCGCCGCCGGCGAGGCGCCGGCGTCGATGAGGGGCTTGGCTTTAGCGGCGGTGCGGTTATAGACGCTGACCCGATGACCGGCCTTGAGCAGGTTAAGAGCCATCTCCCGACCCATGGCGCCGACGCCGAGAAAGGCAATTTTGGCCATGGCTAACTCATGAAATCTCTGATGTAGCGTTGGCCGTATTTCTCGAACAGGACGTTGCCTTCGGGGGTGTCGGCCTCGCAAAGCCGGATGTCGTCCCATTCCTCCTCCGGATATTTGACATAAAGGGGGAAGGTGCGGTGCAGGCCGGCCAATTCCTTGGAAGACATTTGCGGCATGTCCATGGTCGGCCTCAGCCGGTAGTCCTCGGCGATGGTTTCGTCCTTGATGTAGCCTTCGCGCTCGCACATGTCGCGCAGCGTCGCTCCCTTGTAAGGACTGAAAAAGCTGACCATAACGCCGTCGGGCTGGATTCTGCGGTCAAGCCTGATGGTGTCAAAGATCATCTCGCGGGTTTCCGTGGGGAAGCCGATAATGTTGTTGGCGCTGACCCGGATTTTGGAATCGCGGAGAAGGTCAAAGGCCTTGATGATGGTCTTGTCGCTGACGTTGCGTCCGAGGATGTTCTTGCGAAGCTCGAAGTTGCCGCTCTCGACGCCGACGCTGATGCCCTCGCAGCCGATACCTTTCAGCATCTCCACCTTGTCGATGGTGATGGATTCGGGGCGGGCCTCCACCCAGAAGGGAAGGTTCACCTTTTCGCGGAACAGCTTGCCGAAACGCTCGATTCTTTCGCGGGTGGTGGTCAGAAAACTCTCCGCCACAAGGTAGACGTAGGCCAGTTCGTATTTTTCTTTCTTGGCCGCCATCTCATCGACCAGACGATCAACATCCTGTTCGCGGTAATAGCCGCCGAGCTTGCCGTACAGTTCGTCATATCCCGAATTAATGCAGAAGGTGCAGGTATAGGGGCAACCGCGATTCATCTCGAAAGTGCCGGTCACCGATATCTTGCCGCCCATCGGTTTCCAGAAGCGGCGCTTGTCGTACACTTCCCAGTCCTGCTCGGGCAGGCTTTTCAGGTTAATGGGCTTGCGGATCGGATTGCGGATGATCTTGCCGTTCTTCTTGGCCCAGATATTGGCAATGCCGGTGACATCCTCGCCGGCGCGCATTTTGTCGCATAGTTCGACCAGCGGCTCCTCGCCCTCTCCGACGCAGACCATGTGCACGCCCTTCTCGCGGATGACGATCTCCGGCGCGAAAGTGGCATAGGGGCCGCCGACGATGGAAGGAATGTTCAGGTGGCTGACGGCGTTGAGCAGCCGCGTCCCCAGAGGGTGCGTCACTTCGATGCTGGACAGCCCGAGCAGGTGCGGACGGTAAGATTCAACCAGCTTGACGAAGTCTTCGACCACGTCGCCCTCCTCGGGAATGATGCCAAGATCGGCGAAGTTGGTCTTCTTGACCTGTAGGGCGGTGGTCCGCGCCTCGTCGCCGCTCAAGGCGGCGGTCTTGTAGAAGGTGGTGTCAAACATCTTCACTTCGGCGCCGCTGTTCTTCAGGCACGCGGAAAGGATGCCGATGCCCGCCGTAACCAACGTGTCGAGCATGGTGTTGCAGTTGATGAGAAGTACCCTGAAATCCTGCATTTTGTTTTACTGTCCTTCTGACGCGCCTTGGCCCTAGGGAAATAGCGAAAATACGCGGTTATGTCGAGTCTGTCCGAAACAAGGAGATATTTATGGCTGATGCTCGCTCATGCGTTGGTGCTTGGCGCGGATATCTTCGGGCCATTTGCTTTTTATGTAGGACAGCGCCGACAGGATTTCGCGATCGCTTAAAATCCCGGCAAAAGCCGGCATTGAGGTCTTGAATTGAGACTGGGGCGAATCTTCGCCGCCGAACTTGGTGTACTGAAAGTTCATGTGATCAGGGTGATGCCAGGTGTGGCCGTTTTCATTGTGTGGCGGCGCCGGAAGGGTGCCGTCGGGGTTCTTTTTCCGCCAGCCGGGCTGACCTTCCAGACTGCTGCCGTGGCACTCGGCGCAGCGGGCGGCGTAGATGGTCTCGCCCAGCGCCACCATTTCGGCGTTGGAGGCGTCGGCGACGACCATCTCATGACCTTTTTCCTCGCCGCCGCCTTTGATGGCGTTGACATAGGCCCAGATAACGACGCCGACGGCCAACGCCGCTACGCCGTAGATTATTTTTTTATTGGACATGGGCCTCCTTCATATCATTCATAATAATTACTATAATCATCTCCATGCAACTCCTTCAAATACGAGACTGTCATGAAACTCAATGATCCCGGCCTGTTCAAGCGGCAATGTTATGTAAACGGCGTCTGGATCGACGCCGATGCCGGCGGCGTCATTGACGTATTCAATCCTTCCGACGGCTCAAAACTGGGAACGGTTCCGAGGATGGGAGCAAGCGAGACGGGGCGCGCCGTGGCGGCGGCGAATGACGCCTGGCCGGCTTGGCGGGCGCTCACCGCCAAGGAGCGCAGCGCCGTTCTTAAAAGGTGGTTCGCGCTGATCATGGCCAATCAGCGCGATCTGGCCTGTCTGATGACGGCGGAGCAGGGCAAGCCGCTGGCCGAAGCCGTCGGCGAGATCGCCTACGGCGCTTCCTTCGTCGAGTGGTTCGCCGAAGAAGCCAAGCGCGTCTACGGCGATACCATCCCCGGGCATCAATCGGACAAGCGCATTATCGTCGTCAAGGAACCTATCGGCGTGGTGGCGGCGATTACGCCATGGAACTTCCCCAACGCCATGATCACCCGCAAGTGCGCGCCGGCCCTGGCGGCGGGATGTCCGGTGGTGGTCAAGCCGGCAAGCTCAACGCCGTACTCGGCCCTGGCCCTGGCCGAGCTTGCCGACCGCGCCGGCTTCCCGCCCGGCGTCTTCAACGTGATTACCGGCTCGGCGGCGGCCATCGGGGCCGAACTGACGGCCAACCCGCTGGTGCGCAAGCTTACCTTCACCGGCTCGACGGAGATCGGCAAAAAGCTGATGGCGCAGTGCGCCGCCACGGTCAAGAAAGTGTCTCTGGAACTGGGCGGCAACGCTCCGTTCATCGTCTTTGACGACGCCGACCTGGACGCCGCCCTGAACGGGGCCATGGCCTGCAAGTACCGCAACACCGGGCAGACCTGCGTCTCCGCCAATCGCCTGCTGATCCACAGCGATATCTATGACAAATTCGCCGGGATGCTGGTCAAGGAAGTCTCCGCCCTCAAGGTGGCGGACGGCTTCGCGGACGGCTGCCGGCAGGGACCGCTGATCGACATGGCGGCGGTGGAGAAAGTGGAAGAACATATCGCCGACGCCCTGGCCAAGGGCGCCGCCCTGCTGACCGGCGGCAAGCGCCATCAAAAGGGCGGAACCTTTTTTGAGCCGACGGTTCTCGCCGACGTCACCGCCGACATGATGGTGGCCCGCGAAGAGACCTTCGGCCCGGTCGCCCCGCTGTTTCGTTTCACCACCGAGGCTGAGGCCGTCGCCATGGCCAACGACACCGAGTTCGGCCTCGCCGCCTATTTCTATGCCCGCGACATCGGACGGGTGTGGCGACTGGCGGGGGCGCTGGAGTACGGCATCGTCGGCATCAACACCGGCATTATCTCCACCGAGGTTGCGCCCTTCGGCGGCGTCAAGGAGTCCGGCATCGGCCGCGAAGGTTCCCGTTACGGCATGGACGACTTCCTGGAAATCAAGTACCTGTGCATGGGCGGGCTGGATAAATGATCCCAATAGCCGTAAAGAATGACTCTGAAAAATCCTCCCCCTTGCTTCAAGGGGGAGTTCGAGGGGGTATCGGCGGCAACCTCCCCTGACCCCTCCTTGGTAAGTAGGGGAAATTGCCGGAGCTGCCATGGGTCAATAATTAAGGCCACTGGTACTAAGAGCGATATATGGCGACTAAAAAATACGACTACGATCTGATCTGCATCGGGGCCGGTTCCGGCGGGGTGCGCGCCTCGCGCATGGCGGCCCAATTCGGCGCCAAGGTCGCCATCATCGAAGAGAGCCGGGTCGGCGGAACCTGCGTGATCAGGGGCTGCGTCGCCAAGAAGCTTCTTGTCTACGGCGCTCATTTCGCCGACGACTTCAAGGACGCCGCCGGCTACGGCTGGACGGTCGGCGAAACCGACTTTGACTGGGCCAGGCTGGTCACCGCCAAAAACCGCGAGATCGACCGCCTGAACGGCATCTACGTTAATATGCTGCGCGCCAACGGCGTTGACATCATTGAGGGCCGGGGCGTCCTCGCCGACGCCCACACGGTAGAAGCGGCGGGCAAGACCCTCACCGCCGGGCATATCCTGATCGCCGTCGGCTCATGGCCGACCATCCCCCGGATTCCCGGCATCGAGCATGTCATAACCTCCAACGAGGCGCTGGACCTGATGAGTCTCCCCAAGCGCATGGTGATTGTCGGCGCCGGTTATATCGCCGTCGAGTTCGCCGGAATTTTCAACGCCCTCGGCGTTGAGGTCACCGAGATTCTGCGCGCCGACAAGGTGTTGCGCGGCTTTGACGATGATCTGAGAAAAGCCCTCGGCGAGGAGATGGGCAAGCACGGCGTCAACCTCATGGTAAAAACCGTAGTTGACAGCATCGACAAGACGGGCGGCGGGTACACCCTGAACCTGCACGGCGGCGACGTGGTGAAAGCCGATCTGGTGATGTACGCCACCGGGCGCGCTCCCAAAACCTCGGGGCTGGGCCTTAAGGAGGCCGGGATTAAACTTAATGATAAGGGCGCGGTGGAGGTTGACGAATACTCGCGCTCATCAAGAAAAAGCGTCTTCGCCGTCGGCGACGCCACCGACCGCATGAACCTGACTCCGGTCGCCATTGCCGAGGGAGCGGCGGTCGCCCAAACCCTGTTCAACGACAACCCGACGACGGTGGACTACGCCAACATCCCCACCGCCGTCTTCAGTCAACCGCCGCTGGGCACAGTGGGATTGACCGAGGAGCAGGCCAGGGTCAAGCATAAGAACAACGTCGATATCTATATTTCAAGATTCAAACCGATGAAGCATTCTCTGTCGGGCCGCGACGAAAAGACCTTGATGAAACTGGTGGTCAATTCCAGGACTGATCGGGTGCTTGGCTGCCATATGCTGGGCATGGACGCTCCCGAGATCATGCAGGGTCTCGGCATCGCCTTGAAATGCAAAGCCAGGAAATCCCAATTCGACGCCACGGTCGGCATCCACCCGTCAGCCGCCGAGGAATTTGTCACCATGCGCACTAGATCAACGCCTTGACCTTGTGATACATTCAATCAAAGTCGCGATGCGCCGCAGGACTAAAATTTGGAGCAATTGAAAAATGATAAATCTCAGGATATCCGCCAAACTTCCCATCGTCATCGTCGCCCTGGCCGTCATTGCTTCGATGGTGACCGGCTACGTCGCCTTTACGCAGTCGGAAGCGGCGCTGGAAAAAACCGCTTTTGAAAAAATCAACGCGGCCCATGACGGGCGTATTTCCGAACTGACTAATTATCTCAATATGATCAAGGAAGACGTTCTTGCCGTCTCCTCCAATCATATGACTATCGACGGGCTTGAGGCCTTCGAGGAAGGATGGAGCGCGCTCGGCGACACGGTGACGCAAAGTCTTCAGAAACTCTACATCACCGATAACCCGAACAAGGCCGGCGAAAAACATAAGCTTGACGCCGCCCCCGACAGCTCCAAATACAGCATCGCCCACAAGAAATTTCACCCATGGTTCCGCAAGTTCCTGCTGGCCAGGGAATACTACGACATCTTCCTGATTAACCATGAAGGCAAGGTCGTCTACACGGTTTACAAGGAAGCGGACTTCGGCACCGACCTGACCACCGGCCAGTGGAAAGACACCGATCTAGGCAAGATATACAAGACGTTAAGCGCCAATTTCAAGGAAGGCTATGTCGCCTTTACCGATTTTGCTCCTTACGCGCCCAGCGCCGGCGTACCCGCCGGCTTCATAGGAACTCCCGTTTTTGACCACAAGGGAGGCCGTCACGGCATGCTGGTCTTCCAGATGCCTGTTGAGCGCCTCAACAACATCATGCAGCAGGCCACGGGCATGGGTGAAACCGGCGAGACATATCTGGTCGGCGGCGACAAGACCATGCGCAGCGATTCCCGCTTCACCAAGAAGGGCGAGACCGACATCCTCAAATCCAGGGATGATTCTGCGGGCGTGCGCGAAGCGCTGTCCGGCAAGGACGTCACCCTGGTCGCCACTGATCGCCACGGCGACGAGACGCTGATGACCGCCGCTCCGCTTAATTTTCTGGGCGTAACCTGGGCGGTCGTCGCCAACATCGACATGGCGGAAGTCGATATACCGGTCGGCGAGATGCGTAACTCGATGATGACGGCCATCCTCATCATGGCGGCGGTCTTGACCGCCATAGGTTTATTCTTTGCGCGGTCTATTTCCAATCCCATCGGCGCCATGACCGGAGCCATGGGAGAATTGGCCGGCGGCAACCTGGAGGTGAACATTCCCTCTCAGGACAAGACCGATGAAATCGGCGAGATGGCGGCGGCGGTTCAGGTTTTCAAGGACAACGCCATCAGGGTCAAGGAGATGGAGGCCAAGCAGGTGGAGATGGAACGCCGCGCCGCCGAGGAAAAGAAGGCCTTGATGATGAAGATGGCGGACGACTTTGATTCCCGCGTCGGCGGCGTTGTTGAATCGGTTTCTTCGGCGTCTACCGAAATGCAGTCATCGTCTCAGGCTATGGCGGCGACGGCCGAGCAAACCACTCGTCAGGCAACGGCGGTGGCCGCCGCTTCCGAAGAGGCTTCGACCAACGTCCAGACGGTGGCGGCGGCGGCGGAGGAACTGTCCAGTTCGATCTCCGAGATCAGTCGGCAGGTATCTCAATCTTCCGAAATCGCCGGCAGGGCGGTCAATGACGCCAAAAAAACCGATGCGGAGATTCAGGGCCTCGCCGCCGCCGCTCAGAAAATCGGCGAGGTTGTGGCCTTGATCACCGATATTGCCGACCAGACCAACCTGCTGGCGCTGAACGCCACCATTGAGGCGGCGCGCGCCGGCGACGCCGGCAAGGGCTTTGCGGTGGTGGCTTCCGAGGTTAAAAACCTGGCCAACCAGACGGCCAAGGCGACCGAGGAAATCGGCAGCCAGATCGGCGACATCCAAAGCGCCACCGACAGAGCGGTAACCGCCATCAAAGGCATCGTCAAGACGATCAGCGACATAGACGAGATCGCCGCCGCCATTTCCGCAGCGGTGGAGGAGCAAGGCGCCGCCACCCAGGAGATCGCCCGTAACGTCGAGCAGGCGGCGGCCGGCACCAATGAGGTGTCCTCCAACATCGCCGGCGTCACCCAGGCGGCTAACGAAACGGGTCAGGCGGCAAGCCAGATACAGGAAGCCTCGTCCGAACTTTCGCGGCAGTCGGAGACGCTGAAGGGCGAGGTGGCCAAGTTCCTGGCCCAGATACGATCAAGTTGATCCCGGAGCATTATCCGGCAAATTAGTTATTTTTTTGCAAGTGAACACTGGACCTCGCCCGCTTTTACGGTTAAACCCGGCCTATCTTTTTTTTATCTCTAAATTGTAGGGGATCATCGCCATGAATAAATCGGACCTTGCCACTGCTGTCGCCGAAGCTGCCGGCCTTTCCAAGGCCAGCGCCGCTGCCGCCGTGGACGCTACCTTTGACGCCATCACCGCCGCTCTGAAGTCCGGTGGCGAAGTTCGTCTCACCGGATTTGGAAGTTTCAGCGTCTCAAAGCGTCCCGCCCGTTCCGGTCGGAACCCCCAGACCGGCGCGACGATTAAAATCGCCGCTTCCACACAACCGAAGTTCAAGGCCGGCAAGGGATTGAAGGACGCCGTAAACTAACGTCCGAAAAATTCTACGTTATTATGAAACCCCTTCGGCGCAGTCGCCGGAGGGGTTTTGTTTTGTGCGCCCCTGTTGCGTTTCATGTGCGGGAATTACACCAATGGCCGTAGTTTTGAAACACAGAGGCACAAAGACGCAGAGAGAATATTTTTCCTTGCTTTTTCTTGTTTCTCTATACCTCCTCTGTGTCTCTGAGCCTCTGTGGTGGTTCATAAAACAGTGCTTATTCCAGTCAACGCGCCGGACGTTGAGGACATCGGCGGCAACTTCCCCCTCCTTGATAAAGAGAGAAAAGCGCGGGGGCTGCCATGGGTCAATGATTAAGGCCGATGATATTAATGTTCAAAGTCGCTTCTGGTAAACAGGGAGACAAGCTCGATGCCGTGAGCCGCCAGATTTTCCCTTGCCCCTTCCGAGCGATCGACAATCGAGATCACCTTTGAAACGCGGCATCCCATATCTCTTACGGCTTTAACCGCTTTCAGAATGGAACCGCCGGTCGTGGTCACATCGTCAAAGAGCACGACATCGGAGTTTTCCTTCAAATGACCGCCTATCAGCTCTTCCCTGCCGTGTCCCTTGGCTTCCTTCCTGACAAAGAAAGAGCGCAACGGCCGCTCAGGCAAACTTTTCACGGTTACCGCCAAAACAACGGGAACGGCCCCCATTTCAATTCCGCCGATAAAGTCGATATGATCATCTCCCAGGATTTCAAGGATCAGCTCCGCAGCAAGATTGGCGCCCTCCGGATCAAACATCGTTTTTTTCATATCGAAAAAAACATCACTCATCCCGCCGGAGGCAAGCCGGTAGGCCCCCCCTTTAAACAAAGACAAGCTCTTGATAACCTCCAGCAGGCGCTGACGTTTATCGTCCTGATTCTGCATATTGGACACCGAGGCGTAATTCTGTGACTGACCAACCAATAATCACAAGATATTGTATATTATCCTGCGCCCAATAGCTATATATTGACGCAGGTGGGCTAATAGTACGAAGCATTTCTGCGTTTGTCACGATAATTCATGTTGTTATTGTCAGTCGCAGCCGATAATGTGAACGTTCACATTTAAACAAAATGAACGGATAAAAGCGTCCATGACAACCATATCCATCGACGGGCTGAACACGGTCATCAACAATCTCGAAGAAGGCATTATGTTTCTCGACAAGGACCGCTCCGTCGTCGCCATCAACCACGCCGCCCTTGATATGGTCGGTCATCATAACGAGCAACTTATCGGCTCCATGTGCATGAGCCTTTTTCAGGGAACCGAGTGCGGACGCTACTGCACCCAAAAAGGATATTGCTCACTGCTCGACCTTGATAAGGAAAAAAAGGTCCACGACCTGGACCTGCTTCGTCCCGACGACACCATGATTTCGCTTCGCATGTGGGCCATACCGCTTCCCGGAGAACACCCGGCCGCCTGCGCCGTCATTCTTCGCAACCGCACCCGTGAGCGGCAACTGGAAGAAGAAGTCAGCAACCGCCTGCGTCTGGGGGAAATGCTGGGCCACAGCCAGGTGATGCAGCGCCTGTTCAAAAACGTGCTGAGGCTCGCTTCCAGCGACGCCACAGTCCTGATCGAGGGAGAAAGCGGCACCGGCAAGGAACTGATCGCCCGGGCGCTGCATGACAATTCAAGGCGCGCCGACAAACCCTATATCCGCGTTCACTGCGCCGCTCTGGCCGAGAACCTTCTTGAGTCCGAACTGTTCGGCCACGCCAAGGGCGCTTATACCGGCGCCGTATCGGATCGCGAAGGACGCTTCGAGGCCGCCGACGGCGGATCGCTGCTGCTCGATGAAATCGGCGAGATTTCGCCGAGCATCCAGGTAAAGCTTCTGCGGGTGCTTCAGGAGCGGGAAGTCGAACGCCTGGGTGAAAACAAGTCGCGCAAAATCGATGTCCGCCTGATCGCCGCCACCAACCGCAACCTCGCCTCCATGGTCAAGGAGGGAACATTCCGCGAAGACCTTTTTTACCGGCTGCGGGTTCTCCCTCTGGCCTCTCCGGCGTTACGCGAACGCCCGGAGGACGTTCCTCTGCTGGCCGCTCACATCGTCGGTGAAATGGCCAAGCGCTACGGATACGGCGAGGTGGATATTGCCGACGACGCCCTCGCCGTCCTTTGCGCCTATTCATGGCCCGGCAACGTCCGCGAATTGGGGAATGCCATGGAATTCGCCCTGGTGCAGTCGGGCGGCTCCAAAATTATGCCGCGCCATCTGCCGCCGGAAGTCATCACCGCCGTTCCCCTCGCCGCCCCCTTAAGGAAGGAACACGAAGCCGGCGCTTCCCCTCTGCCCGAAAGCTTTACCGGCTATTACCGGGCGCCCCGGCGACAGGAAGACGAAAAGACGGCGATCATCCGCACGCTGAAGGAAAGCAAAGGCAACAGGGCGGCGGCGGCGATAAAACTCAGGATGTCGCGCACCACCCTGTGGAAGCGTCTGAAACACTACGGCTTGACGTAAATTTCGCCGCCGCCGGCGCGGAATTCCCTGGACATGTTTTCCATGCCCTTTTCGGCCTGCTCGCGGACCTCATGACTGATTTTCATCGAGCAGAACTTGGGACCGCACATCGAGCAGAAGTGGGCCAGCTTGGCGCCTTCCGCCGGCAAGGTCTTGTCATGAAAAGCCTCGGCGGTATCCGGGTCCAGCGACAGCCTGAACTGATCGCGCCAGCGGAACTCGAAGCGGGCGCGGCTCAGGGCGTCGTCACGCCGCCCGGCGCCGGGGTGGCCCTTGGCCAGATCGGCGGCGTGAGCGGCTATCTTGTAGGTGATGACGCCGGTCTTGACATCGTCGCGGTCGGGCAGCCCCAGGTGCTCCTTGGGCGTCACATAGCACAACATGGCGCAGCCGTACCAGCCGATCATCGCCGCCCCGATGGCGCTGGTGATATGGTCATAGCCCGGCGCGATATCGGTAACCAGCGGCCCCAGCGTGTAGAACGGCGCGTCATCGCAGTACTTTTTCTGCACCTCCATATTTTCCTTGATCTTGTGCATCGGCACATGGCCGGGGCCTTCGATGAAGGTCTGAACGTCGAGCGCGTCCGAAATGCGGCGCAACTCGCCCAGCGTCTTGAGTTCGGCGAACTGGGCCTCGTCATTGGCGTCAGCATTGCATCCCGGACGCAGGCCGTCGCCCAGCGACAGGCTGACATCATAGGCCCTGGCGATTTCGCAGATATCCGCGAAATGCTCCAGCAGGAAGTTCTCCCGGTGGTGGGCAAGGCACCACTTGGCCATGATGGCGCCGCCCCGACTGACGATGCCGGTGACGCGGCGGGCGGTCAGCGGAATATGCGCCAGTCGCAAACCGGCATGGATGGTCCAATAGTCTACGCCCTGCTCGGCCTGCTCAATGAGGGTGTCGCGGAACAGCTCCCAGGTCAGGTCCTCGGCGATGCCGTCGGTCTTTTCCAAAGCCTGGTAGATAGGCACGGTGCCGATGGGAACCGGCGCGTTGCGCATGATCCATTCGCGGATATTGTGAATGTCGGCGCCGGTGGACAGGTCCATCACCGTGTCGGCGCCCCAGCGGATGGCCCACACCATCTTGTCCACCTCCTCGGCGGCGGTGGAGGCAACGGAAGAGTTGCCGATATTGGCGTTGATTTTGGTCAGAAAATTGCGGCCGATGATCATCGGCTCGGCTTCCGGGTGATTGATGTTGAGGGGCAGCACGGCGCGTCCCTCGGCGATTTCGTCGCGGACGAACTCGGCCGTCGCCAGATCGGGAATTTCGGCGTCGAAAGGCTCGCCGTCGCGGGGGGCGGCAGATGCCTGGCGGCGGCCTTCGTTCTCGCGGATGGCGACGTATTCCATCTCCGGGGTAATCATGCCGGCCCGCGCATAGGCAAGCTGGGTGACGGCGGCGCCGTTTTTGGCCCGCAGCGTAATCCGGCCATGGCCGGCGAAAGGCTCGACGCCGCTACCGGAACCGCTGTTGTCTTCGGGACGAACGGCGCGGCCTTCGTACGCTTCGACGTCGTTGCGCTCCTCTATCCAGCGGCGGCGGATGGGCGCCAACCCTGCGCGGATATCAATATCGGCGGCGACGTCGGTATAGGGGCCGGAGCAGTCATAGACCGGCAGCGGCGACTCGCCTGAAGACTCCTCCAGGCAAATCTCGCGCACGGGGATGCGGATGTCCGGGTACAGAACGCCGGACTGATAGGCCTTGCGGGAACCGGCGATGGGACCGGTGGTGACGGAAAATCGGTTATCCGTTTTCACGGGCGTCTCCTTATGGTGTATGCTAATGATTAGAAGCCAAACTGTCGGGGGACGCAAGATGGCCGCAACAGATATCGAATATTGCCGAAACTGCCGATTCTGGCGTCCGCCGTGGAAGTTTCGCCATAAATCAACAAGACTAAGCTCCGCCTTCTCCGGGCTTCAGGACAAGCGGGGAGCGGACGGACAGATCAGGCCCCAGGAGAAAGGCCTGTGCTGCCGCTACGCCCCCACCGCAAGCGCGCTGACTACGGTATGGATGGAAACCAAAGCCACCGACTGGTGCGGCGACTATGATCGCGACATGGAGGAGAATGCCGCGCAACAGATAACGCCGGAATAAACCGGCTTCATTGACAGCGACCGGCGCAGTTTGTAGAAGGCACCGTCCGGGTGCGACTAATCCGGTGACACGATAAAGGATGGGTGGCCGAGAGGCTGAAGGCGCTGGTTTGCTAAACCAGTATACGGGAAACTGTATCGCGGGTTCGAATCCCGCCCCATCCGCCATTACCTAACCCATTGTTTTAATTGGCTTTTTGTCATTTTAACGCCCCAATTCGTCCCGTAGTTTCCAAGGCTTGTCGGCAATACGGCATCGCCGGGCGGGACGGAGAGACTGATCGGTCCCGGATTATGCGGTCCCAATGCGCAAATATACTCCCCTTTAAAGACGGCATTCCCCAGGCGCAAACCTTCCGCAAAATTTTCCTACTGCTCGACCCGCAAGCCCTTGAGAAGGCTTTTGTTTTCTAGTGGATTGACTCTAACAAATGTTTCCCGCGCTTTACGCAATTTAACCCCTCCTAACCTCCCCTTCGTAAGGGGAGGAACTTTTCCCCTCCTTACCAAGGAGGGGTCGGGGGAGGTTAACTCCCCGATCTCCCGGTTTAAGCCGGACTTCACCGAAATAGGAATCGTCTGACACTCCACTAGAACTTTTCGCTGTTCCTGCCGGTCGAGCGGCAGCCGTAAGGCTTCCTTAAGCTTGGCTGCCGTCAGCGGCGGCGGCGGAGAGCGGAGGCGGAGATGTATGGCGGCAACAGCGGATGACTTTAAGTCATTCCCGATCACTGGACATCCCTCATCATGTCATTGCTTCGCGCAGGGATTCATAACCTTGCTTTGGAACTTCTTTTGCAATTCGCCGACGTACGCCGCCAACGCCGCCAATTCCCTGGACTCCCAAGCCAGCGGCTTGGCCTCCATGGGCGCCACCATGCAGAACTGCACCATTTCATCCAAATGGACGGATTTCACCTTGCCCATCTCGGCCGCCATCGCCACGAAATGGGGATAAGGCTCGGCGAAGCCGGGCATGAACGCCTTGTTGTCTTCGTGACAACTGCTGCAAGACAGCCCGTTGGTGCTGAGTTTCTGGTCCTTGAACAGGCGTTCGCCCTCCTTGGCGAGTGAGGCGGGATCACCCTTAAAAAGGCTTGTCCCTGCCGGTCGGGTGACCAGTTTGGAGTCGATCCCCGGCATGGCCGCACACGGATTTGCCGCCACGGGCGCACAAGGATTTGCCGCCATGGCGCCGGTCGCCGCCATTGCCGTTATCAGCGCCGCCGCCATAAACAAAAAGATGCGGCGAAGGGTATACTCGTTTCGGTTCATCATGACAGGAATCCTCAAAAGACAAGGACCGGCCACCCTCCCGGGCGACCGGTCGCGGGTCCGGTTACTTTTTGGGAGCGCAAGGATTGCCGGCCTTGGGAGCGCAGGGATTTTCCGTCTTCGGAGCACACGGATTGGCGGCTTTCTTGTCCTCCATCGGCTTTGCGGCGCAAGGATTGGCGGTCTGGGCGAAGGCTCCGCCGGAACCGAGAGCGACGAGGCCGCCGACGGCGATGGCCAGAGCCGAGGCACGGATATACTTGAACATACATTCCTCCATAAGTTACGACCGGGCGATATCAAAACCGCGCAGTCAGGTTCACCAGCCAAGACGGCATGGCATCGGTAATCATACGCCTTCCTTATTGCTGATCGTCGAGGAGACTGCCGACCTCGCCTCGACCCAACGAACCAGCAGGTAAAGCCCGGCGGCGGTCAGCATAACAGCAAACAGAGCGTATATGTAAACGCTTGCCGATGCCGGCGCCTCCAGCAGCACATAGCGCCAGGTTGACAGGCTCATGATCATTCCGTGTTCGCCGTTCGAGCCGTCCCAGGCGTTGACCGCCATGGGAATGAAGCGGCCCGGCTCAAACTGCACGTCGTTTTTGTCGCCGGTGTTGAGCGGACGCTTCATCACCATCGACCAGCGCCCCTGATCCCAGACGGCCCTGGATACAACCTGTTGTTGCTCCTCGGCCTGGACCTTGGGAGGCTGGCTCCAGCCCCTGGAATTGGCCTCCTCCACCGCGTGACCGCCGGCGGCGTCAACATCCGACTTCCATACCCACAGATGAACGGCGCTGGATGAATCACCACGCACGAAATGAGGTTTCTTGGCGCTCTCGGGCGGCTTGACGGGAAATTGCAGCGCCACTGCGTCACGGAAGGTCGCAAGTTGGCGCGGCACCATGCCGTTGGCCCGAACATAGGAATTAAAAGCGCCCGGAGCGCGAATATCCTTAACGTCGATCTCCTTGTCCGAGGCATGAATGACATCCTTGAAGGGATCGCTCCATTCAATCAGGAAGGCGATCTCCTTGTCATTGTAGACGGCTCTGACAGTCGCCATCTCGATGCCGGGATTCTGCCAACGGGGAGCGGCCACTACTTGGCCGGTCAGGCGCACGTCCGTCGCCTCGGCGGCGGCCCATCTCGAATCATCGGGCGCGTCGGGAACATCGCCCTCGACCTTGCGCACCAACAGAACCTGGCTGTCTGCCTCCTTGTGCTGTAGCGACTTGATAAAATTAGCCAGATACCAGCGGTCGGTCTCGTTCAGCGTCTTGGCGAATGAGGGCATCGGCGTGCCGTTGATGCCGGTCGAGAACCGCATGAAAATGTCTTCGACCTCATTGCCGGCCTTGATCTTCCACGGCAGCGTGACGTTGCGGATACGGATCGGGAAGCCCCAGTCATCCTTGCGATCAAACGCTTTCTGGCCGTCGCCGCGCCCCAACTTGCCGTGACATTCCCAGCACTTGGTTTTCTCGAAGATTTCTTTTCCCTTGGCGATGGATTCGGCGTCCAGGGACACTTTATCCTTAGGCAACGCCACCACCTTGCCGGTCTTGACCGGGTCCAGAGACGGATCGTTGAATTCAGGGGCGAAGGTCTTAACATAGGCAATCACCGCCCATCGTTCGTCTTCGCTGAGTCCGTTCTTGATAACGTCGCTGTCGAAGGCCTGCATCCCCGTCCCCGAGAGTCCCCGGCTGACAGTGCGAAACAGATCTTCATTAGTCGGCAATTCGCCGCTTTGGGTAGTGCGGAACTTGAAAGTGCCGAGCGTGAAATCACGGGGCCGAGGGTCCATATAGGGTGAAGCCGGCCCCTCGCCGTCGCCGAGAAGCCCGTGGCAGAAACTGCACCGCTTGAAATAAATCAACTTGCCCTTATCCAACAATTCGGGCGTTTCAGGCGGCATCGGCATGGCGGGACGGTCGGCTGCCGCCGCCTCGCCGGTCGCCAGCGCAAGGCTCGCCATCATCACCATCGCCAGTAGCCATTTGCTAATCATCAGTGAGACTCCGGTATGCGCGGCGTTTTCTGCGCGAAATCGTACTCGGCCATGATGATCCGCCACCGCTCTTCCTCGGTAAGATTGAGTTTCCATTCCGGCATCGCCGAATCCCAGGGCGTAGCCTCGACCGGCAAGCCCGGCCCGCCGTTGCTGACGCGCCAGAATGTGTATCCCTGAACAATCGTCTCGATAGTGCCGTTGTCGGTGAAATTGATCGGCCGCAACTTGAAGCCGTCGGCCATAGGTCCGTCGCCCGACACGCTGTCGCCGTGACAGGGGCGGCAGTTCATGGCGTAAAGGGCGCGGCCCTCGAACAGCGTCTTCTCCAGCAACGCCGCCTTGGCGCTTTCTTTGCTTGAAGTTCCGGACTTGAGTTCAGCCAGATACTTCTTCATCGGCTCGGTGGGGATGAACCCAAGCGCCGGGCTGCCGGGATTCTTCTTCCGCCACCGCTCGACATCGGGCATCACCTGCCGGATGAAGGCAGCCTCGCCGGCCTTGGCCTGCTGTACGAAAGCCTCGATATCGGCGTCGGCAGGGTTGGCCAGCGGATTCTCGACCGCCTCCATTTCCTTGGGAAAGTTCGACGACGGATGCTGGATGCGCAACGACGACGGGACCTCGAACCTTGGAACAGTAGCGTCGTAAACCTGCCAGCCGACCAGCGGCGGCAGCATCGCCATCACCGCCAGGCGCAGCTTCTTGCCGTATCCTCCTTCGATGAAGCGGCGTAGCGGACGCATGAATTCGTCAAGATTGTCGTCATTAAAAGTAACGAACAGGAACAGCGCCACCAGCGTCAGCACCATGTAGAACAACACCAGGGTGCCGGGCACAGGCAAGGGAAACGGCATTCCGGTGATCTGCCTCGACGCCGCCGGGATTCCCCACTTGACCAGCGAGAAGACCGCCAGCAACGCCAGCACGATAGTCCCGAAACGACCTATCCTGAATCTTGCGATCTTCATCGTCACTCGCCCTTCTGCATGATCATGTACGACAACACATCCTGGAAATCCTTGACGGTCATTGCCTCCGAAAGGTCGTCCGGCATCAGGCTTCTGGTCGGGTCTTGGGTGATTTCCTTGATCTCAACGCGCCTGATGGTGACTACTTCGCCGGCGACCTTGGCGATGTCGATCTCGTCGGGGGTCTCACGGGTTTTAAGGCCGGTGACCAGACCTCCGTTCTTGTCGGTCACCACATGTGTCTCGAAGCCCTTGGTGATGGCCTTGGTCGGCCTGAGAATTGCTTCCGAAATGTATTTGATGCCGCGCTTGCCGATTTCCGACAGGTCGGGTCCGGCCAGACCGGGTTTTTCGCCGCCCTTGACCATATGGCAAAAGGCGCAAGTGTCCTTAAATACGGCGGCGCCGTGGCCTGGGTCGCCGCCTCCGGCCGCCGCCGCCGCCTGGATTTTGTCATAGAACTTCTTAGATATCCCGCTCGGATTATTGAGCGCGTCGATGTCAACGTCGCCACCCTGACTTTGCAGGTAAGAAATCACCGCCTTGATTTCGTCAAGGCTGAGCGAAATCGGCGGCGCGAAAACGACGGCCATCTCATTCTTGTAGCCTTCAACCAAAAAGGCGCCGGGATCGGCCAGGCTTTCGACCAGATAGTCAGTAGCGGTAAAAGGTTGCCCCGTCTTGTCCTTGCGATCCTTGGCGCGCTCAACGGCGCGCCCCCCCATCGGCAGCGGGAATTTGTCGCCGAACTGGCCGTGATTGGGACCACGCACCGCGCTGCCCTGTCCTCCCATGCTGTGACAGGTATAGCAGCGGCCCTTGCCCCAATAGATGGCTTCGCCCCCTTCGGGGCTGACCTCGACGACGTTTGCCGCCTTCTTCTCGCCGCCGGTAAGGCCGGTGACCGAGTAGCCGACCCACAGGAACGTGGTCAGCACCAGCAGAAGGAAGACGAAGACCTTGCTAACCGCGTTGGACATCTTGGCTTTCCCGTATGATTCTCATTCAGACTTCTCGCCGTGCTTGCCGGCATTGATGCCGCCCAACCAGAACATGAAGGCTACGGCTAGCAGGAACGTCAGGACCGCCAAACTTACTCCTTGCGTCATCGAGAAGTTGCTGAGCGTGAAGGACCAGTCGGAGGTGTCGCGCATGACGCCGAAGATATGCCAGTCGCCGCGCAGGCTTGAGCGAATGAAACCCATCAGTCCCATATTCATGGTGATGATAAAGGTGAGCAGCATCAGCGCGTATTGGCTGCGCATGGTCATGTTGCCCCAACGCAACGGGCCGATTTCCTTGGCGCCCCGGAACAGGAACATATCAATGGCGGTGACCAGAATCAGGCAACTGATCAATTGCAGGAACTGGCTGACCGCGACGTTACGCAGGAACGGCGAGGCCTTCTCCATCACCACGAAGCCATAAACGCCGAGGAAGACGGCGACGTTAAAGGCGGTGACGGCCAGATACAGCACCTGGGCCAACTTGCCCTTGTCCTTCAGCGCCAGACCGACTGCCAGCGCCGCAACGGCGCAATTGAACAACAGCAGATAGCCGACGGTGCGGAAGTACACGGCGCGATCAGCGGGCAAATCAAGGCCGGCCGGGTCCATCGTCAGCAGGGTCGCGGCATACTGGCCGACCAGCGTGATCGCCGCCGCGCCGGCCAGCGGAATCACGATTTTCGGCAGACGACCCTGCCGGCTGATGGGCACTACGTCGCCCTTGTTGCCCCGGCGGTAAAGCAGGAAGCTGAAAAAAGTGGACAAAATGATCAGATTGACCACCGCGTTCTTGGCCGGCATCAAGCCGAGGTATTTCAGCGTCGGATGATACTGGCTGCCGCCCATGGCGCCCACTTCCTGGCCGGACAGCGGCAGATTGTGCGGGGTCAGCCAGACGGCGAAGCACACTATGATGACCCCCAGGATGTACTTGATGTACTTGTAATAACGCTCTGCTCCCGGAATGCGGGTCATGCCGCTCCACAGGTAGTAATTGCTGATCAGGAACAATGACCCGACCAGCATCGCCTGGATAATGAAGGTCCACGAGAAGTCGCCGCCCATCATGTTGTTGCCCATGACGGCGCTGGTCGAATAGACCTCGCGCCCCAGATAGTAGCCGGCGAAGGGCAGCGGAATCAGGGCGCTGATGGCCACGAAGTTGGCGATATAACCCATCCAGTCGTAGTGTGCCTTCTCCTCCATGGTCTTGGCGCCGATAAACTTGACAGCGGCATACGAGCCGGCGACCAGCCCGCCGAAAGCGAGGTTGCCGAGAATGCGATGAATGACGATGGGCGTGGCCAAGATGTTCTCAAAGGCCTGCCATGTGGTTCCGACGAACACGCCGTCCGTATCGACGCCGACCGGACTCATCATGAATCCCGCCCAACTGTTGGCGAGTTGCATGATCGCCGTGCCGAAAATGTTGAGCTGGATGCCGATCATCACATGTACGGACTTGGCGTCGCGCATAATCAGGAAGCCGGCGCCCGTCGGCATGATATAGAGAAGGGCGATCCAGACGCGGGTGTCGCCGCGCATTCCGTCGCCGAACGCTCCCACCAGCATCAAAGCGCCGATTGCCATGATCACTGCGCCCACTCCCTGGAAAACACGCCGCAGCGAAAGCGAAAACGGCTTGCGGTCGCTCAACCAGTCCCATCCGTAGTAGTAAAGATAGAGCGCGAAGGTCTCGCCGAAGAACAGCAGCGCATAGATGAACATGATGTCCTTGAAGATGCCCGCCATATAACCCATGAAGGTCGGATAGAGAGTGAACAGGGCGAAGGCCAGCAACCCGCCGAAGGCCGCCGTGGTGGCATAGGCGATGCTGAGCAGGCTGGTGAATTCGTAGGCCAGTTTGTCGAACTTGGCGTCGTTCTGCTTCCAGCCGACGATCTCGATGATCACCGCAAACAGCGGCACACCCAGCACGAAGGCGGCGAAGAAGAGGTGCATTTGCGCCAGGAACCAAACCAGACGCCGCGAATCGAGGCCCACGAACTGCCGATACTCATTGGGTTCGAGCGCAAAAGCCGGCCAGGCGGCCATCAGCGCTGCCGCCAGTGCGACGCCCATGATCAGCAGATTTCGACTCCTCGTCGTCCGGGCAGCGGTCATTTCTTCCCCCATGCGGTCAGGAACCCGGCAACCGCCAGGTATTCGGTGTCGCTGAATGAGTTTTCGGCTTCCGTCTTCTCGCAAAGACCGCCGCCGTCAGACATCCGCTTCGCCGCCTTCTTGGGCTTCGGCAGCGTCTCGGCATGGCAAACGGCGCAGGCATCGGCGAACGCCTTGCCGCCTGTAATCGTGCGGGCGTAAGCCAGCGCCGCCTTTTGCTCGGTCGGACTGATGACATCCTTCCAGGCCGGCATCGGGTCTTTTCCGTCATTAATGGTTTTCAGCAACTCGGCATCCTTTTTTTCAAGCCGTTCGCCCTTGGCAAAGCTGGGCGCCCCTTCGACCAGGGCGGCGCCGTCGTAGCCGTGGCAGACGGCGCAGTTGGTCTCGAAGACATCCCGCGCCGCCGCCAAGCGGGAGTAGGCTTCCGCAGACCCCATCGAACCGGCGGCGGCTTCCGTCGCAGCTACCGAAAGAAGGAAAATCACCGCCGGCCCTTTCAGCATCATTTGACGATTCATTAGTGGCATTTTGTCTTCCCGTTCGCGCCGGGTTCGGCGGCGCGCATGGCCACCAGCGTTTCGATGCATATCCCATGGAGATGTTCGCTGCTGCAATCGCCGGCGATTGCCAGCAACCGTCGTTCGGCATCAATGGAAGATATCCTGGCAAGCGTCCGCACCACCTCGCCATGAGTCTCATCGGAGCCGTTAAACAAGAGCAAAAGCAGTTGATCGCCGATCTCCGGCCAGCTCGATTCCGGCCCGATCACCGCCAATGCGGCCCGGCAGATGCCTCTGTCCTCGTCGCCGAGAGCGCGGATGAGGAGAGCCGGCGGCGCCTTGTCGCCCATCGCCTTCAGCGCGTCAACCGCACACCGTCGAATCATCGGATCGCTGTTATCAAGCAGGATTTTAACGACGCTTTCGACCGCTTCTCCGCCGGACAGTTCCGCCAACGCGCCGGCGGCGGCGATCCTTACATCGCGTGATTCGGCGCCGAGACCGGCCCTTGCCAGCGGCAAGGCATTTCGCTCACCGAGACGGCCCAGAGACCGCAAAGCCGCCGCCCGCAATCCGTCGTCAGAAGACGCGGCGGCGGCGGAGAGGGCAACCAAAACATCCGGTCCCGGCTGTCCTAAATTACCGAGAAGATGCACCGCCGCGATGGTTTGCTGACCGGTATTGGCCGGGAGTTCGGATTTTTCGCCCGTCTCCGGCTCGCGCCGGGGGTTTGCCGCCAGGATCGAGGCCAATGTGGAGGAAGCCGGATCGCCCGCTTCCTCATCCTCCGTTCTCTCTGTTTCCGGCGGCGTCGGATCGGCGTTCCCGCCATTGGCCGGAAGTCGGATGGCCAAGCGGTCAACCTCGTCTTGCACCATACGCGACAGCAACGATACGACCTCGGTCGGAGCCGCCTTGGCCAGAACCGACATGGCGGCGACCGCCACATGCAAACTCGGGTCCCGGACAGCCGACCGGAGAGCGGCGACTGCGGCGTCATGCTGACCGGACGGAGCAGCAGGCGTCAGCGAAGCCTTCAAACCGTTGACGGCGGCCAGTCGTATTTCATCGTCCTCCTGGGGAGTTGTCAGGATAGACAACAAACGCGACTGACCGCCCGCTCCACCTATATTCCCCAGAGCTTCCACTATTTCACGTCGCAAGCGCACGGCATCTTTTTGATCGAGAAGGGACAGCAGGGCTGCCTCATCGGTCTCGCCTCCGCACCGGCCAAGCAGCGTAATTATATGTCGGCGCACTTTACCGTCGGCGCCGACCGGCATCTTCCGCAGATCGGCGGCGGCCTTCGGGCCGGCCACCGTCACCAGCGCCGTCGCGGCGGCGCACTGCACATCCGGATCGTGATCCGCCAACCGCCCGGCAATATCACCGGCGGTTACCGGCCCCCAATGAGCCAAGGCGCGAATAACCTCGACTCGAACAGACGGATCGGCATCGCCGAGGGCGGCGGTCAAACCGCCGACGACATCAGCGTAAACCGGTGAATCAGGGAAGCGCCCGGCGTCCACCTCCACCAGCGCCTTGGCGGCGCATCGGCGTCCCGAACGACCGCCACCGCTCAATTGGGAAAGAAGAAAGTCCGTGGCCAGGGGATAGCCCAGGCGGGCGAGAGCGTAAAATCCGGCTTCCTGAAGATGATGGTTGTTCTCGTCCGCCACCGCCTTGATCACCGCCTCGACTGCGCGTTCGTCGCCGCAGTTGCCGAGCGCTTTCAGAGCCAGACTCTCCACCTCGCTTGAAACGGGATAGTCGAGATCATGGCAACGATAATCAAGATCGGGATATCCCGCCCCCCGCAAGCAACGGATAAGCGGATCAATTGCGCCGGCGCCGAGGAGGTTGGAGAGAGCCTTTACGGCTTCGATGCGGACGCCTCCGTCCTGGTCCCTCTCCAGACGATCCACGAGAGAACCCAGCGCCTCGACCGCACGCAGGCGACCGAGCGAGGCTGCCGCCTCCATCCGCACGTTGGGGTCGTCATCGCCAAGCAAGGCGACAAGATGGCGAACTACCTCGGCGTCGCCGTCCGTTTCCGCCAACGCCCTCGCCACCGCGCACCGCGCTATTGAATCCCGCCCGTGAGCGACGGTGGCGCAAAGACGCACAAAACCATCTGATCCCATCAAGGTCATACTATCCACCACACCCGCCTGTCTTAACCTGATTAATTGTCCTGTTCACCGATCGGATCGGAGATGAATGAGGTCCCGCAGGCAAGGGGGAGCAGTCGGGAGAAACTGCCGCACACGGGACCTCATATCACCCAGGGATGACTATCCGATATCCCTCCGCTTGAACGTCATCTCTGCGAAGGTGGACTTATACGGCGATTCGCCCAACTTCTTGATCGTCCCGGATGCAATCTTGAACCGGTAGTTCTGCGTTACCGGGTCCGGAACACGCGGAGTGATGTTGTTGGCGGGAGAGTCCTTCCTGAGGAAGTAAGTGAAGGCCACGCCCTTTTTTACCGATGGAGTCACCAAGGCAACGGCGGTGAATTGGCCGGTAACGGTCTTGATATGCCCGCGCTTCGTCAGTCCCGTAAAGGACATGTCGTCGCCCTTGACGCCGAGGTTAAAGTCCTTCTGGACCGGCACTCTTGTCGACTCGATGGAGACCATATCGCCGGATTCCACGCCTCGCGTCTTGGCGTCGTCGGGATTGATTTCGATGAAATTGACCGGCCAGCGCTGCTGGATGTAGGCCCGGCGTTGAAGATCATCGAAGCCTGACTGCCAAACTTCATTGATGCGGCCGTTGCTGATCCACAACTCGCCGTCCTTGGGACTCATGTATTCGTAAAAGTCTTTCCAGAAGCCCCAAGGCGCCTTCAGCATGTTCAGCTTGCCGGTCTGCGAGCCGAACGAGGTGAGGCGCTTGTTGAGAATCGTCGGCCCCTCCGGACCGGTCGCCGGCAAGGTAAGATGACGATTGTAATCATGCAGACGCTTGGTTTCGACGATCTTGCCGTCATCAAGCAGCAATGGGCATTGCAGGCCGGTGGTGCCGTAAGAGCGAAGCAGATCATGCGCCTTGACGCCCTTGGCCTTGGCAACGACCTTGATCGCGTTGTAATCCTCGCGTCCGCCACGACTGAACCGGCAGGATTCCTCGAACACATCGTTTGATTCCTTCCAGTCGTAACCCTCGAAGCCCATCTTCTTGGCGAACATCGACACGATCATCCAGTCGGGCTTGGCGTCGCCCGGAGCATCATAGAACTTGGAATAAAGACGGATGCGCCGCTCGCCGTTGCTGCGGGTGAAGTCGTGTTCGCCCCAACCCGACGCCGGCAGTATGATGTCGGCGTATTGGCTTCCTATCGGATCAACCATATAGATATCCTGGTTGACCATCACCATGCCGCCCGAGTCGGTTCGCTTGATCAGGGTGTCGATGATTGATTGCTTGTCGGTATTGCGGACCTGATTCGGGTTGAGCTTGGTCTGGCGCTTGAAGGCATCCTCAAGCGCCGTACTGCCGGCCATCGCCTGTATCCAGGTCGTTCCGACCACATAGGCAAAGCGGACATTGCCCGATTCGACCCAGCGGTCGAGGTCAAGGCGATCACGGCGGCGGCCCGGATGCTTGTAAGGCGACTTCATATCGGGATAAGGCCCGCCGGCGGCGCCGCCGCGCTGATGTCCGCCGAGGCGGGTCATAACGGAGCCGGGGCGACCGCCGACTCCCAGGATCACGCCGAGCGTGCCGATGGAAACGGTGTTGAGGTAATTGTTCGACCAGTAATTGCCTTTCTCGATAGCGATGGTGGTCTTGACCCGCTGGCCGTTAGCCTTGGGCTTGGCCATCATCTCCGCCGCCATCAGTATCTTGGCGGGGTCGATGCCGGCGATCTTGGCCGCCACCTCCGGCTTGGATTCTTCCTGTTCCAGCAGCCACTTCTTCCAATCATCGTAACTCTTGACCTGGAAATTGCCCCAGGTGGTGCGCCACTGCCAGGGCGTATTGCGGGTGCCTTGGCCGAAGCCGGAATCCGTCTCCCAGAAATTGTTCACCATCTTGGCGATGAATTCCTTGTCCTCCCAGCCGTTCTCAAGGATGACGCGCTGGATGGCCAGATGAACAGGAGTGTCGGAGCCGGGGTTGACGTCGATATAAAGGCCGCCGTTCTTTTCGACGAACGCCGCGCCCGCAGTGCGACGCGGGTTGACCATAATGACCTTGGTCTTGTTCTTCTGAATGCCTTTCAGTATCCATTCGTTCCATACGACGGTCTTGGTCTCGAACGGATCGGTGCCGGAGATCAGTATGGTATCGGCCAGCGCAAAGTCTTCGTAAGCGCCGCCGAAGATGTCATAGCCGATATCGGTCCAGCCCGGCACTGAATCGACTATCGAAGGATGGTCGTGCTCGGCCACCGCCGGAGTGCCGATGCTCTTGAAGGCCAGCTTAGTCAGGGCGTAGGTATTCTCGTAGAACTGATAGCTGAAGAACTTGAGCGCCCAGGCGCTCTCACCATGCGTCTCGATCACATGCTTGCTGACGCCCGCCATGACATCAAGAGCCAAATCCCAGGACACCGGCGTCAGGACGCCGTTGACCCGAAGTAGCGGCGTCTTCAGGCGATCCGCCGTCTGCCCCTTGGAATTGTAGACTTTTTGGGCGATACAGCCGCCACGGATGCTGTGGTCGCCGCCGACGTTGACCACCTTGGCGTCGGGATCGGCGACAACGACTATGTTATGCAGTTTACCGTTGTAAACGGCCTGGGTGTACTGGTTGGGACCGACCCAGCCGCCCTGCAACGGGCCGAGGGTGTAGTCGCGCCCCAGCGCATTCTGGTTCTTCTTCGGTCCACCGTCGGGAGTTCCCGTCGGCCAACGAAAGACCTTGTAGCCGCAGGCGACGATGCAATAATCGCAGGCGGTGGTGATGACATCGGCGTTCTTGGGCGGCAGCGGCGCCTTGTCGGCCGGCTTGAACTTCGGAGTTGACATGTTTGACATGGATATTCCCCCCTAACCCTTGAGATTGTCGTAGCGACCGTAGATCAGACCAAGCATCCCGACCGCATAGATGTTGTCGTTCTCGGTCTCCAGCAGCACCTGCGGCAAACTTTCCGTGCCGTGTCCGCTGATGATGATGCCGTGCCTAGTAAGATCAAAGGTTGACTGGTGAAACTGGCATGGGCCGAGTGCTTGGTGCATGGGCTGGAAAGACTTCCCCAAATCACCGCCCATATGGGTGCAAAGGGTGTTAAAGGCGACCACATCGCGCCCCGTCCCGATGCCGCCGCCGGCCGGCGTGCCGAGCTTGACCAGCACGCTGTTGGAGTTTTTGTTCTTGTCGGGATAGTTGAAAGCCATGGGCTTGTTGGTCTCAAGCTCACTCAACTTGCCGATCAGGGCGCGCGGGTAACTGACCGTTTCGGCCGCAATTGCCCGTCCGCCCATTCCCGGAATGCCGGTCAGAAGAATGACCCCGCCGACCGCTGCGCCGCCGCCCCGCAGGAACGCCCTGCGGCTGAGGCACTCTTGATGGGCGTCGTGATATTCATGTGATGTAGATGACATGGTGATCTCCCTCACTTCGTGCCGATGGATGACAACAGGGTCTCAAGACCGATACGCTTGGCCTGCGCCTGGGTCAGGCCGGCGACATCCGCCTTGGCGGCGTATGCCGGAACCTTGGGGACCGCCATGGTGATCTGCTCACCGCTGATTTCGGTGAGGAAAGCAACCAGCGCGGCCTTTTCGTCCTTGGTCAGATTGAGCGGTTTCAAAACCGTGGTCTTGTTGCCGACCATCTTGGTGAACTCGTTTTCGCCGCCGCCCTTGTTGTAGAATTCGACGACCTCATCAAGAGTGAAAAACTGGCCGGCGTGCATGTAAGGCGCCGTGTATTTCAGGTAGCGCAGGGGCTGGGTGCGGAACTTGCCCATGTCGCTCTTGTATTTGGTCTGGAAATAAAGACCGGGATCATCCTTGAAGTCGCGGTAGCCGGTCTCGGTAATTCCCTTTTGATACAGTTCCCAACGATAGGTGATGGTGTTCAATCCGACATCCGCGAACTCCTGCGGACGCGGAACGCCGAGGTTGTGATATTTCTCATCGGTCAGCATCGGTCCGTTATGACATTCGATGCAGTTGGCCTTGCCGGTAAACAGCTCCATGCCCTTGACGGCGGTCGCCGACAGCGCCGCCTTGTCGCCGCCGAGATAGCGGTCGAGCGGCGAGTCCTTCTGGGTCAGCGTTTCGCGCTCGAAGACGGCAATGGCCAGCCAGGCGTCATTGAGAACCGGGTTGAGCGTTCCGAACGCCGCCTTGAACATCTTGTCGTATTCCGGCACCTGGCGCAGACGCCACTCCATCACGTCGTCCTCGCCGTTGCCGGCCACGGCGCCCTGCGCGGCGGTGCGCGCCTGCGCCTCCAGGCTGCCGTCCGAGCCTTCCCAGAACAGCTTGCTGAGATAGCCGGTGTTGACCACCGTCTGGCAGTTACGCCAGTGAACGGTGCCCGGATAGCCCCGGCAAATCGGTTCATTAAAACCCCAGCCCTGCTTGGGATCATGACAATCGGCGCACGACAGGCTGGCGTCGCCGCTCAACTTGGGATCGAAGTAGAGCAACTTGCCCAACTCGACCTTGGCCGGCGTATTCAGGTTATCCGTCGGCTGGGGCACCGGCCCCAGCGGCATCAACTGCTTTTTGGTCATCTCGGCCAGCGCGTCGGAAGCGCCTGACGCCAAAAGCACCCCGGCGGCGACTATGCCGGAAAGGATTATTCTTCGCGTGTTGAATCTCATCGCACGTCCCTCCCCCCTAATTCTTGACATTCAGCCAATCCTTGATCGGCTGATATTTCTGGGACACCACGACCGGCGTGTCGGTGACCGGCATGGCGCTGCTTAAGGCTTCAAGAAAGGCTATCAGATCGGACTTCTCGCCGCCCGACAGTCCCAGCGGCTTCAATTCAGTCGCCAACGGATCATCGTGGCCACCGCCCTGGTTGTAGAATTCCACCACGTCGGCCAGGGTGGCCAACATGCCGTTGTGCATATAAGGCGCGGTGTACTTGAGTTCGCGCAGGGTCGGCGTAATGAACTTGCCGACGTCAGCGACGTTCTTGCTGACGGTGTAGTAGCCGACATCGCGCCGCCACACATGCGGCTTGGGCACGCCGTGATTGTCGATCAAGGACTGATAGGTCAGGTGCCGGACCGGATTCTTGAACACCTCCATGTTCTCCGGCACGCCGGTGTTATGCGGAGCGCCGTCTGAGAAATAGGCGCCGTTATGGCACGAGCTGCATTTACCCTTGCCCTCGAACACGGCGCGGCCGCTCTGCGCCGCTGATGACATCTTACCGGCATCGAAAGGCGCATCCTTGGAAACCAGCGTTTCCAGGTAGGCGATCAAGGCGTTGCGGGCATAGGGCGAGGTGCAGTCTTTCTCGTCCTTGAAGGCTTCCTTGCACAAACGCACATATTCCGGGTCCTGCTTCATGCGCTCATGCAGGACGCGCATGTCGAGGTTCATCATGGTGGTTTCGGTGATCATGTCACGGATGACATCGTTCATGTCGGCCCCCATGCGACCGTCCCAGCTCCAGCCGACGTTCTTGAAATCGGATTTGTAGACGGCATTGACAAGCGTGGGAGCGTTACGGAAGTGATCAGTGCCGGGATAGGCCTTCGACAACGGCATGCCGTCGCCAAAACCCTTGGCCGGATCGTGACAGGTGGCGCAACTGATGGCGCCGTCGCCGGAAACGCGGGCATCGTAGAACAGCCGCCGACCCATCTCCACCTTCGCCGGTTCCTGCGCCTTGCGGGCGGCCAGGGGACCGAGGAGCAGAGGATCAACCTTGGGAGCCTCCTTGGCGGCAGCCGGGGCGGAAGCCCCCGCCGCCGGAGCTGCGCCGCCGGTCTCGGAACCGGTGCAGCCGGCGCCCGCCAGCGCCGCAGCTCCCATAAACAGAACGGGTAGTATCTTTGCAGTAAATCGCCTCATGTCACCCCCCCTTATTATCAGTTGGAAAAGACGAAATTCGCGTCAACCTTGCCGCCTTGAGGCACGGTTAATTTCACTTCCTTAAGCCCGTAGCGCGGATGCCACGCCTTCACGGTGTGGGTTCCCGGTGGAACGCCGTCGAGCGAGAATGTTCCGTCTTCGCCCACGACCTCCACATAGGGATGATCGGGCGCCATCAGGAAACCGAACATGAAATTGTGGGCCTCGCAGTTGATCGAGACGAACGGCGAGCGCCGGGGTTTCAACTCCTGCTCGATATCGCCGGGTTCGGGCTGGCCGAAATTGAACATCGTGCGCTTGACGATGTTCCCGGTCTCGACGCCGATCATCTCGCGGGTGTTGATGTTATGCAGAACGCTCGGCGGGTCGCTGTGACGCACGACGATCGAACCCGGACGTATCAATTGCGCCCAGGGACGGAACCGGCAGCCCTTCTGCTCGATCACATACTTGCCGTCTTTGGGCGCAGTCCACTTCTTGCCCTTGTCGATGCCCTCAATAAAAACAAAGACGCCCCGCAAGGCGTCATCCTTGACGTCCACCCACACCACCTCACGGAAACCCTCGCCGCACACATCGGGGTTCTTGGTGATAGTGATCTGCTCAACGGCGTCGGCGGGCAAGGGGCCGGAAAACGTCACCTTGCCCTTGACCGAGCCGCCTCCCGCCACATCGCCCTCTTCATAGGCGGCGGCGGGGAAACAGAACAGGGCCACGGCAAGCGGCGCCGCGCCCGCAATCATGCAAGTAAGTTTCGTGTAAATGTGTTTCGGAGATTTCATAGCGTGGATTTACCTTGTTATTGAAACAGAAAAACGGCGCGGACGCCCTCGGTGAAGGAACCGGGCAGCGCAACAAACAGCCGACAGCGGAAATGAAAACACAAACGCCCCCCGCCCCTTATTGATCTTGTAGTTACGCGATACACAGCAATCCCCATGCCAATCCGAAAGGACAGGGAGCGCTGCCGGTCGCAGAAAATCTCAAAACGATGGATCGGCGCGGACGGCCGCGAGGATTCCCCTTCGGGGATACTTCGTTCGACAAGGAAGAATGGGGGTGGTGACGATTAGAGAGACTGATCAAAAAACAACCGGGTGGTTGGTAATTTACCGCTCGTCCGCTCCGGCGGTCCCGTCAGTATCGAGACCGTATTGGCCAAGTTTGGTGCGCAAGGTCAGGCGCGAGATGCCGAGAAGCCGGGCTGCGCGGCTTTTGTTGCCGCCGCAAAATTCGATCATACGCAGGATATGGCGACGCTCGGTATCGGCCAATGTGCCCTTCGGTTCCTCGGCGCCGAAAGGTAAAACCGCGATGGAACCGGGAGCAAGAAGTTCTTTGGGCAGATGGATCGGCAAGATTGTTTCCCCTCCTCCCGACAGAATGACCGCGCGCTCCATGACGTTTCGCAGTTCGCGCACATTGCCCGGCCAGTTGTAGGATTCCAGAAGATCGACTACCGCCCGGCCGAGCCTCGGCTTGGCCAGCCCCATCACTTGCGCGCCTTGGGCGATGAAAGACAGGGCCAGCGGAACGATATCGGGCCGTCGGTCGCGCAAAGGCGGCACGTCGATTCCGGCGACATTGAGCCGGTAATACAGGTCTTCCCGAAACTGCCCCTTGCCCACCATGGCGTTGAGGTCGCGGTTTGTCGCCGTTACAAACCGGACATCAACGGTGACTTCGACCTGTCCCCCGACGCGACGGAATGTCTGGGTCTCCAGGGCGCGCAGCAGCTTAGGCTGGAGAGACAGGGACAGATCGCCGATTTCATCGAGAAATAATGTCCCGCCGTCAGCCAGTTCAAGCAAACCGCGCTTGCGCGTCTTGGCGTCGGTGAACGCTCCTTTTTCATGGCCGAACATCTCGGATTCGAGAAGCCCTTCCGAAATAGCCGAACAGTTGACGGTGATCCACGGGCCGTTTGAACGTGGACTGTTGGCATGGATCGCCTGAGCCACCCGCTCCTTGCCCGTCCCCGATTCACCCCGTATCAGGACCGGCACCCGCGAGGCGCCGGCGATCTTGCGCATCATCTCGACCATGGTCAGGAAAGCGGAGCTTTCGCCGATCATGCCGCCATCGCCATCGGTCCCTCGTGAGGTAACGCGCAGACGCTCGACCTCGGTTCGTAACTGTTGAGTTTCCAAAGCGCGCTGGACCAAGCCCTTAAGATCGTCGATGTCAAACGGCTTGTTGAGATAGTCGTAAGCGCCGGCCTTGAGAGCGTTAATGGCGGTGCGAACTTCGGGATAGGCGGTCATAACGACGACCAGAACATAGTCATCGAATTCGCGTATTCGTTTCATCACCTCAATGCCGTCGGAATCAGGAAGACGCAAGTCGAGCAGAATGAGATCAAAGACGTGCTTGCGGGTTAAGTCGACCGCCGCATCGCCGCTTTCGGCTTGCCGCACCTCGTAGCCCTGCCGCTCCAGAACTTCGGCCACCGTTCGGCGAATAGTGGTGTCGTCGTCAACGATCAGAATTCTTTGCGCCATTTCCGATGCTCCGTCCGCAAGGTGCCGTCATCGTCGCCGTCTCGCCCGGCGCCATCGGCCACGCCAACTCGAAGCGCGTGCCGCAACCGGGCTTGCTGTCGACCCTGATCTCCGCGCCATGCTGTAGCGCGATCTTCTTAACTACGGCAAGCCCCAAACCCGAGCCGCTGATCCGGGTAGTAAAAAATGGAGCAAAAATCTGCGGCAAAACATCAGGGGGAATGCCGACGCCGGTATCCTCAACACAAAAATACATGCGCGGCGCCGGGGCATCCGGTTTATCGGGTGACGCTCCGCACATACCGATGACGATACGTCCGCCCCGCGTCGTGGCGTGAATGGCGTTGATTACCAGATTGAGCAGTAATTGCTTGAGTTGGTTAGGATCAGCCCACAATAACGGCACCGGACCGGCGCAGTGCTTGTACTCGATAGTAATGCCCTGAGTCGCGGCTTCCCTGCGGGTCCATAACAGAACGTCCTCCAGTACGTCTTCCAAACGACAAGAAACGGGGGTAGTTTCCTGGGGCGCGGCGAAGCCGTGGAAAGTCCGTAGAAATACTGATAATCGGTCAATCTCGCCTTCGATGCGTTGCAGGTAAGTTCGCCTGTGTTCATCGTCGCCTTCCTCATCAAGCAGCGCCTGCACCACTGTTTTCATCCCGGCCAGCGGGTTGCCGATCTCGTGCGCCAGCCCCATTGCCAGTTCGCCCATGGTCGTCATCTTTTCGGTCTGGAATATCTGGCGGTCGAGTTCGCGCCGCTCGTCCTGCAACCGACGTTCCTCGCTGACGTCGCGCACCACAAGGATATAGCCCTGGCAAATATCATCCCTGGTCACCGGAGCGATGTTGAGGGCCATGGTTCGTCCATGCAGGCGAAGGTCGGCGCGTGACGGAGCAGGCTGGTCCTTGGGTCGGGAACGGACATGATCTTCCCAACCCGGCCAATAGCGACTGATCGGCTCGCCGACCAGAATGCCGGAAGGAGGATGAAGCAGATCAACCGCCGCGATATTGGCCAACTCTATCATCCCCGCATCCGACAGCGACAAGATGCCGTCGGCGGTGCTCTGAATGACGGTCAAGAGGTTTTGGCGCTCGCGGTCAAGCGCCGCCGTGCGCGCCTTTACTTCCACTTCAAGGCCTTGCTTTTGCCGTTCCAGCGCGGCGTAACTCTGTTGAAGTTGAGTGGCCATATCATTGAATCGTTCGCCAAGTTCGGCGATTTCATCGCTTCCCTTGATCTCGACCCGGCTGGCGAAATCGCCCCGGGCGATGGCCTCTGTTTCTTTGCCGAGCAGGAACAACGGACGCAGCAGATGACGCGACAACAGGGACCCGGCCAAGGCCGTTACCGCCAAGCCCACCGCCAGGGTGCTGTAGAGCAGATAAAGATTGAATATGGCGGCGAAAAGCTGCTTCTTGGGAAATGCCAGAACAATTGCCCACTCCATCGGCTTGGGTGTTGACGGCGACATGGATTTTATGCGCACCGGGCTGAAGGCGATGATCCAGTCGCTCAGTTCCTCCGTTCCGTGACTGCCGGCCAGAATCTTCGCCAGCATGGGGCGGGGATAGATATCGGCCAATTCTTCCAGCGCCTTCATCTCGATGTTCGGCGGCGATGTCCCCTGAACCGAACGTGACAGATAGAAACCGTAGGCATTGACCAGATAGGCTATGCCGCCCCGCGCTTCGGCCAATTGCTGGACCTGATCGAGCAGAATTTCAGCGTGCAGATTGATGATCAGGAGGCCCTGTACGGCTCCCGTACTGTCGGCAATCGGCGTTCCAAGACGAATGACCGGCTTCTCCGGATATTCGGCTTTGCCCACCTCGATATTGAGATCAAGCGGCGAAATATAAATTTCGCCCGGCTTTTGCCTCAGAGTCTCATGAACATAATAACGGTCGGACTTGTCCTGCAATTCAAATTCAGGAACAACATAGGTGCTCCCGCCCCGGCGGTCGACCCGCACCACCTCGCGCCCCCGGGCATCAAGATAGCGAATCTGGTAAATGTAGGGATAGGCCCGGGCGAACAAGGCAAAATCCTGCTCAAGCCGCTGCCGCTGGCGACGCATGAGGAAGATATCATCGGGCGTTCCGGACAGTTCGCCCAAGACGGTTGAACTGGTAAGGTAAAGAAGCTCGCTGGAAAGTTGATCGAGGAACCGGCCTAACCCGTCGGTGCGACTGATTACCTCCTGATTGAGGTGAGCCAGCGTTTCGCTTTTCAACACATCAAGCGAATAGAAGATGCCGACCAGGCCGGCGATCGAGGTCGGAATCCCCGCCGCCAATAAAAAGGCGATATGGATGCGCGAAGCCAAGCCCCGGAAACTCGGCCATAACCGCCATCGCTCGGCGGAATGCGGCGCAGAAGCAACAGCCTTTTGATGCTTGTACATCACATACCTACTTCTCGAAACATCTTGGCATCGTCTCAGTGATAGAGATTTTGTATAAGCCCGGACAACAGAGCATGGCAAGGTAATGTCAATTTGCTTCCAACCGCCGCCCGCCGCCGAACGAGATACGGGCACAATGCGGAGGCGACGATTATCTTTATCTCCAGAACCATAATCGGCCGATGCAATCGGTACCTTGTATGTGATCGGAGACGCTGACAAACCGTGATTATTACCATGGTAGATGGTGACCATGTCCGCGCCGAGCCTCCGCCTGACCCCGCAAGGGCGCCTCTTCTTTGAGGCTGCCGATGATGCGCCGACCCTGACACTCGGCGTTGTAGCGCACGACAGCGTCCCGCAACGCTTGACGCTCCATCCCGGCAAGCCGCGCAGCATCGGCGCGCTTCATGCCCTCCAAGGCGTTAGCAATCGCGTACATCCGCGCCGACGCCCGCCCGTTCCGTTCTCGACGGGCATGCGCACGGAGTTCTTTCGATGTTAAATCTTCCCTGATCTTGAGTTCTGTACCCATCTGATCCCCCATATCTTGTGGAGGAACAGTGAATCACAAAAATATCCTCTTGGGAATCCCCGGAGTCAGTTCATTCGTTCAGCGGTATAATTTATTTTTTCCTTAACCCGCCATGAACGATGCGCTCAGCATTGATTCATGCGGCATGCGTCATAGTCCTCCTCAGACGAACAACAAACCCTCTTCAGGAGAAACAAAATGTACGCATATCTGGACACCATCATCGCCACCGTTCTTTTAATCGCTCCGCTGGCCTACGCCTTCACCGCTTCCGTCGGCGAACTCAAGACCCGCTAATCTCCGGCGATGTGCAGAGGCGACGGCTTCTCGCCGTCGCACCGGCGCTTCCAGATAACGCCGTAGGCGCGCTCCATGTCTTTGACAAACCCGGAACTCGGCGTATCATCAGTTCTTCTTTATTCATACGTCAAACCACCCTGCCGGATCACACCCGCAAATAAACTTGATTGAGACACCATTGCGCTCAAGACTGTCTTTATAATTTACCCAGTCAGAATCCGTTGCATTAACAACAGGAATACGCTCTTTACGACTCAAGGCGGCAAATTTTCGATCATCTTGGTGAAATCTCTCCAATGCCGGGTCATTCGGGAAATCGACATACTCTCCGTTTTCCAGCCTAGACAAGGAAATACGTTCCACAAGCCTTGGCGCGCTATTAATGACTTCCTGGTAAAATCTATCTCCTACTCCCGGCTGTCCTTTTGGATTCAAGTGGCGATGATATTCACGCTGAATTTCTCCTTCGGTATCTATAAAAATCTTGCCATAGTTCAAAATCCTTTCAAGTAATTCTATTGCAGCAAGACGGCAATCGATACTCGGTACGCGGCTCCCGCCAGCCATATCACTACGCCCATTTGCAACAACGGGAACATTAGTATCCACGGTACATCGCATCATGTACCGGCTTTCAGTTTCTTAAGCCTTGCCTTTTCTGCGGCGGCAGCCTCCCCAAACGCATCGCCCATAAAATTCTTCGGCCAGTTCTCAATGTTTCCGAATAGATCAAGTCGTAGCGGATCAACTACCGATTCACCATCACGGGCATTGCAAAAATAGAGCTTGGTGTCATCAGCGGGAATCAAACCCTCAGCGATGCGTCGTTGAAGCCGCAAAAGAAGGTGTTCGGAATGGCTCTCAATAATCACCTGAACACGGCGATGTGTTGCTACATTAATTATGGCATCCGCAAGACCAGCCTGTGCCGAGGGATGCAGGTGAATTTCCGGCTGCTCAAGAACCACCGTCGATCCTTCTGGAACGTAGTAAAGCAGAATGAGAACGGGCAATACCTGCGAAACGCCAAATCCAACATCGGTAAGCATTACCTCACTGGTCTTCGCCCGCGTTTGCAGAATCGCCTGCCATCTATTAGACCCTTCCGCGATTTCCTTGATCCTGAAGTCGTGGACAAGCCCCATCTCGCGGAGCCAATAGGCGATCATCTCCTGAAAAGACTTTAGCGTAGCCTTAGGCTTAAGATTTCTTACCTCCCCCGCCTCGGTCGCCGCCAAGATAGCGTCAATAGCTTTTTCGCCGCGCTGTCCGACATCGCTGGGACTAGACCGCGCCCACAAATAGTCCCGCTTGGGATATTCCCGCAGCGGGCCAAGGTAAAAGATGTGATTGAGTTCAGCTTCATAGGCTGCTTCCAAGTCTGAAAGAAAGCCCGCATTCTGGAAGTAGGTTCGGACCTGATCAGGAAATGCGTAGGTTTTGACAGGTCTTGGCAATTGCCATGGCCGCCCGGTGGTTCGCACAAAGCGGAAATTAGGATCAGGCCCCGAAGCGCTGAGTTCAAACTGGGAATCGTCACCGTTACGCGGCGCGAGGGAAAAAATCCAATCCCCGAGCTTATAAGACAGCTTTATGGCGCGAGGAGCTTTTTGATGCACCCCGATTTCAGCTTCGATCTCAAAATTTTTGGATTGAGCAAGGTTAGTCTTGTGTTTGCCGGACGGGTCAGCCAGCGCAAGTTCTGTTTCTCGTTCGAATGCGAGCATCAACTTGATCTTGCGCGTATCGTCATGAGCGTAAAGGGCATCATTGATAGTCCCAAGCTCAACCAGAGGTCCATTCAATTCAAGGGAAATGGCGCGATCAGTCGCATCCTTGGTCTGTTTAAGCATGAGCAGAAATTGAATTATGCTGGTCTTCCCCGATGAGTTTGCTCCAAACAGTCCCGTGATGCGCCCAAGGGTAAGATCGGCTTCGGTCCAGGTCTTGAAATTGGTAAAACGAAGTCGTTTGAGCATGGCTCTCCCCCACTAGACCTGTTGCAAAAGTAGCGGTTTGAAGAGGCAGACGCAATACATCAGACTAATCTCCACCCTAATCTCCGGCGATGTGCAGGGGCGACGGCTTCTCGCCGTCGCACCAACGCTTCCAGATAACGCCGTAGGCGCGCTCCATGTCTTTGACAAACCCGGAATAAAGGTCAAGGACCCGCCCGCGCAGTTCACGACGCAGTTCGGCCAGCATGTCCGTCCGCCCCGCCATGATAACGGCGATTTGGCGGTATTCATCGGCGCCGGCGGCGACCCAATCATGCAGGCCCAGCGGCTCGCAAAACACCCTTATCATCCGGCTGTCGATTTTAACGTCATCGGCGAAGCCGACCACCGGAACTCCCATCCACAAACTCTCAAGGGTCGTCATGCCGCCGCCCTGGGGAAAGGTATCAAGGGCGATGTCGACGCGCCCATAGGTCTTGAGGTGCTCGGGCTGAGGGGTGCGCCCCAGCAGGATCAGGCGGTCCTCGGCTATCCCCTCGCCCGAAAAGAAATCAATGACCCGGCGGCGGATGGCCGGCTCGTCCATCTGGCCATACTTGATCAGCAGACGGGCGCCGTCAACATCGTGGAGTATCCCCGCCCACAAGGACAGCGCATCGTCGGAGACCTTGGAGAACCGGTTGAGGCAGCCGAAGGTCACCGCTCCGCTTTCCAGACACGGCGGCGGGACCACCGGCGGCGCGGCGGCGGGCGGAGCGAAGCCGAAACAGGTCCGCATATAAATAGGCTTTTCGGGGAACAAATGTTCCTCTTCAGGCCGGGTGTAGGCGGGCATGGTTATCCGGTAGTCGATTGCCGAAAGCCCCGGCGCCATATCGCCGATGCCGGTCACCTGAACAGGAGCCGGTTTCTCGGCGAATACCAACAGGCGATTGCCGTTGGTGTGCCCGGACAGATCAACCAGGATGTCGATGCCGTCATTGCGGATGACCTCGGCCAGATCGCCGTCCGCCATGCCGAAGACGGGACGCCACAGGGCAACGGCGGCGCGCAGGGTCTCCGTCATCGCGTCCGTAGCGGAATTGCCGACATAGCAAACCACATCGAATCGAGAGCGGTCGTGGTCAATGATCAAGGGAGCAAACCCCTGGCAAGCGGAATGGCGCTTGAAATCGGCCGAAACATAGCCGATGCGTAGACGACGATGCGGAACCCGGCTGTTGGCGTGGGGCTTGATCCTTGACGCCAGCGGCAACGCAAACCGTTCATTCCACCGTCGGCGCTCATCTTGTTGGCCCGCCATATCCACCGACGGATCATAAAACTGATTAAAGATCACGTTGGAGTGGGCGGCGGCGAAGCTGGGATCGATCTCCAGGGCGCGGCGGAAGCAAGCGATGGATTCAGAGACCAAGCCTTTATCGCCCAGAACGCTGCCGAGATTGCTAAGGGCTTCGGCGAAGGCGGGGTCGATCTCCAGCGCTCGCCGGTAGGAGGCTATCGCTTCTTCGAGCCTCCCCTGCTTTTGCCGGGCGACGCCAAGGTTGTTCAGGGCATTGGCGAAGTCCGGCGCCCGCAGATAGGACTGAATCGCCTCGTCAATGCGGTTTTGGCTTTCCAGGGCGACGCCGAGATTGGTGTGAGCTGCGGCGTAGGCGGGATTAATTCCCAGGGCCAGCCGGTACGAGGCGATGGCCTCATCGGTGCAACCGATGCCGCGCAGGGCGTTGCCGAGATTGAAGTGAGCCTCGGCATAGCCGGGATTGAGGGCCAGTGAACGACGATATGACTCAACCGCCTCGCCTCCCCTGCCCTGCTCTTCCAGGACGACGCCGATGGAGTTGTGAGCCTCGGCGCTTTGCGGGTTGATCTCCAGGACGCGGCGGTAGGCGGCGACGGCTTGATCAACCCTGCCCAGCGCCCGCAGGACTTCGCCGAAGTTATAGTGATGAACCGCCTGACGGTCGTCTATCGCCAGCGACTTGCCGATAAGCTCTGCGGCCAGGTCGTTCCTGCCGATCTGGTGAGCGATCAGGCCAAGGTAGTGAAGGGCCTCGGCATTAGACGGGTCTTTTTCAAGGAGCGCCTTATAGACGGCTTCCGCCTCTTGCAGACGGCCCGCCCGGTGCAACCCGATGGCGGCGTTCAATGATAAGTCAGTCGCCGCCATTCGCGCCTTTCCCCTGCCCCCGGTTGACCGCAAAATCGTAGCCAAGAAGGCTTATCCAAGCTATTGAAAAAGATAACCCATGAGGACAAGGCCTTGATCATCGACCCGTTTGCCGCCGCCGTAGAATACTTCAACGCCGGAAACCGCCGCGAGGCGTTCTCGCTGTTCAAGGAAGTGCTGGCGATCAAGCCCGACGACGCGCAGACACTCCACTATCTGGGCCGGATCGCCCTCCAGGTGGGCGACGGCGCGGGAGCCGCCGAATTGTTCGCCGCCGCCGATTACAGCCTCAGCATCGTTCTGAAAAAGCAGGGGAAACGGGACGAGGCGTTGGCCGCTTACCGGCGGGCGCTGGCCGCCGATCCCCGCTGCGCCGCGAGGGATGACAACCGTTCCATCCGGCTTCTCGGCAACGGCAATCTGGATGAAGGATGGTACGAGTTTGAATGGCGCTCGACCGTCACCACTTACGGCCCCTTCGCCGATAAAATATGGAACGGCGAGGAGTTAAGCGGAAAAACGATCCTGATCTGGGGCGAACAGGGAATCGGCGACCAACTGATGCTGGCCGAGTGCCTTCCCGATGTCATCAACAGGGCCGGACATTGCCTGATCGAAGTCGACCGTCGCCTCGTTCCCCTGTTTGCGCGTTCGTTTCCCAAGGCGTCAATCCACGGCGAAAACAAGTTCACCGCCGATGCTCCGGTCCAATGGCGGGATGTAGAGTGGACGGCCCCCGGATCAGGTCCGGGGGTGGATTATTTCGCCTTTTTGGGAAGTCTGCCGCGATTTTTCAGGCCGACGCTGAATAGTTTTCCGAACGCTGCGGCCTTCCTCGCCGCCGACCGGGAGCGGACGGCCTTTTGGCGCAATCGTCTGGGCGGAACGGCCGGCAAAAGAAAGGTAGGAGTAAGCTGGCGCAGTCTGCACATGACGGATGAAAAGGCCGAAAAGTTCCCGCCGTTGGGATGCTGGCGAGCGGTCTTCGCCATGCCGGAAACGACGTTTGTCGGGCTTCAGGTGAACATGAGTGATAAAGAACGCGATGAAATCAACGAGCGCTTCGGCGTTGATCTCAAGACATGGAGCGACCTCGACCTCCTCGATGATATAGACGGTACGGCGTCGCTGGTTTCCGCCCTTGACGGAGTGGTTTCGGCTGATACCTATCTGCCGATGCTGGCGGGCGGACTCGGCGTTCCGGTTTGGCGCGTCACCAGGGGCAGGAAGGAGAACGACTGGAGTCATCTGGGGGCCGAGAAATACCCGTGGTTCACTTCGATGACCGTCGGCTTCGGAGTTTCCGAGAACGAACTCAATGACGTTTTCAAGGCCATTGCCGGGGATATAACAGGGCGGTAAAAGCGGCAAAATACCCGGCGCGTAACACCGTTTTTTGAACCACATAGCGTAATTCCGGTGGTCACTCTC
>Ga0156220_151_pt2 | contig 68909 bp, 74 predicted proteins | sample RifCSPlowO2_12_FD_107868 | JGI IMG/M metagenome (GOLD analysis project Ga0156220, IMG submission 107868) | Rhodospirillales bacterium RIFCSPLOWO2_12_FULL_58_28 | reverse complement strand
AATGCCCGACCACCTGGAATTCCGCTCCCAACTTCCCAAAACGATGATCGGCAAGCTGTCGAAAAAGGAACTGGTGAAGGAGGGACGCGGTTATGCCAAAGGTCATTGACATTGACCGTTGACGTCACACATACGCAAAATCGTCATGGCCGGACTTGATCCGGCCATCCACGTTTTTTCCTCGCGCCGGAACCTGAAAACAAGACGTGGATGCCCGTAACAAGCACGGGCATGACGGTGAAATCAGGATCAACCTTCTTCGAGCGATTACCCTACTCTACCTTATTTTTGCTTCATCGTTAATCCGCTGATGACGCCGCGCATGGTGCGCACTTCCTGTTCCGTCATGCCGGCCCGCTGGAAAATGTTGCGGAGATTTTGCACCATGCTCGGGCGTTTTTCCTTGACCCGGAGGAATCCGCACTCATCCAGTTCCTGTTCCAGGTGTTTGAACATGCCGATCAATTCTTCCTTGGTGGCGAGGCGTGTTCTTCTCGGCATGGCGAGGACCGATTCAGGCGTCGCGTCGCCGGCCTGGAACCATTCGTAACAGACAAGCATCACCGATTGAGCCAGATTCAGCGAGCAGAAGGCCGCGTTGAGGGGAACCATCAAAACGGCGTCGGCCAAGGCTACGTCATCGTTACTCAGGCCGTAGGACTCGCGTCCGAAGATCACCCCGCAGCGCCCGCCTTTGCCTGTTGTTTCCCGGATGTTAAGGGCGGCGCTGCGCGGCGTCACGACTTCCTTGGTCATATCCCGACGGCGCGCCGTCGCCGCATAGACGAGTTGCAGGTCGGCTATCGCCTGTTCAATAGTTTCAAACACTTGGGCGCGTTCCAGAACGATATCGGCGCCGACCGCCGCCGCCGTCGTTTTATCGTTGAGCCAGTTGTCGCGGGGCTTGACCAGACGCATGTCGATCAGCCCGCAGTTGAGCATCGAGCGGGCGGTCATTCCGATATTCTCGCCCAGTTGAGGATGGACAAGAATGATCGACAAGCCGTGATCCCTGGCGGTTTCCGCCGCGATCCTTTTCGGCAGCCGTCCGATGATCGGCTTTCCGGCCACGGCCTCAGCCATTGCCTTTCCCGTTATCCGGGGTTGCTGCGTCACGGAACAGCTTGTAGACAATGCTGTCGCGGAGCGCGTTGTAGGAGGCGTCGATAACGTTGGCGGAGACTCCCACCGTTGACCAGTGTTCGCCGTGGTTATCGGCAGATTCGATCATCACCCGCGTTACGGCGCCGGTGCCGTCGCCGGGGGTCAGGATACGGACCTTGTAATCCACCAGCCGCAAGTCTTCGAGTTGCGGATAGAGCGGCAGCAGCACCTTGCGTAGCGCCGCGTCAAGGGCGTTGACCGGCCCGTTGCCTTCGGCCACCGCCATGAAGGTCTGGTCGTTGAGCCGCATCTTGACGGTAGCCTCGGACAGGGTGATCAGCTTGCCCTTGGCGTTCCAGCGCCGCTCATCAATGACGCGGAAACTGCTCAACCTGAAGTATTCGGGAATGCTCCCCAGCGCCCGGCGCGCCAAAAGCTCGAAGCTGGCCTCGGCGCCGTCATAGGCGTAGCCGTCAAATTCACGTCCCTTGACCATTTCCACCAGCTCGGCCAGCCGAGGATCGTCGGGGTCTATTTTTATGCCGATTTCGCGGAAACGGGCCAGGATGTTGGAGCGCCCCGATTGATCGGAAACGACGATATGGCGGTGATTGCCGACCAGTTCGGGATCGATATGTTCGTAGCTGCGGGGGTCTTTCTCCACCGCCGAGGCGTGGACTCCTCCCTTGTGGGCGAAAGCCGATTTTCCCACATACGGGGCCACGCGGTCGGGCGCCCGGTTCAGCCGCTCGTCAAGCACATGGGAGAGGTGAGTCAGACGGCTGAGGGCGTCCGCTCCGATTCCCGTCTCAAACCCCATCTTGAGCATCAGCGAAGGGATAATGGAAACCAGATTGGCGTTGCCGCACCGCTCGCCGAGGCCGTTGAGGGCGCCTTGCACCTGACGGACGCCGGCGCGCACGGCGGCAAGGCTGTTGGCCACGCCGTTGCCGGTATCGTCATGACAATGGATGCCCAGCCGGTTGCCGGGAATGTGGCGAACGACCTCGCCGACGATACGCTCGATTTCATCGGGCATGGTTCCGCCGTTGGTGTCGCATAAGACGATCCAGCGCGCTCCGGCGGCGAAAGCCGCCTTTATGCAGTTCACGGCAAATTCGGGATCGGCCTTGTAGCCGTCGAAGAAATGCTCGGCGTCGAATAACACTTCGTCCATCCGCTTGACGGCAAAGCGGATGCTGTCATCGATCAAGGCGATGTTTTCCTCAGGGGTGATGCCGAGGGCAAGATCAACATGAAAATCCCAGGTCTTGCCGAAAATGCAGACGGTCCTGACCGGGGTCGTCAGCAGGGCGTTAAATCCGGGATCATTTTCGGCGCTGCGCCCATGGCGCCGGGTCATGCCGAAGGTGGAAAGTCTGGCCGTCTTCAGCTTCGGCGGCGCGGCGAAAAAGGCGTCGTCGGTGCGATTGGCTCCCGGCCATCCGCCTTCGATGTAATCAACGCCCAAGCGGTCGAGGTCGCCGGCAATGGCTTCCTTGTCGGCGACGCTGAAATCCACGCCCTGGGTTTGCGCTCCGTCGCGCAGGGTGCAGTCATAGATATAAACCCGCTTGTCGCTCATCGCCGCCGTTCTTTCCCGTCCGCGCTCTCACAATGCCGGAATAGTATCAAGGATTTGCTTGTTTTGCTCCATCTTTACCGCGTCAGCGGCTTGTATTTGATCCGGTGCGGCTGGTCGGCGTCGGAGCCGAGGCGGCGGTGTTTGTCGGTTTCGTAGTCATTATAGTTGCCCTCGAACCACACCACCTTGGAGTCGCCTTCAAAGGCGATAATGTGGGTAGCCAGACGGTCGAGGAACCAGCGGTCGTGGCTGATGACGACGGCGCAGCCGGCGAAATCGCCCAGACCTTCCTCCAGGGCGCGCAAGGTCTCCACGTCCAGATCGTTGGTCGGCTCGTCCAGCAGCAGCACGTTAGCCCCTGACTTCAGCATGTTGGCGAGGTGTACCCGGTTGCGTTCGCCGCCGGAAAGCTGCCCCACCTTTTTTTGCTGGTCGCCGCCCTTGAAGTTGAACTGGGCGACGTAGGCGCGGCTTTGCATTTTGCGCTTGCCCAATTCGATCTCTTCGTGGCCGCCGCTGATTTCTTCCCACACCGTTTTGGAATTATCCAGCGAATCGCGGGACTGATCGACATAGCCCAGTTTCACCGTTTCGCCGAGGCGCAAGGAGCCGCTGTCGGGGGTTTCCAGGCCGGTGATCATCCGAAACAGCGTCGTCTTGCCGGCGCCGTTGGGGCCGATGACGCCGACGATGCCGCCCGGCGGCAGCTTGAAGTTCAAATTATCTATCAGCAGCTTGTCGCCGTAGCCTTTGCTTAAGGATTCGGCCTCGATCACCAGATCGCCGAGGCGCGGTCCCGGCGGGATGATGATCTGCGCCGCTCCCATCTTTTGGTTCTGGGCCTTGGACAGCAGGTCGTCGTAGGCGGTGATGCGCGCCTTGTTTTTGGCCTGACGCGCCCTGGGGGAGGCCTGAATCCATTCCAGTTCGTGGCGCAACGCGCGCTGACGGGCGCTTTCTTCACGTTCTTCCTGGGCCAGACGTTTCATCTTCTGCTCCAGCCAGGATGAATAGTTGCCCTCGTAAGGAATGCCCTTGCCGCGATCCAGTTCAAGAATCCAGCCGGTGACGTTGTCAAGAAAGTAACGATCATGGGTGACTATCATCACCATGCCTTCATAGTCCTTGAGAAAACGTTCCAGCCAGGCCACCGATTCGGCGTCCAGATGGTTGGTAGGCTCGTCCAGCATCAGGATATCGGGGCGTTGCAGCAGAAGGCGGGCCAGGGCGACGCGGCGGCGCTCGCCGCCGGAAATCCTGGTGACATCGGCGTCGCCGGGGGGGCAGCGCAAGGCATCCATCGCCATCTCGATAGTGCGTTCCAGCTCCCAGCCGTTACAGGCGTCGATCTTTTCCTGGAGGTCGCCCTGTTCGGCAAGCAGGGCGTTCATTTCGTCGTCGTCCATCGGCTCGGCGAACCTGGCGCTGATTTCGTTGAACTTATCCAGCAGTTCCTTGATCTCGCCCAGTCCCTCCATGACGTTGCCCTCGACATTCTTTTTCGGGTTCAGTTCCGGCTCCTGGGACAGATAACCGACGCGCACGCCTTCCGCCGCCCACGCCTCGCCGCCGAAGTCATGGTCCATTCCGGCCATAATCTTCATCAGCGTTGACTTGCCGGCGCCGTTGGCGCCGAGGACGCCGATCTTGGCGGTGGGGAGGAAGGAAAGGGTAATGCCTCTCAAGATTTCGTGCCCGCCGGGGAACGTCTTGGTGAGCTGTTTCATAACATAGGAGTATTGGTGCGCCGCCATGGTCATCTCCGAAAGTAAGGGAAATGCTTTTTAGACCATTAATGCCGGGCGCGGCAATGCGCAGACGCAAGGAATCCGTTTGAGCCGGATAAATATAGCCGGTCAGGCGGCTTTTTGCAGATCGCTGATGAGGTTGGCCATCCTTTTCGCATATCGCTTATAGACGGCCGATTGCGCCGGGCTGAAAGAGCGATCCGCAGCCCGGAGAAAGTTGATCATATATTGGTGATACTTGCCGATCATAGCGGCGTTCTGTCCGTTTAACATCCCAGGCGCTCCCATTCTTGGGTTGACTGTCAATTTTATCGGATGCTCCCGGGACTTCTGCCCGAGCGACATCCAAGCACCATAAAATATAAGGGGTAGAAATTAACAAATGCTTTACGGGGGAGCGTTCCCGGTTACTCGGCTGCCCTTGTTCGCTCTTTTTCGGCCAGACAACGGACGACTTCCATGCGCGCATTTAATTTATCAACATACTCCTTGAGGGCGTCGCCTTCCAGGCGGGTTCCGTCCCTGGCCAGGGCGCTCGAACCCTTGTCCAGCGCCTCCGACATTTTAAGCCGTTGTTGGTCCCATTTATTAATATATTCCTCCCAATTTCCTTTGTGTTTGTCGTTGACGTAACGAACGACATAATCATGGGTAACATTTCCCCACCAGGGAACCTCGGGGATGGACCCGCATACAGATTCCTTTACGCTGTCCGTTTCCGCTTTTACCGGTTCCAGCGTCGGCTCAGGAGTCGGTTCAGGAGTCGGTTCCGGCATTGGTTCCGGGGCCGGTTCCGGTTTCGGAGGGGCTATCGGTTCCGGGGCCTGGGTCACGGCAGTTTCCGCCGCCGGCGTAGGGAACATTTTGAGTAACTTGACGCCGCCGACTCCGATAATAATCAACAGCATAATCATTACGCCGATCAAAGCGCGGCGTTTGGTGAACAGGGGAGGACGGGAAGACGGCAAGACCTCGGCCACGGGGGGCAGCCCGGATAACTGCCCGAGCAGACTCTTCACTTTTGCTTTAACGAGACCTGGATTAACGGGCTTGGTAATGTAACTGATCGCGCCTAACTCAAGGCCGGGAGCGATGTCGTCTTCCGCATCCTCGGAAATGACGAAGACAACGGGAATATCCTTTGTCCGGGGGTCATCTTTCAATTGCCGGCAAACCATATAGCCGTCCACTACCGGCATATCTACATTCAGCAGGATCAGGTCGGGGCGGACAGATTGGGCGATGGCGACGGCGTCCGCGCCGTTGCCGGTGGAAATAATGTTCGCATCCTCACGCAGCAATTCCCCAAGGAGTTGGAGGCCCGCTATTTCATCATCGACGATGAGCACTTTATGCGAGGAAATCGGCGCCGGCATTTCAATGTCCTGTTATTTGTTCAGCGGATTATTAAACAGGGGGGGCGTTTTTTCAAGGTCCGGATATGTTTTCAGGACACTTGTCCTTGACATAAAGCGGCAATGACCTTAAATCGTTGGCACTCAAGATGGTTGAGTGCTAGCAAATAGGCGCACAGGGTGCGGCGCGCCGTTTTTTGCTGTCTGTTTTCAGTTAGTTGATGGAGAGTTATCAATGAAGTTCAAGCCTCTACATGACCGAGTTCTGCTCAGGCGCGTTGATCAGGAAGAGAAGACCAAGGGCGGGATCATCATTCCCGATACCGCCAAAGAAAAGCCCATGGAAGGCGAAATCATCGCCGTCGGCAGAGGCGTGATGCGCGACGATGGAACCATAGTCGCCCTTGATGTCAAGGCCGGCGACCGGGTTTTGTTCGGCAAATGGTCGGGCACCGAAGTCAAGATTAACGGCGAAGAGCTGTTGATCATGAAGGAATCCGACATTCTCGGCATCATCAAATAGAGATTTGCAATTTTAAGGTAAGGATCAGGAAAAATGGCAGCGAAAGAAGTAAAATTCGGCGCGGACGCAAGGTCGCGTTTGTTGGCCGGCGTCGATATTCTGGCCAACACGGTCAAAGTGACATTGGGTCCCAAGGGGCGCAATGTGGTGCTCGACAAGTCATTCGGGGCGCCGCGCATCACCAAGGACGGCGTTACCGTCGCCAAGGAAATCGAACTTGCCGACAAGTTCGAGAACATGGGCGCCCAAATGTTGCGCGAGGTGGCTTCCAGGACTTCCGATGAGGCCGGCGACGGCACCACCACGGCGACCGTTCTGGCCCAGGCCATCGTCCGCGAGGGCATCAAGGCGGTGGCCGCCGGAATGAACCCCATGGACCTGAAGCGCGGCATCGATTTGGCGGTGACCGCCGTGATCGCCGACGTAAAGAAGAATTCCAAGGCGGTTTCCACCAGCGAAGAGATCGCCCAGGTCGGCACCATCTCCGCCAACGGCGAGAACGATATCGGCAAACACATCGCCGAAGCCATGGAGAAGGTCGGCAAGGAAGGCGTCATCACCGTTGAGGAAGCCAAGGGCCTGACCACTGAACTGGATGTGGTCGAGGGTATGCAGTTCGACCGTGGTTATACCTCGCCCTACTTCGTCACCAACGCCGAAAAAATGACCTGCGATATGGAAAACCCCTACATCCTGATCCATGAGAAAAAGCTGTCGAGCCTTCAGCCCCTGCTTCCCATTCTTGAGGCGGTGGTGCGGTCGAGCCGTCCGCTTCTCATCATCTCCGAGGATATCGAGGGCGAAGCCCTGGCCACTCTGGTGGTCAACAAGTTGCGCGGCGGGTTGAAGGTTTGCGCCGTCAAGGCGCCGGGCTTCGGCGACCGCCGCAAGGCCATGCTTGAGGACATCGCCATTCTGGTCTCCGGCCAGGTGATCAGCGAAGACCTGGGCATCAAGCTCGAAAACGTCACCATGGATATGCTGGGCAGCGCCAAAAAGGTGTCCATCACCAAGGAAGAGACCACCATCGTCGAAGGTTCCGGCGCCAAAAAGAATATTCAGGCCCGCTGCATCCAGATCCGGGCGCAGATCGAGGACACCACTTCCGACTATGATCGCGAGAAGTTGCAGGAGCGTCTGGCCAAGCTGGCGGGCGGTGTTGCCGTGCTGCGCATCGGCGGCGCCACCGAGACCGAGGTCAAGGAAAAGAAGGACCGTGTCGAAGACGCCCTTCACGCCACCCGCGCCGCAGTCGAGGAAGGCGTAGTCGCCGGCGGCGGCGTGGCGCTTCTTTTCTCCATTCAGGCGCTGGCTAAAATCATCCCCGCCAATGACGACCAGAAAGTCGGCGTTGATATCATTCGCCGCGCTCTCCAGACGCCGTTGCGTCAGATCGCCGAGAACGCCGGATGCGACGGCGCGGTAGTCGCCGGCAAGGTGATTGAGAAGAACAAGAAGAACTACGGCTTCAACGCCCAGACCGGCGAATACTGCGACATGATCAAGGAAGGCATCATTGATCCGACCAAGGTGGTGCGAACCGCTTTGCAGGACGCTGCTTCCGTGGCCGGTCTGCTGATCACCACCGAGGCGATGATCGCCGAGAGGCCGGAGAAGAAGGAACCGCACATGGGCGGCGGCGGCGGCATGGGCGGCATGGGCGGCATGGGTGATATGGGTTTCTGATCCGCTTCCCGCAAGCCTGTTACAAGACACGGGGCCGCGCCCAAAGCGCGGTCCCGTTTTTTTTGGCGTTTGACAGTCCGGGCGCCGCTCCATAATAAAGGTTGATGACGGACAACACGGGAAATTGACCGGTGCAATTGCTCAACGACATCGTTTCCACCTTCACCCGCATGCGGCCTTATTCATTCAAGGGCGAAACGGTCCCCTGCAATCTTTGCGGCTCGACGGAGCACGACATCGTCGGGCGCCGTGATCGCTACGGCAACAAGCTGCTTACCGTCCTTTGCAAAAATTGCGGTCTGGTGTTCACCAATCCCATGCCGACCGAGGAAGAGGTGGCCGTTTTCTATCGCAAGGTCTACCGTCGGCTTTACCACGGCGATTCCAGGCCCCGGAAGAAAGCCGTCATGCGCGGGGCCAGAGGTGCCGTTCATCGCCATGAGTTCATCAAGCGGGTGCTTAAAGACGGGGACCGGGTTCTGGACGTGGGAGCGGGCGGCGGCGAGTTCGTCAACTACATGTGCGGGAAGGGTTACGACGCTCACGGCATCGAACCCAACGAGGGCTTCGTCCGTTACGCCGTCGAGAAATACGGCGTCCCTATCCGGATGGCGCTGTGGCAGACAGCAGAGATAGACGAGGGCAGTTTCGACCTGATTACCGCCAATCATGTGGTCGAGCATTTTCTCGATCCCCTCGCCGCATTGCGATGTTTTCGCTCGTGGTTGAAGCCGGGCGGCAAACTGTTTGTTTCCGTGCCTGACATCTACAACCCCAATCGTACGCCCTACTCGCGGTTCCACTTCGGCCACCTTTACAATTTTACCTATCCCACCCTGGTGATGATGGCGCGTCGGGCCGGGTTGACCCGGTCAAAGACTACCCCGGAAACCGGCACGACGCTGATCTTTGACGTGGCCGATCCGACCGATGACTGGTTCATGCACCCGGACAGCTATGCGGTCATGCGGAAGTTTTTCGACACATATACGAACCGCCGCTACTTCTTGTCGATAACGCCCTATTACCGCTGGTTTTTGCGGATGAATCGTCTTGGCGGAGACATGGTCAAGGTCGCCTTCGCCCGAAATCCCGGCAAGTAACCCTCATTCATGGACGGATTTATTCATAACTTTATCGGCGCCGACGGGCAGGTTTCCGTCCTGCTCTCCGTTTTAGCCTTGTGGGCGGGACTGTCAATAATCGGCGCCGCCGTGGGAACCCGCCACCTCATATTCGAGGCCGCCCCGATATACGGCTGGGCGGCGGCGGCGGCGCTGTTCACGACGGTCGGCGCGGTCAGTGCGGTTCCTTTTACCTATATAGCGTGGGTCTCGTTGGCTTTGACGCTGCCGGCCGCCGTTCATGTCTGCCGGCGCGAGGGCCGTCTTTTTGTCGCGGGCGCCGGAAAAATACTGGTTATGGCCGTTCCGTTGTTGCTGTTGGCCTCGGCCATGGTTCCTTCCCAGTGGGACGAGTTTTCCAATTGGCTGCCCAATGCCCGCTTCCTGATCAATAATGACGGCTTTCCCGGCGCCGCCGATGCCGAGACCGGCTCATCGTTCCCCGCCTATCCCTACGGCTGGACGCTGCTGACCTACATGACAAGCAAGCTGGCCGGACGCTTCGTCGAAAACGCCGGGGGGCCTCTCAACGTTCTGCTGCTGCTGACTTTCGGCATGGTGCTGACAAGGGTGGTTCTCGTCGGGATCGGAAAAAAAGGACCGGCCGGCCACGGATGGGGACTTGCCGCCTTGGCTGTTCTCGCCGGGTTCGCCTTCAACCCGACTTTTTCCCAGAAGATCGTGCTGACCGCCTATGCCGATACGCCGAGCGCCGTCGTCCTCGGCGTCGGAGGGGCGCTCGGCTGGATGATGCTTAACGCCCTGGCGGACGGCGAAAAAGAAAAGGCAAGAGACCTGGCCTTGCAGTTCGGGTTGGCAATGATGGTGCTGGTTAATCTGAAACAGACCGGGTTTGTCTTGTTTGTCTTTGCCGTCATCGGCGTACTGCTCGCCGGACTGATGGATTCCAAGATTCGGTTTTCCCGCCTTGTCAGGCTGGTTCCGTTAATGGCGCTCCCGGCCGCAGCTATTCATGTCATATGGATTTCCTACGTCGCCGCCGAACTTTCCGCGTATGAGCGCAATTTGCTTCCCTACGCGAACTGGAACATCAATCTGATCCCGCAAATTCTCCACCGGATGCTGATCGTGCTTTCCAGGAAAGGGGCGTATTTCACCCTGATGACGGTGGTGGTCATTTTCGCCGTAAGGGGGCTGTGGCGTCGCCGCGACGCCATGGACAGGCTGGCTGTCATCGTTGCTTCGGTCTTTCTCGGCTACAACGCTTTTCTGTTATTTATGTATGTGGCGGGATTCGGCGCCGACGATGCCAAAACCGTCACCTCATTTTGGCGCTACAACATGCATCTGGGGCCGTTGGGCATGGTCTTCGGCGCCTATGGCCTGGCGCGGCTGTGGCAAGACCGCTTGGCGTTAAGATTGGACGCGAAAAAATTCAGCGTCGCCGCCGTTGTTTTGGCTCTGGCCCTGCCGGTGGCGTTCTCCTCCAAGCTGCGGTTTGATCGTGAGCCTCCCAAGCCCCACTTTCTGGCGGTGGCGGCCCGATTGCCGGACCTGCTGCCCGAGGGATCGAGGTTTATCGTGCTTGACCCCAAAGGCTCCGGAGAGTCGGCGATGATGGTTCGCTACTTCCTGGGCCTGAAAAGGCGGATGGTCGGGTTCAACAGCGCCTATCACGGTCAGAGCCTTGATGATTTCCGTAAAATGCTGACCCCCGGTCAAAGCGATGCGATTATCATTCATTCCGTTGTCCCGGCGCTGCGTGAGGCGCTGGGCATGGAATTGGCGGACGACGCATCTTATTTGCTCGGCCCCGGAGATGGGGGCTGGCGGATTGATAAAACATGGTTATATCCGAGGGAAGATAGATAATTGCTTTGAATTATACATTAATGATACATTACGAAGCCTGGGGTTTCCTCATCATGATCGGCGTCCGCGCAAGTGAATAAAACTGTTCTCCTGGTTGACGATAACCGTCTTGCCCGCATGATGTTGAGTTCCGTCATTGCCGAGGCCAGGTCCAAGTGGTCGGTGGTCGAGGTCCATAATGCGGAAGACGCGCTGGAGCAGATAGAAGCGAAAACGGGGAATTTCGACGTAATTCTGGTGGATGTGGGGCTTCCGGGGATGGACGGCCTGGAGCTGGTGTCGAGGATTCGCAAGAACAATCAAACCACGGCGATTGCCGTGATTACCGCCAACATCCAAACCCCGGTTCGCGAAAGGGCCGAGGCAATGGGCGCCACGTTCATCGAAAAACCGCTTAAGGCGCAAGCCCTCTTTGAATTTTTTGAAAAGGTGGACGGTCGAGAATAAAGGTCATGATTAAACTAACGGAAATCCAGCAGGAAACTATTACCGAGTTGATGAATATAGCCGTCGGTCGGGCGGCTTCGTCGCTCAATCAGCTTGTTGATGAAGAAATCGGCCTGACCGTGCCCCGCGTCAGGTTTATCGAACGGGGCGATGTAAGTCGGCTTATCAACGAACACACCATTGACGGCGCCTGCGCCGTCACCCAGGAGTTTTCCGGCCCTTGCCCCGGCGAGGCGCTTTTAGTCTTTCCGGAGAAAAAAAGCCTTGAGTTGGTGCGCGCCATTATCGGCGAACTGGCGCCTGTTGAAAGCGCCTCCGAGCTGGAGCGCGACGCCTTGACGGAAGTAGGCAATGTCGTTCTTAACGCCTCCCTGGGGAGCCTCGCCAACCTTCTGGGCATGGAGATTGTCTGCGCTCTGCCTGAATATGTGAAGGGCGCCGGCGAATTCATCATTATGGGCCGGGAAACAGGCGCCGGCGGCAACGGCGACATGACGATGTTCATGGAAGTAAATTTCGAATTAAAACAGCGAAAAATCAACGGCTATATGATGTTCATTCTGGGCATGGACGCCGCCCGAAAGTTCATGGACTTTATTGACGGCTACATGGCAAAAGCCTTTTCTTCGTCAAGGCTTTAATCGCCTATGTCGATAATACCGGCGGCAATAATTATTGACCGCCGGCAGCCTCGGCGCTTTCCCCTCCTTACCAAGGAGGGGTTGGGGGAGGTTGCTGCCGATACCCTTAACGCCCGGCGCGTTGACCGGAATAAGCGCTATTTTATGAAACACAGAGGCTCAGAGACACAGAGGAGGATAGAGAGAAAAAAGAAAAAGCAGAAAGAAAACTTCGCTTAATCTTCTCTGCGCCTCTGTGCCTCTGTGGACAAAACACACAGGCCGATAATTCTCTCTTCAATACCCCCTCTAACTCCCCCTTGAAGCAAGGGGGAGAATTTTTCAGAGTCATTTTTTACGGCCATTGACATTAGATGCTCCCTGGATGCTTCGTCTTGCTTCGTCGCTTCGCTTCTCGCAATCCTCGCAAAGACGGCAAGACGTGGCCCACAGCGACCTTGAGCGGTTCAAATCAATCCTGACGCGCTAATTGCCTACGTCGATCAGATATTGAAGCCGGTCCTGGCGGTGAAGGAGCCGTATCCGGGACGCCAGTTGCGCCGCGTCCTGACTTCCCTGGGCGTCGGCTCCGGGCGGCGGGAAAGCCGCACCGGTTCGCTCAACAGGCAACCGGAGACCGCGTCCAGGCCGTCATCGCGCCCTCTGCCGCCCGGACGCCATTCCCGCATTTCGGCGATGAAAGGCGTGTCCCAGACGCAGCGGTGAGCATGCAGACGGCGGTCGGCGAGAACGGCGTCAAAGGCTTCGACTATGCGCGTATCCTTGGCTTGTTTCGAGGCGACTTCGATGACGGCGCAAGGCCGGCCGGCCTCCGCCAGTTCCTTACGCAGCAGGCCCGGCAGAAATCGTCCGATGCCGTTGGTCTCCAAAGTCACCGCCGGCAGGTAAAGATCATCCAGAAAGCTCACCACCCGGCGGCAGAGTTGCGTCGCTTCGGCGGCTTGTTCGGTTTTATCCGGATCATGTTCCAGGTAGAGAGCGCGGTGGAGCCAGTATTCGCCGTCCTCGTCGGTGAAGACGGCGGCGATGACGCTGGCGTCGCCTTTTTCCGGCGATCCGTAGGACGGATCCCACCAGCACGACGCTCTTACCAGACGCTTTCCGCCCAGGGTCAGAAGCGCCTCGTTGTTGCTTTCGTGGTAGACAAGCTCGGCGTCATAACAGCGCAGCAGGTCGGGGTCGAGACGACCGTCGGCAAGGTTTGCCGGCCTCAACATCATCTGGCTTTCAAACTTGTTAGGCCCTGTGCGGCGGCGGATGGCCTCTATCTTTTCCTCGCTGAAGCGCTCCGGCCAGCGGCTTTTGCCGCGCTCGTCCAGGATCGGCAACTCCAGCCTGACGAAGCCGTCGAGGAAGGGAGTTTCCTCGCCGGTCTCCGGCCTGCGCTCACGGCTGTAAATGGAATAGTAGGTATGGGGCGTGCCGATGATCAGTTTCAGGCCGCCCGGCGTCAGGACGTACTCGATCTCGTTCAGACGCTCCCGCAAATCAGCGCGTTTGGGCGGGGTGTCGCAGGTGTTGGGAACCTCTACGTCGTCACATATCACCACGTCGGCGCGTGATCCCGTAATATTGGCGCCGATGCCCTTGGCCAGCATGGAAGGATCGCGCAATTCCCCCGGGCGGTTGACGGTGAATTGGCCGCAAGCCCACTGATCGGCGCGCTCCGGCTTCAGCCCCCCGGTCAAGGGGTGGCGTTCGATGATGCGTTTGACATTCCGCACCATCTTTTCCGCCAACGCCAGATCGGCGGCTATGACCAGAATCCGGATATTCGGGTCGCGCATTATCAGCCACGCGCTGAAAAGGCCGACAAGAGTCGACTTGCCGGAATTGCGGAACGCCAGCAGCAATAATTCCAGATCATTCGCCGGCAGGCGGGCGGCCAGCCAGCGGGTTATGCGAACATGCAGCTTCGGCGTGGCCAGTCCCTGACGGTGATTCCATATCCAGACAAACTCCGGGAAATCAACGTCTTTCATTCCTCATCCTCCGGATGATTGTTGAGGGCGACCGCCGCCCTGGCGATAAGCGTGGAATTTTCATTTCGCATTTTTGTTTCCGGGTCCGTTCCTTCGGCCCAGACGGTCATCTTGATGAGATGCTCTATGTGGGCGAGAGCGGCCTTGCAGGCCGCCTGACGGGCGGCGAAATCTTTGGGACATTCCGGGGCGCCGGATGCCAGCGTCCGGTAGTCCGCCGCCGCCTTGGCGAGCAGGGAGGGAAATTCGACCGCCATTTTACGCCGGACGTAATCAAGATTCGTCACGGCTTTTTCGTCTGCGCAATTCATGATTTTACCTCCCTGCACAAGAAAACCCGCCTGGAGCGCACACACCTAAAGCGCAGGTGGCAAGCGTCAAGCGACATGATATGATTACGTTGGATTTATCGTGGAATGGTTGTGGGGGGCGTGTGATGGTTTTTCGAATCTTGGCTCTTGCCCTGTTCCTTGTTGTGCTTTCCGTGTCCGCCGGCGAGGCGGGCGATGCGGCGTCGGTTTTTCCCGCATCCGCCGGGGAGCAGGAGACCTTGACCTTTGATCCGGCGACCAGTTCCAGCCGATGCATCGGCAATCCGGTGACGCCGCTTTGCGCCGTGGAAACCTACGAAGCCTGTTATTTATGGGTTGACAAAAAAGTCTGTGCGGCCATGGGCATCGACCCGGCAACCTTCACATTCACGACCGGCGCGTACTTTAAATTGGGCATCTATCATTACCGGATCGAGACCCAGAAAGTCATCGATGCCGAAGATGTTGCCTTGGTGGCGAAAGACTTGGACAAGTCGAAGGTATCTCCCGGCGATGTGGTTATACAATTGCGATGGGAGAGTTGTGCGCCTGTGGACGCCTGTGTATTCGAGTCATTGCGACGGAAGGGTTGTGAGCCTGTAGCCTTATGTGCGATCATGCCAATGGACGACAACGACCGCGCCTTTGGCGAGGGATGCCCTCCGACCCAATGCGGGACAGAGAAAGACCCTCAGACCTACCTCGTGCGCGATATCGGCGGCAAGTGGCAGGTCGTGGGTTGGTACGCAGACAAGACTTTTCATGGCGAGTTTTGGGAGTGAAACCGACCGATTCGCGAGCGCCACCCCTTGGCGTCTTTTCGATCTTTGACCATATCCCGTCGAGCATCGCCCAGGGCGTCAAGAAGCGCACGGTTCGTCTTGGGGTTTAAGGCAAGTTGCCGGTAGGCCTCGAAGGTCTTGGGTCCCATATTTCCATCGGAAGGCACGGTTTCCGGCGTTACCTTGTTGATCGCGTTTTGGATTGCTTGGGCGCCATCATGGCGGCCATGGGCGAACATGGCGTCGGCGAAGGCGGTGGACGCCTTTTCATCGCCGATTCGCGATATATTGCTGCTTCCGGGGACTTTCTTGTCCACGGTGTGCAATACGTCGTCAAAATAGTGCCGGTAGACCTTTGCCCGATCATCCATGGAGAGCTGACCCGGTATGGCTCCCTTCTCGACGCCCGGCAGGGCGCCGGCCCCGATGGCGCGATCAAGAGCTTCTTGAGTGATGCCGCTGGCCGCTCCACTTCTTTGGTCGGTAGTAAGGCCACCCTCGGCGGCAAATATTTTCTTGTATGTGTTGGCCTCAACGGGAGATAGGTTATTCAACTTACCCACTGAGGCAGACCATTTTTCCAATTCGGTTTTTTTAGTTACATCGATCTCGCTCTGATCGGTATGGGGGCCGGCATCGGTGACAAACATCTCCGGGAAGTGCCTGGCTTTTTGGGCATCATCCAGCTTGTCGTAAACGGTTTTCTCGAAGCCTTTGGCCCGGGCCGGGTCGCGGTCGTTTAGTTGACGCATGAAGTCGCCGAACTCGCCTACCGCCTTATCGCCGTAATCGTTGATCGCCTGGGCCTGCAGGTTGGGCAGGTCGCCGTTGTCGGCGTATTTCAACATGCCGTCTATGGCGCGGCGGTTGGAAGCGTGATCCTCGGCGGGCAGGGCGGGCAGGGTGCGCGCACGCCACCATGGCGAGGCGGCGTCGGCCCGGGGCGAGGCATTATCCGCCATGATGTCTTTGACCTGATCATCAAGGCCGCCGCTTGCCAGTTGGTAACCCATGGTCGTAACGGTGGGACCGTCAACGTTGGCCTGGGCGTCTACCTTCAAGTCGTTGGCTTGCTGGAACGATTCCATGCCCCGCTTCAGGGAATCGCCGAAGGCGCCGGTGGATTCCGCCTGATCGAGGAAGCCCAGTTTACTCAACCCGCTTTCCATCCTGTTCACGTCGTCAGGCAGGTTGCGCCCGCTAACGCCGACCGAGTCGCTGAGGGAGAAGAGGCTGCTTTCACGCTTCTTGGGGCTTGGCGACAGGGTATCGTCCAACAGGTTGTAGCGGCTCGGCGTTTTAGAGCCGTCGTCGCCAAAACCAAGGCTGCCCATCAGGTCTTCAAGCAGATTGAACATGGCTGGTTTCCTTGAATTGCTTTCGTTGATTAGATATTGAGTCGTATCCGCCGGCCTTACGGCCAGTTGGCGTCATTGGCCGGGTTAAAGGCGGCGAGTTCGGCGGCGGTCATGGCGGCGATCTGTTCCTGCACGGCGGCGGACCTGTCAAGCACGGTGGCGACGAAGGCTTCGGCGACATCGAAGATGGTCTCCACCTGAGCCTTGCCTAATGTCAGCCTGACCCCGGCGTCGGTCATGAAGGTGCGGGAATAGCCGGCGCCTTTGCGCCCTCCCGCCGTCACCATGCCGTGCAGACGACCGATTGACGCGGCGTCGCACTTGATGCGGTTGCCGCCGATGACCGCGCCCTTGGTTATCCGCGCCTCGGCCTCGATTTTCACGGCATCGATTGCCGCTTTCCTGCTCTCGGTCAGAACGGCAACCTCGTATTCGGCCAGCCTGGCTTCGATCTCAACGGCGGTCGGCGGCGTGGAGCCATGTCGCCAGACTACGTTGGCGTCAAGCCATGATTGCAACGGGACCGCGCCGTCGTAATCGGCCAGAATATGAAGCCAGGCATTCGGCCAGTAGCGTTTTATTGTTTCGATCAGTTTGTGTTGCATGGTTCAACTCCCATCAATTACTTCAAGAACAAAGACGGCGGGAACGAAGGCGGTGTAGTCAGTCTGACCTTCTGCCGAGAAGGACGCTTGAGCATTATCGCCCATCAACACTTTTACGGTTTGGCTTCCGGTTGCCATGCCGACGGCGCCGTCAAGCGCTATGGCGGCGGCGATGTCAAAGGATATCTGCGTCGGTATGTTCATGTAGTAACCGGGGCCATACCCGCCACGAATTTTTGAGGAGCCTGTGGCATCGGAGACCATAACAGGTGAGTAAGAAGTTGATCCCGCCATGACATTAACGGCAAAATACTTCTTGCCGGCCACCTCCAGGCCTATTGTCACTGACGCATATGTGACTCCGGAAATCCGACTAAAATCCGCCTGTTCGCAGGTAAGCCTTAATATCCCCGCCGTCGGGATATTCACTTTGGCGGGCGACCCCGCGCCCAGGTCGGAACCGAGCGGCGATCCGCCGGAAACGCAGGGATCGAGAGATGAAGTGGCGGCATGAATAGTGCGATGAACGGCAACCAGCTTGCCGCCGCCGCCGGGCAGGTTGGTAAGCTGTGAACCGTCGCCGTCGGCGCGCAGCAGGGCGCCCGTCCCGCCGGCGGCCACGTCCTGCACCGCCGCGTTGCCCAGTCCCAAATTGGTCCGCGACGTCGCCGCATTCGCCACATCGGAGAGGTTATTGGCTTTTTGAAGATAGCGGCCGTCGGCATTGGCAATGGTAGGCACATTAGCCCCGGCCGTGCCGGTATTGACCGTGGCCGCCGATCCTAACCCGAGATTTGCCCGCGCTGTTGTTACGTTGGCGACATCCGACAAATTATTGGCGCCGATCATGTCGCCGTTGCCGGAACCGGAGGGGCCAATAAGCGAGACGCCGGGGAGCGGCCATGAACCGGCTGTTTTCGGTCCATAATAGGTGTGGTTGGTTGTGTCGAAATAAAAGTCGCCGTTTGCTCCCATGGCGTCTGCGGGAACTCCTGATCCGCCGAGTACGGTCTTCCCATCCAGCCCCGAGGGGCCTTGCGGTCCCTGGGGGCCGGCAGTGTCTCCGGCCGTGGGATCGCCGTTGGCGTCAAACGCCAGGAATTTGCCGGCTCGCGTCGCTTTGCCCGGAATCTCCATCGACGCGGCATGGTCGGTTACGGCGAGGCGCAGACAGCGGCCCACATCTTCGTTTATCTGCTGAACGCCGGCGGTCAGAATATCCAGTTCATCATTGATTACTTTTGCGCGGAATTCCCCTGATTCCTGGAAATCGGAGTTTCTTTGGATGGTTAGTTTCCGCCGCAAGGTAACCGTAACGCCGTTGGCCGGAGCGGTAACGAAGGTTACCGAGCCGCCGCCGGAATTACCGGCGCCGGTTACGGCGTAGTCGGCGGTCAACGTCTTGAGCGTGGTATTTTCATAGACTTCCACATCCCCATTTTGAAAGATGGGAAACGGGTAGGTGAACTGGGCTTGCACGCCGTTTCCCGCGTATTGAATGCGCGGCGAAACGGCGCCTATTTGTATATGGTCAGCCATTTTCATCTCCTGGGTTAATTTTAGAAGTTTCCGATCAAGGGAATGTTGCGGATGCTTTGCCGGAACAGCCCGTACATCCTGCGGGGCTTGTCGTAGGATTCCTGAAGCAGGTTCAACCGCCGGCTGTTTGATATTTTTCTTCCGATGTCGTCGACTTGCCGGTTTGACGCGGCGCGGTTATCGTTGATGGCCTCCTCCGTTTGTTTTCGAAGCCCATCGAGGACAGCCTTGGATGATCCGTCGGTCGAAACGATTCCTTGCGCCCCGAAACGCGCCCTTTGCGTCGCCAGTTCTTTGCGCAAATCCGCACGATTTAATTCTTCGGTTTTTTGCTGCGCCTGCTGAATTCTCTGAATGCCGGTTCGGACATTTTCAGCCTCCATTTTATTTTGTTCCCTGGCTATTTTTCTGCTGTTCGTTACATCAAAGACGCTAAGCGCCTGATTGCCGAATCCACCCATTTGACGCGCTCCTTCAGGTAGTGCTGTTTGAGAAATGTGAGATTGATCCGAAGATCAGTCAGACGTTCAGTTTGATTTCCGTCATCACCGCAAGCAGGGTGAAGGGAAGCGGCGCATCCTGTTGAATGCGCCATATAGATTCCACGGCGTCCTTCTTCCATCCCAGAACGCGCACCGCCTTGTCGCCGGTAAAGGCCTGCGGCGGCGCATCGAGAACGTTTTCGCCGAATCGTTTGAACGGCACGTCGATGAAACCCGATCCGGCGTCAAGGCGCAAAGCGGACGAATCATGCAGGCGAAAGGTAATCTCAACCGGACGCAGCTTGCCGCCTTGCGCATCGCCGCCTCCCGGTTGCGCCGCCGGCGGCAGAGGCTCAATAACGTGCGAAAAGCCGAGGCCGATCTGGACGGCAAAGGCCGGTTCGGCCAATTCGACGGCGCCGTTGGCGACAACCTTGTCAGGGCGCACCGCGCCGTCGGCCAGAATTTTTACCGTGGCCCCTTCCAGGTGGTTCAGCCCGCTCCATATGGTTTTTCCGTTGACGTCCGTACCGCCAAGGCCGGAATCCACATTAAAGGCCGGATCGAATATCTCGACATAGAAGCCGCCGGCGCGCTCAACCAGCACATAACAATCTTCGCCGATGGCGACGACGGACTTGATCGATCCGGCGGTTTCCTGAAGACACCACGCATTGACTTCCTCGGCGCGATATATTGTTAACGTCGCCAGCGAGCCGTTGCGCATAACCAGGTGGTGCAGGCGCCGTGATTTTTGGAAATCCTGGTCCACCGGGTCATCGATCATATGCTGCGCAAGCATGGCTAAATCCGTGGATTGGTAGGCCTGCTCGCCGTCATAATAAAGAAACTCGCGCAATTCAGCCCCGCTGCGGGGGATGAACAAAGTCGCGCCGTCAACATCCCTGGGAGGCACGGTGCGATCCACCGGAGAGCCGATGCGCGTCTGGCGATGCAGTTGTACGCTGCCCGGAGTTATCGGTTCGCCGGCTACCTTCCATTCGGACCCGGAGGTGAATACCTGGAGGTGGCGACTGGAAAATACCGCTCGTATGGCGTTGACCTGATCCGAAAGAATCGCAAATTCAATGCTTTCATCGTCAAGACCGGCGCCGAGATCAAAGTTGAACAAGTCCGAAGACTTGGACAGCCACAGCCGGTTGGGCAGATCGCGTGAGCCGCCGATAACCAGTCGGTCCTGGTGAAAACTCACCGTGGCCGGCCATCCGCGCAGGTCTGAAAATGACTGTTCTTCCCAGTCCTTGACGGCGGCGGTCGAAAGCAGGGTCTCCTTGACGGCGGCCTGAACCTGGGTCGCGGAAACATAACTTGTAACGGCCACTTCCTTGTTTTCCAGGCGAAGACGCTTGCCTGCGTGTCCGGTCTGGAAAACGTTCCGGGAAGCGGTGATGGTAATGGAGCCGGTCGTGGCGCTCGGCGTCAGCGTCACGGCGTCGTCGGCAAACTTGTGATGAGGCTGGAAAATCTTGCCGTTTTTTTCAAAAAATTCCCAGTCCAGAATACTCCAGCCGGCATCGGACAAACGGGTGATCTTTTTCGGCGCCGTGTCCGGATGGACAATGAACAAAGTATCGGCGGATTGAATCCAGGAAATTTGTCCGACCTGCTGGAGAGACCACGGCGCCGTAAAATCGGCCACTTTCACGCCGTCACGATAGACGTCGATATGCTGGTCGCTGAAGGCCAGCAGATAGACCTGTTCGGTGTTGAACTCAAAGGCGACAAGGCGACCGTTGCCCCGCGCCGCATCAATCAACCGCAACCCTGACCTGCGGCTTACCCCTCCTGTCGGATGGATAAAAACATTCCGCAGCTTCATCATGCCGTTGTCATAGGCCCGAAGATCGCCCCGTCCGAGAAGGTTCGTCGAAATTTCTCCGCCGGTGAAACTGTTTTTATGGATTTGGATGCGGGACATTATTTTCTTACCTCCGTCAGGGTGAAATCTTCGATGCGCCCTGTCGTCGCCTGTTGAGAATCGATCATCTTGGCGCGACGGAATTCCTCTTCGGCCCGGCTGTACAGGCTTTCCGATCTCGACGTTGATTCGGTTACCGGAATGGCGAATTCGGCGGACAGTCGCGCAATCAGGGCCTGGTTGAAGTAAGGGGGAAACTCGCTTTCGTCCGGCCGGAAAATATAGGTGAGCACCACCCCGTCGGTATCGGTGTGAAGTTTGCGCTCGGCGATTCGATAGACGATGCCGCGTCCCCTGCCGATGACGCCGGCGGACAAGACCCTCAGGAAGTCGGCCGGCAGTTGATAAGCGAAAGCGTAATCCGCCACCGGCTTGGCCAACAGCTTGGCCAGCGTCGTCTGAGCGGTGGCGAAACTCCAGGGATGGGCGGAAAGAAGCCCGTCGCGCACGGACGGAAACAGGTTGGCCGCCACTTCCGCCTCGGCGGTTCCTTCATCAAATGAAGTGATCGTATTGGCGCCGATTTTCAAAAGCGCCCGCGAACACAAGGCAATACTGCTGAGAGTCATTACCATTCTCCTTGTTTTTTGCTCATTCCACATTGTTGTAGAATTTGTGGTTGCCGATCACGACGCAGGGCATAAGGCCGCCCGCCCACGGCGGGGTCACGCTCTTGGCGTGGTAGTGGGTGGCGCCTCCCGTCGGGTCCTTGAGAACCCCGGCGACGGCGCGCCGCGCAATCCGCACGCAACAGGCAAAGACCTCGTTGCCCTGATCGATGGTTTCGATCTTGTCGCGGTTGGGGTCATTCTCGTTCCAGCACGAAAACTGCCAGGGCCGGCGGCAAACGGCGGCGACCGAGTCGCCCCACCAGTAGCCGTTGCGGTCCTTCGCCCTGCGGACGCGGTTGATAATCACGGAAGCGACCGCTTCCTTGCCGCGAACGTGTTCGCCGCGAGCCTCCCCGAACAGGGTGCGGGCAAGGGCGTCAACCTCCGGGTTAAGAGGGACGCGGGTATTGTGGTTACTTTTTTGGGGTTCCTGAACGCTCATAACCCGCCTCCATGGCCGGCGGAACCCAGTTTGTCCTCGATGCGGATCAGGTGGCTGGTCAGGCGTTGCTCCACTTCTTTCAGATAGCCGAGGGAGGCGTACGACTTGGCCACCTCCAGCTTGTAGGCGGAAAGGCTTTCCCGCAGGCGGGCCATGCCGTTTTCGCAGCTATAGCGCACGGCGTCGCTTTCATCGCCGGCGTCCTGGCGGTTTCGCCAGTTCAGCCAGAACAAGCCGGCCAGGGCCGGCAATTCAACCGCCGTGATCCACCAGATTACGTCAATGGTCCATGTGTCGTGCATGGTCGGTTCTCCCTTGCCTAGAGGTAAATAAAACGCCCTTTTGGGGGCGCGTCAGGTTTGTCGGATTGGTCAAAAAGAAAGCCCCGGACGGGGCTTGGGGGCGGCTATGCTCGCTGGAAGGGGCAGATGGCGACCTTTTTGCACACAACCCGCTCTAAGCGAACAACGATCAAGATCGTCATGACCAGTTTGGTCTGTAATATAAGGTGGTTTTTATGGCTTGAGCGGCTATGTACGCATGACGGTAAAAAGGCCAAAATCAAGAGCTACCCTACTCCGAAAACGCAAAAATTCGGGATATTCAAGAGAGGATAAGCAACAATGGTTGCGGCGATTATGTAAAAACGACCATGCGAAATAATTTTTGAAGGCGACCGGATTGCTAAAATATCTATATTAAGTATTTTGTGGGTTGATAAGTAGGTTTATTAATTCTTCAAATTTTGGAATAAAAAGATGAGAAATGTATGCTTGTGGAATGCGAAGTTTTAAAGCTATGGAATAATCATCAATTTGGCTCTTGTCTCTTTCAGCTTTAAATTTCTTTCTGTTTTCTTCTGGACATAAAGCACCTAATGCCATCCAAAAACATTTTATTTCCGAAGTCATTTGGGGAGAGTGCTCTTTTGTATTTGGAGCTATAAACTCAGACAATAGTCTCTCAAAGGCATCCCCGGTATCTGTTGCTTCTAATGGGCTATCAAAAATATGCATTAATTCTTTAACAAAAACAAAGCGTTCTTCGCATCTATTAAGTCCTTCTCGCGGAAGGACAATAAGATGGCATCCAAACTGCTGAACTAACGGGTGACTTTTATTACGCCCAGAAAGATAAAACCCTCGGCATAATTCAACATTTAATGCTGTTTTTGCAACACGCAACGACGGGACACCGGCGAGTTCCTTGACTTTGTCGCGAATGTTATTTCTGTGAATATGGGGCGTTAACGTTTGGCAAAAATCGTAAAGTCTACTATAGCTCATAGTTAACGACTAACAATCGTTGAAGTCATCAACGTTATCAAAGTCACCAGCCTCAACCTGAGCAATTGCCTTATTTATTTCTTGAGCCACCTCTTCCGCTGTGGCGTCCCTTTTGCTGCCAGGAAACAACTTAATATTGGCAACATAAAGGGCATCCTCATCAAAGAGGCGATGCCTTGCCAGTTCAAGTTGTGTTGCCATTTTCTACCTCCAAAGAGCCTCTGCCGCCTTCTTTACAATTTTGGCTCGACCTATTACTCAATTAAACTTCCAGCGCACACCCTCGCGCCAAACCTTCCACTTTCGGTCAGCCCAAACAGCTTCCCGATCAACCCTTCAGCTTCACCATAGCCAGTTTGGCGACAACAACGACACCTCAACCACACCAAGGAACGCCACTCCTCTTAGCCATCTGAACGCATATCCCGCTTGATTAGGGTCGGAGCATACAAGCAGATTATATAACAAATGATTACATTGCCAAAGAAAACGATTGGCACACACTTGGAACTCTATCCCAATCCCCTATGAATGCAATGGAAAAAAATTCACCCGGTCATACATTTGCAAAATAGATATGTCAAAAATGTATACATCAAATTATTTCCCAGTCAGACAAATAGGACGTTAACGGCTGATTTGCAATTCCGTTCGATTTTAAAATGCGTCACTTTACAAAACCCTCATCAGCTTTTGGCGCCGGCCAGTTGCGCCGGGAGTTCCTCCCAGTTTTCGCCGGAAAGCATCAGGCAACTGACGCCGTCGGGCCGGGTCATGATGATGGTGAAGGTTCCGGCCTTGGAGGCGAACACCTCAATCACGGAACCGTTGGAAGCCAGACCCATGGCGACGGGCGCTTCGGAGAAGTCCTTTTCAAGCCGGAACAGGGCGTCGCTGCGTTCGCCGCACGCCGTCTGCGCCTGCGCGGGTGACGGAGACGCGCTCTGCCAAAGAAGCAAAGCGCTAAGTAAAACAATGATATATCTGACCATTACATCCTCCTGATACATCAACTCAAAACAAAAAGGCCGTCACGAAGGACGGCCTGAATATAATAATTTGAATAAAATTGCAGCTAATTCAAGAGTACGGTCGCCCTTCAAGGCAATATATAGTATAAAACAAAATCGTTAAGATTTCAATAACAACAAAATGGTTCACTGTAATTTGATATTTACTTATATTTAGTTAATTTTATTTAAAATTTTAGTAAAATTATTGTCGCGGAGTTCATGTGTCTCTTGATAACAAGCAAAAGCTTTTATATGGCTTGATCATATGATATACAATCACGGTTAGAGAATAGATCGGCACCCTGCTTTTGTTTGTATGCGGTAAATTATAAGGAACAGTACCATGAGCAAGAAACTAAATGAAACGACGGGCAAGAAGGCTGCGAGCAATGCTGGCAAAACGCTACGCGATCCGCGTTCCTCTACAGCGGCAAAGTCCGCTGCTGCTTCTGCTTTGACGCAAGTCGTTAAGAAGAAATAAGTGTAGTACGTTTTAACACAGCAATGGTGGGTATCACAATTACCCCCGTTGCTTGTGCTTCTTCTCCTATATCTGCCACATTCGCTGCCAGCGCGATGACGTCTTTGTCGTCCTGCACTATAAATCCAACTGAATAACAGCGGCAGAAGTCACGTTGCGTAGCTTTATCAAGCAGCATCCATTCGTTGGTAGGCTGGCGACTGTCAGCCCATTCAACTAATATTGCTTCCTTGCCAAGAGTGCTATTGTTATCCATTAGCTCTTACACCAATTCGTTTTTCATAGGTTAGTGTCACCGCCGGGCTTGACCCGGCGGCCCACGTCTTTTTAGGTCCATGGCGAAAGTCGTGGATGCGCGGATCAAGTCCGCGCATGACGATTGAGGTAGGCGATCACAACCTGATTATTTGTCTTCATGAATAGGGAACCGCATGGAAAACCCGCCATGAGAATCGTTTAAATGGGGTAGGCCACTAATATTGGCTATTGTCATTCGGAATCGGCAAGGTCGTCGTTGATCATCCGCCCGGTGGCGTCATAGCGGGCCTTTGCCGCGCCGTAGAGTTTGTCAAAGCCGTCCTTGATCTTGTTTCGATAGGCTTCATGCTGGGGGTGGGTGGTCTTCAAATAGCGTTCGTCCCTCATCAGGTCGCGCAGCGCCTTTTCGGTCAGCGGGTCGGGAAACTTGAACATTTGAAACTCCATATGTCTGGGAAAAAACGCCTCCGTGGGCATTTTCCCACGGAGGCGCAGGTAAAAGAGAGGCTTAGTCGGTATCGACGGCGCCGACGGCGGTCATATCGGCGACGTCAACGACGCCCGCCGCGTTGGATTTGACCAGAAAGATGCCGGCGCCGGGCGCGCCGTCGGTATCAACGTTGGCCATGATCATGTCGCCGACGCGCAACATGTCGGAGGCGCTGTTGAAATAACCGGCGGTATCGACGTCCGCCGCCGGATCGACGGTCGCGTAATGCCACAGCGTAAAGCCGTTGGCGTAGGCGATAACGCTGAGATTCCTGGATTGGTAAGCCATGATTAAGGCCCTCCCTAGGCTTCAAGACAGCGCATGGAAACGATGCCCGACGTGTCGAGCAGCACGGATCCCTGGCTCATCATGTTGTTGATAAAGTGAGCGGCCCTGTCGCCGTGCCAGGAGACGTCGGATTTGACCTCCGCGCCGATGGCGTGAGCGACGGCCGTCTTGTGGTACCAGTAGCAATAGCGGACGCCGGCGGTCTTGGTGAGGTTCGAGTGTGGCATCCACAGGGTTCCCAGCCAACGCTTGGCCTGGGTGCCCTTCCACGGCAGTTCATCGGCGCCGATGTAGTCGGCGTTGGCGAACTCCAGGATGCCGAGCAGATCGCTCCACTGCTTCCAGCCGACAACGGCGTAACGCTCGCCGTCATCGGGAACATCGGCCTCGCCCAGCAGTTCAAACGCGCCTAAAACCTTGGCTTTGGTCAGGCCGTCGGTTCCGGCGCCGGAATAGTTGGTGGCGGTGTCCAGTTGAGAGATGATCAGCTCGTCGGTCTTGCGGCCCAGGGCGTAGGCGCCGGCCTTGGCGACCACCATCCGCTCATTGATGTTTGACTTCAGTTCGTCAAGTTCATCGACCCAGTCGCCGGCGTAATAGTCATAGACCGGACATTCCACCGGCGTGTGATCGACATTCATCACCGGCACCTTGCCGTGACGGGCCTTGGTCGAGGCCGTTCCCTTGCCCACCTTCTGGAAGGTGGTGGATGAGCCGATGACCTTGTCCTTGGTCCTGACCGTGTTGCGCAATTTGCTGCCCATCTGCTGGTATTGCAGGTGGACGTCGGCCTGGAAGTTCTTGATGAACGACAGATCGACAGTTGTCGACATGAGGCATTCTCCTTGTTTGCATGGTTGAATTTGAGGTTGGCGAGCGGCGACGCCCCCAGGGATCGGTTACGGCTGCCCGCCGTCCCATGAAGACGTCAAAAAGCCGCCGGGCCGGAGAGCGGGAATACGTCCTGCTCTCATGGTTCTCCGGCGGGAAAATTTGTGAAAAACATTTCCAACGCTTCGATGTAGCGCTTCATATCGTGGTCGCTTACCGGATGGCGGCGCCTGCCGATGCGGATGGCCGGGGCCGGGTGGCGATAAGTGAGTCGGGAAACAGGAGTAAGCGGCACGCCGTCGGCGCCGTTGACGTAGCGTCGGATATCCACCTGATGGTCGTTCAATATCCCGGCGAGGCCGGCGAAGCCGGGCTTGGGCGCGCCGAAGGTGACCAGCGCGTAGGGCGCCCGACCGGCGGCGCAAAGCTTGGCCGCTACAATGGCGGCCTCGGCGCCGCCCTTGGAGTGACCGGCCACATAGATCGGCAGTCCCTGGTAGGCGTAAAGATCGCGCAGGATGTGCGGCCATGCTCCGTTGACGCCTTTCAGCCAACCGGCATGACACCAGCCGACGCCACAGCACCACCAGGGCATAACCCGCATGTTGTCCAGCCAGTCCTCTTTGTCCTCGGTGCCGCGCAAGGCCAGGGCCACGCCGTCGCTGAACGGGCGGACCACCCATTCCACCTCGTCGACGACGCGATCAGGATCGGCATAAGCCTGCAACACCAGATGCGCCAGCGGGAGGGCGATCATGGCGCCAACGCCTTGACGGCGGCCCCGGCGACGGTCCCTGCGGTCCTGGCGGCGGCGTCCGCCGCTATTTTCTGCCCCTCGAACGCCCGGATGTCCCAGGCCTGGTAATGGATTTCAGAACCATCAGGCGCAACGACGCTAAGATTGATGATGCCCCTTTCCTTGCCGTCTTTCATGCTGACTTCGCAGATTACCCCCGGACTTGATCCGGGGGCCGGGCAGCGGGCGAACGAAATCTCCGTCACGCCGTAGGAACAGCCGGCAAGAAAAACAGCGGCGAGGACCAGGCCGCAGACGCGGTTTTGCATTGGTGATGCTCCATAAAAAAAGCCCCTTGCGGGGCGGGAAAGAATGATGGAACGGTGGCGGCGATCAGTAGAAAGACACAAGATCGACCAGATAATGGGCAACGATGCCCGGCGCCTTCCCCTCCTTACGAAAAAGGGGTCAAGAGGAAGTTGCCGCCGATACTGTTTTATCAACCACAGAGGCTCAGAGACACAGAGGAGGATGGAAAAAAGCAGGAAGAAGACTTCGCTTGATCTTCTCTGCGCCTCTGTGCCTCTGTGTCAAAACACACTGAGTTGATCCGGCCATCCACGTCTTTTTACCGGGGAATGGACAGGTAGACAGACGTGGATGCCCGTGACAAGCACGGGCATGACGATAATGGATGGGCAATGAAGCTCCGACGGGGAGAACCGAATGACCCTGTTGCGCAATGGCGGCAATTCGTAACGAAAGCGATTCCAGTCAATCCTGACGCGCTAACGCTTGGCTACCTCTACGCACATAATTTCGGATCGAACCACAGGACGTTCGAGTTCAAGAGTTATAACGGGGTTGCGTTCTCCATCCTTCATTTTTCGGCGGATGTCGCTAAGCCCGCTTTCCAGCAATTTCTCTCCCTCAGCCATACATTCGGCTTTAGTCGGAAATCTCGGATCGCCGATATCGGCTTTCTCCGGGGGCAGATTGAACATAATGATCAGCAGCCATTCCATGTCGTTCACCATAAATTATTTCTTTTTTCTCTCCGGGCGCCATTCGGCGGCCAAACGCTCCGCCTCGGCAATCTGTTGGGGAGACATTCGCTTGGTGAAGTCGGGCAAAGAGATGTCGTGGTATGTCTTTGTTTCCCCCGGCGTGTTTTTTAATTGCTCTCTTTTTTGGTCGGCGAGCAAAAACCATTTATAAGCCTGCACCGGGTCTTTGTCGGTTCCCTTGCCGAAAAAGCACATTATAGACAATGCCAGTTGGGCAATAACGTTGTCGCGTTCGGCGCTGATTTTCATCAATCGGTATCCCTCTTGCGCATTTACGGCGCCGTTAAGGCCTTTCAAGTGGATGTCTGCCAAAATCATAGGGGAATCGTCGAGGCCTCCTTCCGTAGCGGCGTTCAACCACTTTACGGCTTCGCCTACGTCTTTCGCCACGCCATCCCCATGATAATACATTATCCCCAGGCGTTCCTGGGCGGGCGCAAGTCCGTGAAGGGCGGCTTTTTCGATCCATTTGCCGGTTTCCTCATGCTCGACGGCAAATCTTTTATCTTTTAGAATCAACAATTCCAGACAGAATTGGGCGGTCGGGTTGTCGCTCTCGGCGTCCCGGCGCAACCATTGAATGGCCTCGTCGTTAACAAATTCCGGGTTTTTAGAGTAAAGGCGAGTTAATAGATAACAGGCGTCCGGGTAGTTAAGTTTGACGGCTTCACGGAGATATTGCTCCGCCTTATGAAGGTCCTTGGGCAATCCCCTGCCGTAAAAATGAAACCAACTGAGGCCATAAATGGATTCAGCATCGCCGAGGGCGGCCGCCTTCGTTGTCCATTTTGCCGACTCTTCCATGTCAACGGCGACACCTTCGCCGCGTGAATATATCAAGGATAGATTATAAATTGAATCAACGTAATCTTTTTCGGCGGCTCTTTTATACCATTTGATGGCCTGTTGGATGTCTTGTTTAACGCCCAGGCCTTTCTGGTATATGTTGCCCAGGCGATGCTGGGAGTTGGCGTGGCCCTGCTCGGCAAGGGGGAGGAATTCTTTCAAAGCCGTCGCATAATCGCCGGCATCATACGCGGCCATGCCGGGTTCAATGTCAGCGGCGAAGATGCCGCCCGCGCCAAGAATAATCACGAAGGCAACGGCTGAGATCAGGCGCTTTAAGGTGCGTCTCATTACGATAGTGAACTAATGTTTTCTGCGTCATTTACTATTTTGCCGACTCTTAGCAAAAATCATTCCTGTTATTAACAATTCCGCACGAATACGTGCTTTTGCTTCACCAACATGATTCGCTAAGCTTTTAATTGCAAAAAGAGCATTGCTCATTGATGAGGTCGTAGCTATTTCCGTCGTTTGTTGCAGAACCAAATCATCTAATGATTTTTCTTCGTCAAGAAGTCCAAGTGTTTTCTGAAGATTTGAGGCTATGTTCTGATATCTAAGAAATAAATCAGCTTCTTTACATGCTGCTTTTGCGCGGGAAAAAGTTGACTGAAAGTCAGGGCCAAAATCCTTAAACATAGATTTATGATTGATCGGCAATTGGGGGGGAATCTTACTCGCTTTTGTATCGGCGTTTGTTAAAATTTCTGTTTGAATATCCTTAATAAATTCATCAAACAAAGAAAGCCCCTTCTCCGCAGGGGCTACTACGTCTCGCTTAAATGAATCCAACGCATAATCCCGACGCATCGCGGCGTCCCGCTCTTCTTTTGCTAGGCGGTTGTATCTGTGATTGACAAATAGCTGTATTACAAGAATTATAAAAGCAACAACTGGTGGTATGTAAGCGCTAATGCTCTGCTGTCCCAGACATGAAATTGGCTCGTCCATTAAATGCCCACTCATGACTTGGCCGAAGGTGGCAGTGCTGTACCATCGGCCGCAGCGAAGTCTATATTATCTGCTATTGTCTCTAGCACTCGGTTTTGCGCATCAAATCCGTACTTCTTTTTGAAACCTTCAAGTCCCAGTTTTTTTACGCTCTCGCCAAGCATCCCTAACACAAAAGAAGAAGTAACAGTGGGTACTTTAAATTTAATAGTTATATGATCTGGTGTTAGTTCCAATTTATCCAAATCATATTTTAGTCGAGCACGAACACCCGTCGTTTTTCCGGATAGAATTTTGGACTCGTCTTCGATTTCTAGCACTATGACATGCTCAACCATGTTGAATTTTCCTACATATACTTCGTTTAGGAGTGAGATTTTTCGAGATATTCATCATTCAGTTCAAACCGAACAGTTAAGACAGTTCCAGGGAACTTATAATTTCCTAAATTGTATACCGCCTTCCCAGATGGAGGCTTTTTGAGGTCATTTTCCTTATTAAAGGCAAGAGACCAGAACCCTTTGGCGTCCTTCTTCGGAGCGATGCCATCCACTTTAATATATGTATTACCTGATAAAATAACCAATTGAGAGGGCAGCACTCCATTAAGGGAGACCTCCTCTTCTTTCCGGTGACCAAATTTAACAAAGAAATTAATAAGCTCCATAAATCCTCGCCCTCCCGCTTGCTTAAAACGGCTTACTCCATCCTGAAGCGCATAAAGGGTCCACAGGTCTTTTTTCTCCCAATTACTCCTGAGAGACTTGTTATGACTTTTTATTAAATTATTAATTTGATCTCGTGTATGGTTCGGACACGTTTTATTCAAGCTTTCGAAGATACTGCTTCCTACGCTTACGACTGAGAAGTGGCATGTATATCGGTCTTGATTTCCCACTTTCCGTTTTGTCATATACCCCGCGATGTGAGCTTCGCCACTTGCGCCGGAAATAAGGCCACCTGTAGTTTTATCCTCTGTCCCTGGACGACTATGGATAATTGCATTATCCAATACTTCTGCAGTCATCTTTGATAGATAATCGCTGCCATCGGCAGTAAGAGTCCACTCTACTTTTGATAGCCAATTATTAACGCTATCTGTAAAGCGTCGTGCTGTCAGTGCGTGGGGCGTTTGGAGAGTTGAGTGCTCCCCACAAATTGATTCCAATTCAAATGGCCAAATATCTTCCGGATAACTTTCTTCTTTTAATTCTTCAAGGTTAAGTTTTTCGGAAAGCTTGGTGGCCTTTAAGACTTCATGTAGGGATTTTGTACATGTGGCTGAGATTATCCATTTTGGATTAAAATTTTTAGCCATCAGAGCCAAAATCATATAGGGAGCCATATCCAAGCATGTTTTTTCTTCAAAATTTAACGTGAGCGTCTTTGTTGTGCATTCGTGCCTTATTATTTCTGATAATTTTTTCAATGTTGAGGTGGGGTCTTCAAAGAAATTTAACTGAGATACATTGCATGCACGGTCAGTGTATCGTTCGCTTTGCTTTATCCAGATGTCTTTTCGCTTAGGCAAAAGGCCATCTAAAAGGATAGACCCTGCAAAGCCGCTTTGCTCAATTTTTATACTTTTTTTGCCCGATTTTTTCATTTTTCGCCAAATCTTCTTTGTATGTCTACGTTTGCACTGATCTGCACACTCTCTTGAATTATGTTGCGGCCCCCTTCCTTCAGATACTTTCATGGCAGTTTTAATCTCTCTGGTCTCGGCGTCGGTTGCTTTGGTCGTGCCATCTACCGATAGTCTATCAGAGCTAATACTGCCCGACTAGGCGTATTGATATGCGTATTGATATGGGGGCGCCGGCACCCGAAAGCCGACGCCCCCGGCGAGGAGGAGCTGCGGAAAAGGGGAACGCGCTCACCCCTCGTTTGGAAACAGACGCTTGAAGCCATGCTGCACTTTTTCGACGAAAGCGGGATCGTGGTCCCGCCAATAGCGGGGGTCGCGCATCATTTCCTTGATGCCGGCTTCGCTTGTCACCCCGCCGGCCGTGTCGCCGCCGCGACCGATTTCCGGTTCGCCGTTGGTCATCATCCGGTGCAGGTTGAGCACCCCTTCGTAAGAAGTGGAAAGGGGGCCGAAAACTTCCGGCGCCAGGTTTTTTTCGCCCCATTTGCCGATCTGACGCGCCGTTTCCCGCCATTTATTTTCGCCTCCGAATTTCTCCGACAGGCGATCGACCTCTTTTTGCGCCTCGAATTTGGCGGCGATTTCAACGGCCAGGGGCATCATTCTTTCCCCGGCCAGATCATAGACGGTCTGCACCTGTTCGTTGGTAAAGCCCGCCTTGTGAAGACAGGCGTTCACGCTGCGGTCAGGCGTTATCATTTCGTTGGGCGCCTTGATCTCGTAGCCGTCGGGGCTTTCGGGTATATTCAACCCGCCATGACTCCCCAGTTTCCGCTCCAGTTCCAGGTATGACTTGATCATTGCCTCGGTGCGGACTTCGCCCCGTTCTTCATCCCAGAACTTTTCCGGAAGCGTTTGCGGGCGCAGGGAAACGGGAGCGCCGCCTGCTTCCGCGTCCGCCGCTGCGGCCTCGCCGTTGTCCGCTTCGCCGTTACCGGCTTTTACGGGGGCCGCCTCGATAAGGCTCTCGCTCATTTGTGTCTCCATTGTTTGGTCTGTGGTGAGGACGTTGTTTAGCTGTCGTGAGCATTGCCCCGGCCTCGTTCGACCAGGGCGATAATGTGAGCAACCAGTTGGCGCTGTCCCTCGATATGGCGCAGGAAGGCGTCGGCGGCGTTAGGCCCCAAGGCCCGCTTCAGAGTCAGCGAACGCAGGTATTCGAGAACCTGCTCGCCGGCCCGCTCCCGGAAGCACTTGGCAAAGGCCACGGCCAGTTCCATATCCGGCTTCAGCAGTTCGCCGTCCGATGAAGCGGAGGCTTCATCGAACCAGGCCCAGCCGGTTTCATGGCCGGTCATGGCCGGACTCCATCAATGCCCCTGATGATATCAGGCAACGCCGACAAGGCATTTTCCAGGAAGGCCGGGTTAATTCCGTCGACGGGCATTGCGCGGATCAACTCGTTCGGCACGCCATAGGCGCGTCCCAGCCAGCGGACAGCCGCCGCCTGATCGATGACGGCCATCGCCTCCGGCCCCATCGACCGGATCGTCTCCAGCCACATGACGGTATTCCGGGCCTCCTGTTGAGCCTGATGGCGGGCCAACGGCGATTTGTATTCCAGTTCAACATACCGGCCGTCGATACGGAATTTTTCAACTTCGCCCCGACGGCTGAGAATGGCGAGGGCGCGCTTGACCAACGGCGTCAGCAGTTCCGATTGCAGCCGTCCGTATGTCGCGCCGAGGATGCGCGCCATTTCGGAGGCCCGCTCGATTACCTCGGTGGCGGTCATCTTCGGGCCGGCGACCTGGCCCAGCTTGTCGGCGAGCAACGCCCGGCGGATGCTGCTCCGCAAATCATCAAGAATGATCTGGGACAAATCGAACTTTCCGGGAGACTCCAGCGGCGTCAAGCCCTTGGAGCCGACCGCCTTGGGGATGATCGTTCCCGGCGTCAGCTTGATGGTGGCCGGATTGAGAACGCCGTCGTCGTCGCACAGCCAGACGCCGGTCACCGCGATGGAAGCGTTTTTCAGGATCAGCTCCACCACCTTGTTGGCGGTTTTGATATCGGGCAGAACCTTCATCACCGGCGAACGTCCGTACACTTCGCCCGGCGCCTTCAGCCAGCGGAAGTTGATGAAGGGAGACATCTCAAAATGGCCCTCCTTGAGCACGGTTATGTCGCCGATATGGGGCGAGGCGTTCTCCAGCACCGCCAGATAGGCATAGCCCTGCTCCTGGCTGATGACCGCCTCAATGACCGGAAAGCGAATATCGGAGTCCTTGCCTGCCGTGCGTAAAACCTCATCGGGCAGGTCGGTCTTGGGAAAGCGGGCGCGAAGTTGCGATATCGACATCTCGCTTCGCCGGAAGGTGTTGTCCAGTCCGCCGAACGGCCCTTCCTCAAGAATAACCTGGGCCAGAGGCACTGCGGTAAACCGGAAAGCCGAGGGTTCGCCCACCGACGCTTCTTCAAGCATCAGCGACGCGGTTCCCGCCGTCGCCAGATCGAGATAGCATTGGTGCATTTCAACCGCGAAGTTGGAAAGATCAAGGTGCGACTGCAATATCGAGGCGGTCGTTTCCAGATCGGCGGCCAATCCTTCACGTTCTTCGGCGGGGGTGTCCGTTCCGGCGGCAAGCCCGAACCATCTCGACCACGGAGGCGTCAACTGGGACAGCAGGCTGGCCGCCAGTTGATCCACTGCGTCCGGCGCCGTTCCGTCAAATAATTTGTCGGTCTTCTTTTCTCCGGGTTGGCCGGAACGGATAAATCCGTCCCGTTGCGGCAGGGCGTAATCGTAACATTCCTGCCAATGGGCTTCCCATGTTGAACGCCGCTCTTTGGCCCGGCGGAATCGTTCGACAACGTCTTTGGGAGTAATCTTTTCCATTTCTATTCTCCGAGCAGTTTTTTGCGATATGGCGACAGGTCGGCGAGACCCGGAAGGCCCCGCGCCGAAGACGGCGGCGGCGCAGGCGAACTGAAAGCCCCGCCCATGGCGTTTCTCCTTTGCGAATTGAAGGTGGTGAAAAATGGCCCGCAGACATAGCTGTGCCGGCCGTTGCCTTCTATATACTGAGACGTAAACCCTATGTCAAGGGTTTATTTCCTAATACTGGGAATTTCTTATTGCCGGCTTTGCAGGTGACGGTAGAGCTGCCACGGCGTCAGTATCCGGCCGTTGTGAATGCCGAGCACCCTTTTTACCGCCTCGACGCAAGTATAGGGGCGCCACGGCGCGGCGCGGAGCGGCGCCCTGTGAACGGCGCAGATAATGACTTTGAAGCCCAGCTTCCGGTACCGCTCGGCCAATTCATCAACGGCAAAATCATGGTGGACGGATATTTCCGTTTGGTGGGAAAGCGGATTGCAGATCACCCACCGCCCGGAGTTTTTAAGGGCGATGAAACAATGCCTGAATCCCGGCTTTAACACACGCAGCCATTTGAGTTGCGCCTCTCCGCCGAAGACGACGAGAGCCGTGGCGCAGGCATTCGGCGGCGTTCCAGGCGCCATGACAATCAATCCGCCCTACATTCAACGATGCCTTTCGCCTTAAGGATCGTGGTCAAATGATCCAGCGCCGCGTCCCAAAGGCGCGCCGGGCGTTCTTCGTCGCGGCATCGCGGATCGGGCGGCGTTTCGCGTACGCCGAATTCTCCCAGGACCTTCAGATGCTCCGGCCCGATGCGTTGTTTACGGAAAAGAGCCATGACCGCCCGGTACAAGTCGTCCGGCTCGCAGGGGCGCGCCATGAATTTGTCGCCGATGATCGGCCTGGCGCCGTCAAGGCGCAGACGCTGGCATCGAATAAACCAGAACCAGGCCTCCTCGGCGTTGATAAACGGCACATAGTTCATTTCATTAACAGGCTTCGGGCCATGATTGCGTTGCTTCACCTGCTTGCTCCCTTATGATTATTTCCGCATCAACAAGCGTCAAAAAAGGACGGAACATCTAATGAACTATACAAACATATAGGCAATATTTCCTTTGTCAATAGCATAAAGCAAAATATTCCTAGTGCGGTTGGGCCGCAATCATATGACAATGTTCCCATGCTGAAACATGCCGACATCTGGAGGGCGGTTGATCGCCTCGCTCGTGAACACGGGTTTTCGGCCTCCGGGCTGGCGCGGCAGGCCGGGCTGGACCCGACCACCTTCAACAAGAGCAAGCGCATAACCCGTGAAGGAAAGCTGCGTTGGCCGAGTACGGAAAGCGTCTCCAAGATACTTAATGCGACAGAGGCCAGCCTTGAGGAGTTCATCTCGTATGTGAGCGACGGGGAGGGCGCGGGCGTTTATCGCAGCGTTCCGCTCATCGGTTTCGCCCAGGCGGGGGCGCAAGGCTATTTTGACGACGCCGGTTATCCGATAGGCGGCGCCTGGGATGAAGTTCCGTTTCCCGGAATCGGCGACCCGCACGCCTATGCCCTGGAAATCAGCGGCGACAGCATGGACCCGGTGTTCCGCGACGGCGATATTGTGGTTGTTTCGCCCAATTCAAACATCCGGCGCGGTGATCGCGTCGTCGTAAAAACCGTTAACGGCGAGGTAATGGCCAAACTGTTGCGCCGCCGTTCGGCCCGCAAAATAGACCTTGAGTCGCTTAACCCCAGGTATGACGATATTTCGGTTCTCGTCGATGACGTGGACTGGATCGCCCGAATCGTCTGGGTAAGTCAGTAGCCTATACTTCCATATTCTCCCCGTTTACCGCCCGGCGGATCAGGGCAATGGTTTCCTGCCTGCCGTATAAGGCGATGAACGATCCCATGCGCGGCCCCTGGCTTTGCCCGAGAAGTATTTCATAAAGAGCAGCGAACCAGGCCTTGAGGTCGGGGAAAGGATGGCGCTTTCCGACTTCGTAAACCTGGGTCTGAATTTCCGCAGCGTCGGCGTTGTCGGGCAGGGTTTCAAGGGTTGCGATCAAATCATCAAGGGCTTTCTTTTCCTCGTCGCTTGCCTTGCGGTATCGCTTCGCCGGCTTGATGAAGTCCCGGTAATAGTTGATGGCGTATTCCACAAGTTTATCCAGAATGGGCGCGTTTTTCGCCGTGGCGCCGGGGCGGTAACGGGAAATGAAATGCCACAGCACCGCCTTGTCCTCGGTATGGCAAACGCCGGCCAGATTGAGCAGTACGTTATAGCTGAGGTGGACGTCTTCGTAAGGCGGATGGCCGAGGTGGATATGCCACGCCGGGCTATCCGCCTTGGCGGCGTCGTCAAGTTCAGGATATTTTTCCAGATGGCTGAGGTAGTCATCCACATTGCGCGGAATGACATCGAAGTAAAGGCGCTTGGCCGTCGTGGGCTTCTGGTACATGAACAGCGCCAGACTTTCGTGGGGCGCATAACGTAGCCATTCCTCCACCGCCAGGCCGTTGCCTCTGGACTTTGAAATCTTCTCGCCGTTTTCATCCAGGAACAACTCGTAAGTGAACCCGACCGGAGGGGCGCTGCCGATAATGCGACAGATTTTGCCTGACAGACGGACTGACTCGATCAAGTCTTTGCCGGACATTTCGTAATCCACGTCCAGCGCTTTCCAGCGCATGGCCCAGTCGGCCCTCCATTGCAGTTTACAATGTCCCCCGGTAACCGGCGTTTCCACCTCGGCGCCGTCCTCATTCACATAGACGATAGTCCCGGCGGCGCTGTTTTTCTCGACGACCGGCGCCTGCAACACCTTGCCGGTCTTGGGACAAACCGGCAAAAACGGGCTGTAGGTGGCGCGTCGCTCCGGTCCCAGCGTAGGCAGAATAACATCGGCTACCGCATCGTAGCATTCCAGCACCCGGAGCAGAACGGCGTCAAAGCGTCCTTCCTTGTAGCATTGGGTGGCGCTATAAAATTCATAGTCGAACCCGAACATATCGAGAAAAGCGTGCAGCCGGGCGTTGTTATGATGGCCGAAGCTCTGATAGGCGCCGAAGGGATCGGGGATGGAAGTCAGCGGCTTGCCGAGATGCTCGGTCAGCATTTCCCGGTTGGGAAGGTTGTCCGGCACCTTGCGCAGCCCGTCCATGTCATCGGAGAAAGCAAACAGTTTGGTCGGCATGTCGGACAACATCGTGAAGGCGTGGCGCACCATCGAGGTTCGCGCCACCTCGCCGAAGGTGCCGATGTGAGGCAGTCCGGACGGACCATATCCGGTTTCGAACAGCACATAGCCCTTTTCCGGCGTCTTTGAGCCGACGCGCTTGAGCACGGATCGCGCCTCGGCAAACGGCCAGGCGCTGCTTTTTTGGGCGATTTCACGCATGTCCGGCATAGAGGATTCCTTTAACGGGGGGCAAAAACGGACCCTATGGTCCGCCGGCGGCGGCGTCAACCGGGCGCTTGCCCTGAAAGACATTTTATCCCCGGCAATACCTGCCTCCTATGGCGGAAGTTCCCGCCTTCTGAAATGAAAACGTCAATGAATTCAACATGATAATACTGGCACGGAGATTGCTGATGTTCCTGTGGGGATAAACAGACTTAAGAGAAATCATATGACAGACATGGCGAAGCGGCGAACTTTGCTGGGCTTTATCGCGGCGGCCGGGGTCATCCCCGCCGCCGGGATGGCCGATGATTTCAGCTTTCCGGGGGGCGACGACGTGACAAGGTCTCCTGTCCGCACCCCGTCATTGTTCGGTAGCCACGAGCGCGTAATCGGAAAACCGACCGAGTTATTTCCCGATACGGCGAATCAGGATCAGGCGTGCAAGGGCAATACGGCGATGTCTGATTCCCTTGAAATGCTGAACGGCCTGCGCAGCAATGACGTCAGGGGGCAGATCGCCGGCGTCAACAAATTCATTAACGGCGTCGTCCGCATTAATGACATCACCTGCAACATCAAGTCCAAGCCGTGGGCGGCGCCTATCGCTTATTTGAAGAGTGAGGGAGGGGCCGAGGACTACGCCGTCGCCAAATATGTTTTTCTTCGCAAACTGGGATTTCATTACGAACGTCTGCGCGTGGTTTGGGTGGGAGAAGATGCCGCACGGACCCATAACGCGGTGCTGGCCGTGATCCTTGACGGGCAGACACTGGTGCTGGAAAACCACTCTTCCGAGATCAGCGACGACCGGATGTTGCCTCATTATCACGCCTACTGCTCGGTCAACGAGTTCCGCTTTGCCCTGCATTGGGATTTTACGTCAAAGGGCGGCGTGATGGCGTCGCTTGATCGCCTGGCTCATCACCCGAGAAACAGCGCATCCTGACACGCTTGTAACGTCGTCGATGTGCTTAAAGTAACGAGACCTTGACCATCTCGCCGCCTTAGTAAAGAATGCGTGATTAACGGTGATTGTAGCCGGAGAGGCGGGAAATGGTCTGGCGGAATACAGGGCGCTATGAGCGCGTCGTTGTCGGCGGCGAAGATGTTTCGGCCTTCGTTCCGGCGCCGTTGCCTCCATCGCCGCCGTTGATTCTTGATGATCGCTTGTCTCAGCGTCTCCGGCAGGCCGAACAGGCATTGGCGCGGCTTGACCTTGCCGGTGAGATGCTGCCGTCTCCGGACTGGTTCATCTACGCCTTTGTGCGTAAGGAAGCGGTTATTTCCTCCCAGATCGAAGGAACGCAGGCAACCCTGGTCGATCTGCTGGCGTTCGAAGCCGAGGAAAAGACGACGCCGAACGCCGACGTCGAAGAAGTATGCAATTATCTCAACGCCATTACCTATGCGCGCAGTCAGATAGCGGATGGACAGGGCCTGCCGCTCTCCATGCGTCTGCTGAACGAGACGCATCGCCGCCTGATGCATGGCGTACGCGGCGCCGCCAAACAGCCGGGCGAGGTCCGGCGCAGCCAGAACTGGATCGGCGGCAGTCGACCGGGCAATGCCGTATTCGTGCCGCCGCCGCCTGTCATGCTTCCCGAATTGCTCGGCGATTTCGAGAAGCATCTCCACGGCGATGACCGGCTGCCGAAACTGGTGCGAGCCGGTTTGGCCCATGTACAGTTCGAGACCATTCATCCCTACCTTGACGGCAACGGCCGCATAGGTCGGCTGCTCATCTCGCTGCTTCTTGAGCACTGGGGATTGCTTGCCAAGCCGATTCTGTATCTCAGCTTGTTCTTCAAGCGTCATCAGGCCGAGTATTACCGGCGCTTGGGAGCGGTGCGCACTGAGGGTGACTGGGAGGGATGGCTCGATTTCTTTCTCGACGGCGTGGCTACCATCGCTGACGAGGCGGTGATCTCGGCGCGCAATATCTTCGCTCTTGTCGAGGCAGATCGCGCTCGGGTGCTGGGTTCGGCCACCGCCTCGGTTAACGCCGCCCGGCTGTTCGAGGCGCTTACCCGCCACCCCATCGTGACGGTCGCCTCGGCAATGAAGCTGGTTGACGCAAGCAAGCCGACCGCAATACGAGCCATCAAGACGCTCGTTAACGCCGGGATTCTTGTCGAGACGACCGGCAAAAAACGTGATCGCAGCTTCGCCTATCAGGCTTATATCGACCGATTGCGCACTGAGACGGAGTTGGTGCGCTGATGAACTATTTGCTGTCGGTTATGGGCGGTGCGGCCCTTTTATTCAGCCTTGGAATTGCGGCTTGCGCCGTCAGGCCCAATCGGGAGTGGATTCGCTTTGTCTATGGCCTGTCCGCCGTCATCAGCGTCGTGTTGCTTGTCGGGGCGGTCCTTGCCTTGTTCTCGTCCGGCGTCCCGTCGAAGGTTGTTCTGCCCATAGGCTTGCCCTGGGTCGGATCCCACTTTCGTCTTGACGCCCTGTCGGCTTTTTTTCTCATCGTCGTCAATCTCGGCAGCGCCGCAGCCGGGCTTTACGCCATGGGGTACGGCATCCATGAAATGCAGCCCCGGCGCGTCCTGCCGTTCTTTCCGGCGTTTTTGGCGGCGATGAATCTGGTTGTAATCGCCGATGACGCCTTCACCTTCCTTGTGTTCTGGGAGGTCATGTCCCTGACGTCATGGGCGCTTGTCATGTCCAACCATCGTGATCCTGAGACGGCAAAAGCCGGATTTCTCTATTTTATCATGGCGGGCTTCGGCGCCTTCATGCTTTTGTTCGCCTTTGGAATCCTGGCCGGGGCGGACGGCGGATATGCGTTTGACGCCATCAGGGAGCATGACAGGCCGCTATGGGCGGGAGCGGCGATTCTTACCCTGGCGCTTCTCGGCGCCGGTTCAAAGGCCGGGTTGTTTCCCTTGCATGTTTGGCTTCCTTTAGCCCATCCCGCCGCGCCGAGTCATGTTTCCGCCCTGTTGAGCGGCGTCATGACCAAGGTTGCCGTCTATGGCTTTATCCGCATTATTTTCGATCTGGCGGGCAGTGAACTCGTCTGGTGGTGGTCCATACCTATCCTGATCGTCGGAGGAATAACGGCGGCTATAGGCATTCTTTACGCCCTTATGCAGGACGACCTTAAGCGGCTTCTTGCTTATTCCTCGGTTGAGAACATCGGCATCATTTTTATCGGCCTCGGCCTGGCTGCGGCTTTTCACGCCAACCGCCTTGAGGCCGGCGCCGCCGTGGCGATGACGGCTGCCTTGCTGCATGTTTTTAATCATTCTCTGTTCAAGAATCTCTTGTTTTTGGGGGCGGGCGCCGTTCTTCATGCGACGGGCGAACGCAACCTTGACTGCCTTGGAGGGCTTATCCACAAGATGCCGGTAACGGCGTTCTTGTTTCTTGTGGGGTCCATCGCCATTTCGGCATTGCCGCCGTTCAACGGCTTTGTGTCGGAATGGCTGATCTTTCAATCCATCTTGGTCAGTCCGGAGTTGCCCCAGGCCGTTCTTACATTTCTGGTGCCGGCTATCGGCGCGTTGCTGGCCTTGTCTGCGGCGCTGGCGGCGACCTGCTTCGTCAAAGCGTTCGGCATCGCTTTCCTCGGCCGGCCGAGAACGCCTCAAGCTGAAACCGCCCATGAAACCGACGGCTATTCATTGGCGGCAATGGGTATTCTCGCCTTTCTTTGCCTTGTCTTCGGCGTCCTGCCGACATTGGCCGTCACATCTATGGGGCCGGTCACCCAAGAACTGGTTTTTGCCGTACTGCCCGCGCAAGGCGGCGGTCCCGCGCCGTTGGCGCTGATACCCTTCTCGTCGGCGAAAAGTTCTTACGACGGGTTCACTATCATGGCTTTTCTGCTGACCGCCGGGTCATTCACCGCCTGGTTCATTCACCGCTTTGCCTCCAGGGCGGTCAGGCGGGGACCGGCCTGGGATTGCGGAACTCCGGCGGACTCTACGGCAGGCCAATACACATCCGGCGGGTTCAGTCAGCCGATCCGCAGGGTGTTTTGCAGCGTCGTGTTTCGCGCCCGTGAGGAGGTGGATATGCCCGCCCCCGGAGATGTCGGGGCGGCGCGGATAAAGATAATAATAACAGACCCGGCCTGGGCTTTGATCTTCACGCCGGTAGCGAGTCTGCTGGAAAGAATTTCCAACCGTCTGAACTTTCTCCAGTTTCTGACCATCCGCCGCTATCTTTCCCTGATGTTCGCGGCGCTGATAACCTTGTTGATCGTGGTGGTGATATGGCGTTGATCGCCGACATTATCCTGCAAGGCGTCCAAATGAGCATTGTGCTGCTGATCGCGCCGTTGTTGACCGGAGTTATCCGCAAGGTGAAGGCCCGTCTTCTCCGGCGCCGGGGGGCTTCGGTTATCCAGCCTTACTATGATCTTTGGCGCCTGTTGCACAAGGAAGCGCTGATGGCGGAGAACGCCTCATGGCTCTACCGGGTTGTTCCTTATGCGGCGTTCGCGGCGGTATGGGTGGCGGCGGCTTTGGTGCCGACCTTCGCCGCCGGTCTTTTGTTCAACTGGGCGGCCGACCTGCTTGCCATCGTCGCCTTGCTGGGGACGGCCCGTTTCGCGCTGGCGCTTGCCGGCATGGATGTCGGGACCGGCTTCGGCGGCATCGGATCGTCACGCGAGATGATGATTGCTTCGCTGGCCGAACCGGCCATGCTGATGATTATATTCACCGTCGCCTTGCTCGCCCAAACGACGCAGCTTTCCATCATTGCTTATTATATAGCGACCACCCCCATCGGCCTGCGGGTTTCCTTAGGCCTGATTCTCGTCGCGCTGGTCATCGTTTCCCTGGCGGAAAATGCCCGTATCCCCGTGGATAACCCGTCTACTCATCTGGAGCTGACCATGGTGCATGAAGCCATGGTGCTTGAATACTCGGGCCGCCATCTGGCCATAATCGAATTGACGGCGTCTCTCAAGCTGGTGTTTTACATGTCTCTTTTCGTGTGCATCTTCGCTCCCTTCGGCATCGCGTCGCCCGCCTCGTCGATGGGCGGCAACGTCATCGGAATGATGGCTTATCTGGGGAAACTTATGATCGGGGGCGTGCTGCTGGCGGTCGGAGAAACGATGGTCGCCAAGATGCGGGTTTTCCGTGTCGCCGAGTTCCTTGGAGGGGCGTTGGTTCTGGGATTGCTGGCCACTGTTCTTCTGTTCGTCTCGCGGGGAATGTAATGGCGAACATCAGTTCCGATATATCTCATTCTTTGGCGGGAGCAATCCTGGTGATCAGTTTCATGCTGCTCTACCAGGAACGCATGTTCGGCCTTTTGAAAGTATTCGCCATGCAGGCCATGGTCCTTTCCATTGCCGTCGCCTGGCAGGCTTATACGCAGCAGGCGGCTCATCTTTATGTTACGGCGGCAATTGCCTTCGGCGTAAAAGGCGTAGTCATCCCGTGGTCCCTGCACCGCATCGTGCCCAAACTCGGCATTTACCGGAATATCGAGAAGGTCGTGGGCGTCGGCATGACCATGCTGGCCGGCGTCGGTCTGACGGTTCTGGCGATCATGGTCATTTTTCCCGTAACCACGGAAGAAACCGGAGTTGTCCGCGAAGACCTGGCTTTTGCCTTTGCGGTTATTCTCCTCGGGTTCCTGATGATGATAACGCGACGGAACGCGGTCAGCCAGATTATCGGTTTTATGTCGCTGGAGAACGGTTTGATCCTTGCCGCCACCGGGGCCAAGGGCATGCCTCTGGTCGTCGAGATCAGCGTCGCCTTTTCCGTCCTTATCGCCTTTTTCGTCTTCGGCGTGTTCATTTTCCGCATCCGTGAGCGTTTTGACACGATTGACGTGGATAACCTCAATCAATTCAGGGGAGATCGGGGATGAACGAGCTTGGTCTTATGGGGCTTCTTGTTACCCCGGCGGCGGCGATTGTCATTCTCAGCCTCGCCCCCGGCCATCGGCTGCGGGCTTTGCTGAACATCGCCGCGTCGTTCATATCGTTCATCGCCGCCTGTTCCCTGTTTTTTGCGCGACCGGAGAACAGCGACTTTTTCCTTATTGATGATTTCAATATCTATCTGGTGGTTCTGAATACGTTTATCGGATTTACCACGAGCGTATTCAGCGCCTCCTATATCGGGCATGAACTGGAAACTGGGAACCTGACGCCCGCCTATCTGCGCTTTTATCACGCCATGTATCAGGCGATGCTGGGGGCGATGAATCTGGCGCTTGTCAGCAATAACGTAGGGCTGATGTGGGTCGGGGTGGAAGTGGCGACGTTAAGCACGGTGGTCATGGTCGGTATCTACCGCACTCATCAGGCCATAGAAGCCGCATGGAAATATTTTATCCTGGGCAGCGTCGGCATCGCCCTGGCCTTTTTCGGGACAATTCTCATTTATCTGGCGGCCGGACGGGTTCTCGGCGAAGGCTTTCCCGCCCTGACCTGGACCAGCCTGGTCGCCAATGCGGCGAACTTTGATCCTTCCCTGCTCAGCCTGTCCTTTGTCTTCCTTCTTGTCGGCTACGGCACCAAGGTCGGTTTGGCCCCGTTACATGCGTGGCTTCCCGACGCCCATGCCGAAGGTCCGACTCCGATCTCTGCGGTCCTTTCCGGGTTGCTTTTGAATGTCGCCCTTTATGCGGTTCTGCGGTTCAAGATGATCATTGCCGGGAACGCCGATGCCCTGTCTCCCGGTCCTATCCTGATGACTATGGGGCTTCTGTCCCTGGTCTTTGCCGCGTTTATGCTGTACCGGCGGCGCGACATCAAGCGACTGTTCGCCTATTCGTCAATCGAACACATGGGGGTCATAACCTTTGCTTTCGGCATGGGCGGGCCGCTCGCCAACTTTGCCGGTCTCCTCCATATGACCATGCACAGCCTCACCAAGTCGGCCATTTTCTTCGCCGTAGGACATATAGCGCAAGCCAAGGGAACACAAAAACTGGCGGACATTCGGGGGCTTAGCGAAAGTCATCCCGTATTGGCGTGGGGTCTTGGGCTGGGGGTGATCGCCATTGCCGGAATACCTCCCTTCGGCATCTTCACCAGCGAGTTTCTTATCGTGACATCGACCTTCGCACGGGAACCGGCGCTGGCCGTTATTCTGGCCTTCGGCCTGCTGGTGGCGTTCGGCGCCTTGCTGATGCGGCTTCAGGGAGTTCTGTTCGGCCCTCCGTCGCCATACTCCGAACCCGTTCAGGCAACGTCTGTTCCCTTGTTCGCTCACCTTGGCCTGGTTCTGGTTGCCGGCGTCTACCTGCCGCCGACATTGGTGACCTGGTTTGAACAAGTGGCCAAGCTTCTCGGTTAGGATGACGGTAATGGAGAACCTTTCGCTTCTTGAAAGACTATCGACCGGAAAGGCGGCGCCGGAACACAGGCCGTGGCCGCGATTCGAGGTTACTAAAAAGACATGGGAAGAATTAGCGGCCGGCTTGGGCGACCACATCGATATGATGGGCTTGTGGGCCGACAAGACCCACATTCACATGGCGCTTTTCGAGCCTTCTTCCGGGGCGTTCGCCGTCGCCTCGCTGGCGGTGGAGGACAATAAATATCCTTCGATTTCCCGGCGTCATCCTCCGGCCATGCGGCTGGAAAGGACGATCCGCGACCTGTTCGTCCATGAACCGTCGGGGCTGCCGGATACACGGCCATGGCTGGATCATGGAAACTTGATCGAGACCGACCGGCCCTTGAAACCATATCGGTTCCTGCCTGCGGAAGGAAGGGGAGTACATGAAATCCCCGTCGGTCCCGTTCATGCCGGAATCATCGAGCCGGGGCATTTCCGTTTTACCGTCAACGGGGAAACCGTGGTTCGTTTGGAGCAACGGCTGGGCTACGTCCACAAGGGAATCGAAAAGCTGCTTGAAGGCAAAGATGTCGAGTCCGGCGCCAAACTGTGCGCCCGCGTTTCCGGGGACAGCACGGTCGCTTATTCCATCGCCTACGCCCGCGCCGTGGAAGCCGCTTTGTCCATCAAGCCTCCCGCGAGGGCTGATTGGCTACGCGCCCTGATGGCGGAACTGGAGCGGCTCGCCAATCACTTCGGGGATATCGGAGCCGTCTGCAATGATGCGTCATTTGCTTTGCTTCATGCCTATGCCGGCATTTTGCGCGAGGACGTGTTGCGGGCGGCGAACGCCTGTTTCGGGCATCGTTTGATGATGGACCGGGTGACTCCCGGCGGAGTCGTCAGTGATCTTTCCGATGAGGGGAAAGGCGTCCTTTACCGATTGATCTCCTCCCTTGCCGAGCGCTTCGATGAAATTGCCGACGCCTATGACAATACGGCGTCACTTAAGGACCGGACATGGGGAACGGGGATATTGCCCCCTGATTTGGCCCGGCAATACGCCGCCGGCGGCGTTATCGGCCGCGCTTCAAAGCGTTCGTTTGACAGCCGTAAATCGCTCCCTTATCCGCCCTACGATCAACTTGAATTTTCCGTTCCGACGGTTAACGCCGGCGACGTCAATGCGCGGATATGGATACGCCTTCAGGAGGTCAAGCAAAGTCTGTCCCTGGTCAGGCAAATACTTGACGCCGTTCCCCGTGGAGATTTCCGCCGGGACCTGCCGAAACGGTTTGCCGGAGAACGGGAAGGAATGGGCGTGGTCGAGGGGTTCAGGGGCGATATTCTGGTTTGGCTGCGATTGGCGGAAGACGGACGCCTCATTCGCTGTCATCCCCGCGATCCGTCGTGGTTTCAATGGCCCCTCCTGGAGGCGGTCGTCAAGGACAACATCGTCGCCGATTTTCCGTTGTGCAACAAATCGTTCAATTGCTCTTATTCGGGGCATGATCTGTGATGTCAAATCTCCTCCTTAAGGCCCTGTTTCGATGTCCCGTCACCACCGATGCGCCGCCGGTCAGCGAACAGGCGCTGGCCGAATTGGCGGTCAATGTCGATAGCGAAGCAAGGCGCGTCCTGGGCCGGTCGCTGTCCATCCGCGAGGTGGACGCCGGCTCCTGTAACGGCTGTGAGCTGGAGATTCACGCCTTGAACAACGCCGTTTATGATCTGGAACGCTTCGGCGTCAAATTCGTAGCCTCGCCGAGACACGCCGACGTGCTGCTTGTCACCGGCCCCGTCTGCAAAAACATGCGGGTCGCGCTGGAACGCACTTACGCGGCGACTCCCTCGCCGAAATGGGTGGTCGCCGTCGGCGATTGCGCCTGTAACGGCGGGGTGTTCGCCGACAGCCGGGCCTGCGTGGGGGCGGTCTCTAAAGTCCTTGACGTAGACCTGCACATTCCCGGCTGCCCGCCGTCCCCGGACATGATGCTGAGAGGGCTTATGGCCCTGCTTTCAAAGTACGCTAAGAACCCATCGGCAAGCGCACGGTAAAGCGGCTTCCGGCAGTTTTACCGGCTTCATTTTTCAGAGTTTGGGCGACTATGGCGCCGCCGTGGGCTTCGACTATTTGTTTGGAGATGCTGAGGCCGAGGCCGGAATGAGTGCCGAACTTTTCTTCTTCCGGGCGTTCCGAGTAGAAGCGGTCGAAGATGGCTTGCTCCTTGCCCTCGGGAATGCCGGGGCCTTGGTCGTCCACATTGACGATGATCCAGCCGTCGGCGGATGAAACGCCGATGATAATTTCTCCGGTTTTGGGCGAGAAAGAGACAGCGTTGGCGATGATGTTGCGGAATACCTGGGCGAGACGTCCTTCTACGCCGTTGACCATTAACTTGCTATCGACGCCGCCGCTTTCCAGACGAAGGCGGGGCGCATCGTCGCCGGCGGTATATATACTGACCAACGTCGCCAGCATCGGCCTCAGATCAACCGGCGCCTCCTCAGCCCTGGACATCTCGGCGTCGAGGCGGGACGCATCGGAAATATCGCTGATCAGCCTGTCCAGGCGCAGCACGTCTTCCTTGATGATTGACATCAACTCGCGCTGCTGGTCCGGGTTCTTGACCCTGGCGGCGGTCTCTACGGCGCTACGCAACGAGGTCAGGGGATTCTTGATCTCATGGGCGACATCGGCGGCGAAACTTTCGATGGCGTCCATGCGCTGCCACAGTGATTCGGTCATATCATCGAGGGTCTTGGCCAGTTCGCCGATCTCGTCGTTGCGCTCCGACATATCGGGGATGGCGTGCCGGCGGTGGTGGCCGTGACGCACTTTCTCGGCAGCCTCGGCCAGACGGCGCAGGGGCCGGGCTATGGTTCGCGCCAGATAGAGGGAAAGACCGATGGTCACCGCCAGCGCCACGGCGAACACCTTGAGGATATCAAGGCGCACCTGAAGCACCGTTTCGTCGATGTCTCTGGAGTCCTTGGACAGCATTAACGCTCCCAGCACCTGCTTGTAACGCCTGATCGGCACGGCGGCGCTGAGAATCATGCCGCCGTTGTAACTGCGCACCATTCCCGCGTTGTCGCCGGACAGGGCCGCCAGCGCCTCGTCGTAGTCCTCGGCTTTTTGCAGCGGCCTTTCACGATAGGGGCGTATTTGATCCTCGCCGGACAGCCATCGGGCCAGAAGGTCATACACATCGAGGACGGCGCCGATATATCCGGTATCAAGGCGCGGCGGCGGCAGATCAACGATCTGCACCATGCCGCCGGGGCCGACCAACGCCATCGAATCGGCGATCAACATGCCGGCGTTATTGAACAGGCGGGCGCGGGTGCCGGTGGTCTTTACCAGACGGCGAACCATTTGGCGCACCAGTTCATTTACCAGTCTTTCGCCGGTGAACCCCTCGGCGCTGACGGCGCCTTCGCCGAGAGCGGCGGCGAACATGTCGGCTTGGGTATTCAGCGCCTCCAGTTCGCCTGTCACCAGACTGCGCCGGTACTCGCCGAGATACAGAAGCCCGGCCACCAGAATTCCCAGCGCCAGGAGATTGACGGCGAGAATCCGCCGGGTGATCGGCGATAGGGTGCGTTTTTTAATATGGAGGTAAGGATATGTTTGCAAAACAGCTCAGCTTTCGCGGTAGCGGTAGCCGACGCCGTATAACGTTTCGATCTGCGCAAAGGCGGAATCGACGTCCTTGAATTTCTTGCGCAGCCGTTTGACGTGGCTGTCGATGGTGCGGTCATCGACATAAATGTTTTCCCCATAGGCGGCGTCGATCAATTGATCGCGGTTCTTGACATGCCCCGGGCGCTTGGCAAGGGCCTGCACCAGCAGGAATTCGGTTACCGTCAGGTTCACTTCCATGCCTTTCCAGGTACACAGGTGACGGGCCGAATCCAACGTCAGATCGCCTTGCGACAGAATGTCCGTATTGTCGTCGGCGTCGGCGGAAAGTTCGCGGCGCCGCAAAACGGCTCGGATGCGCTCGATCAGCAGATGCTGGGAAAACGGCTTTTTGATGTAGTCGTCAGCGCCCATTCTCAGTCCCAGCACTTCGTCGATTTCATCATCCTTGGAGGTAAGGAAGATTATCGGCATATCGCTCTTCTTCCTGATTCGGTCCAGCAATTCCATGCCGTCCATGCGCGGCATCTTGATGTCGAGGATCGCCAGGTCAGCGGGCTTTTTCTCAAGGCCGTCCAGCGCCTCCATGCCGTCGACGTAGGTCCGCACTTTATATCCCTCGGCCTCAAGCGCCATCGACACCGAGGTCAGGATATTACGATCGTCATCAACGAGAGCAATGGTATGGGACATGCCGTTAATCCCTTGTATCCGTAAAAAATAACGTCAAGCCGTTATCAGCATTTGACGCAGGGGCTACGCTGAAATTATAGTCCGGTTAATAATTTTCTGCTTGTGTAATTGTGAAGACGGTTTTTGGAATTATCCATGCCGTCAGTTTTATAGCGGAGAGATCATACGATGAAATCCCCCGTAGTCATTGCCCAAAAAGTATCCGGTCAGGCTGTCGGCGCTCAACGGCTCGTCGCCGGATTGCCTGTAGTTTTAGCCCTGTTGCTGGGGTTTTTTATGTTGATCGGCGTCGGATTCGCCGGGACCACCCATGACGTCGCCCATGATACCCGTCATTCTTTCGGATTTCCTTGCCACTGACGTTGCTTAAGCGAATCCTGATTACGGCGCTGGCGGCCGGATTCATCGCCGGTCTTTTCATGTCCGCCATCCAGGCGAGGTGGGTTATTCCGTTGATCGAGCAGGCGGAGGCCTACGAATTCTGCACCCCCGATCTGGAATGCCCTCCGGGGGCCGCCCTGAAAGACGCCATGCCTGTGGAGCGGTTGGGCTACACGGCGCTGTTCAACATCCTTTCCGGGGTGGCTTTCGGCTTGTTGCTGACCGCCGGATATGCCTTGCGCGGAGAGCCGATAAGCTGGAAGCAGGGGATTGTCTGGGGGCTTGCCGGTTTTGCCGCCTTCTCCCTGGCCCCGGCCCTTGGCCTGCCGCCCGCCCCGCCCGGATCGACGCATATGCCGTTGCAGGAAAGCCAATTGTGGTGGCTGGCCTGCGCCGCAGCGACCGCCGCCGGACTGGCCTTGCTGGCATTCGGAAATCGGCGCTTCAAGTTATTGGGCGTGGCGGCGATGATCTTGCCCCATGCGGTCGGCGCGCCGCTGCCGATAGGCGACAATACCGTTCCGGCGGAGGTCGTTGTCGAGTTCATCACCGCTTCGCTGGTAACCACCGGCCTTTTCTGGCTCGCTCTTGGTGGGCTTTCGGGTTTTGTCTATTGCAGATTATCCGCCGCGAACGGGCCGGATTAACGCTCTAAGTCGCGCAAACCCTACCGCGTCGGTATCGGAATCGCCCCGGCGTAGTCATAGAATCCGCGACCCGTCTTGCGGCCCAGCCAGCCGGCCTCGACATATTTCACCAGCAGCGGGCAGGGGCGGTACTTTGCGTCGGCCAGGCCTTCGTGCAGGGTGTTCATGATCGCCAGACAGATATCCAGGCCGATGAAGTCGGCCAGCTCCAGCGGTCCCATGGGATGGTGAACGCCCAGCTTCATCGCCCCGTCGATGGCGGCGACGGTGCCGACGCCCTCGTACAGGACATAGATGGCCTCGTTCAGCATCGGCAGCAGGATGCGGTTGACGATAAAGGCCGGAAAGTCCTCGGCGTTGATCGGCGTTTTGCCCAGCTTCAAGGTCAGTTCGCGCACCGCTTCGTAGGTATCGTTCTCGGTGGCGATGCCGCGAATCAGCTCCACCAGCTCCATCACCGGCACCGGGTTCATAAAGTGCAGGCCGATAAACTTGCCGGGGCGGTCGGTGCGCGCCGCCAGGCGGGTGATGGAAATGGACGAGGTGTTGGTGGCGATCAGGGCGTCTTTCTTGAGGTGAGGACACAGATTCTTGAGAATCGCCTTTTTGGTCTCCTCATCCTCGATGGCGGCTTCGATAACCAGATCACAGTCCTTGAAGCCGTCCGCTCCAAGTCCGGTGGTGAGACGCGCCAGCGCCGCCGTTTTGTCGCCTTCGGAAATCCTGCCTTTGGCTATTTGACGGGACATGTTTTTTTCGATGGTCCGCACGCCCTGTTCAAGACGATCTTCGTCGATATCGATCAGGTGAACGTCGTAACCGCCGAGGGCGCACACATGGGCGATGCCGCCGCCCATTTGCCCGGCGCCGATGACGCCGATCTTTTTTATGGAAATCTTACCGGTCATTGATGCTTGTCCAGTTCCGCCGACAATTCAGGTATAACCTGAAACAGGTCCATCACCAGCCCATAATCGGCAATCCGGAAGATCGGCGCGTCCTCATCCTTGTTGACGGCGACGATGACCTTGCTGTCCTTCATTCCGGCCACATGCTGGATGGCGCCGGAGATGCCGAAGGCGATATACAGATTCGGGGCCACTATCTTGCCGGTCTGGCCGACCTGGGAATCGTTGGCGACAAAGCCTCCGTCCACCGCCGCCCTGGAAGCGCCGATGGCGGCGTTCAGTTTATCGGCCAGACCTTCGAGAAGCTTGAATTTTTCAGCGCTCTGCATGCCGCGCCCGCCGGAAACCACGATCTTGGCGCCGGTTAATTCGGGACGTTCGGACTTGGTCAACCGCCGGCCGGAAAAGACGGATATGCCGGAATCCGCGCCCGGCTCGATGACGGCAATGGCGGCGCTTCCGCCTTCGGAAGAGGCGGCGGCGAAGGCGGTGGCGCGTACGGTGATTACTTTTACGGCATCGCCGGAGCGGACGGTGGCCATGACGTTGCCGGCATAGACGGGACGGACGAAGACATCACGGCTTTCGACGGCGGTGATTTCTGAAATCTGCGCCACGTCCAGCAGCGCCGCCACTCGCGGCATCAGATTCTTTCCGTAGGTGGTGGCCGACGCCAATATATGCTCAAAACCGGGAGCCTGCCTGACGATCAGCGGCGCCAGCACCTCGGCCAGCGGATGCGCATGGACGGCGGCGTCGGCCAGCAATACCTTGGCGACGCCGTTGACCCCGGCGGCGGCTTCGGCGACGGCGCGGCAATTATGTCCGGCGACCAGAACGGCGACCTCCCCAAGCTGCGCCGCCGCCGTAACGGCATTCAGGGTGGCGGACTTCAGGGATACATTGTCATGTTCGGCGATGACTAGGGCGCTCATGGGATCACCTTCGCCTCGTTTCTCAGCTTGTCCACCAGTTCGGCGACGCTTTTCAGAATGACCCCGGCTTGGCGCTTGGCCGGAGTCGCCACCTTAATGGTGGTCAGCCGGGGAGCGATGTCCACGTTCATCTCTTGCGGGGTAATGACGGCGATGGGCTTTTTCTTGGCCTTCATGATGTTGGGAAGGGTGGCGAACCGGGGCGTGTTCAATCGAAGATCAACCGTGATCACCGCCGGCGTTTTTATGGTCAATACCTCCAGGCCGTCGTCAACCTCGCGGGATGCTACGCAGGCGCTTTTATCGGGGGTGAATTCAAGTTTGGAGACGTTGGTTCCCTGGGGACGGCCCAGCAATCCGGCCAGCATCTGGCCGGTCTGGTTGGCGTCGTCATCGATGGCCTGCTTGCCGAGGATGATCAATTCCGGCATTTCGCGCTTGGCCACGGCGGCCAGCAGCTTGGCGGCGGCCAACGGCTGAATCTCGGCGTCGGTTTCTATATGGATGCCGCGATCAGCGCCCATGGCCAGCGCCGTGCGGATGGTCTCCTGACACTGCTTGGGGCCGATGGAGACGGCGATCATTTCCGAGGCGACGCCGGATTCCCTGAGCTTGACTCCCTGCTCGACGGCGATTTCATCGAAGGGGTTCATCGACATCTTGACGTTGGCCGTCTCGACTCCCGAGCCGTCGGCTTTGATGCGGACCTTGACGTTGTAGTCAATCACGCGCTTGACGGCGACGATGATCTTCATTTCTCTAACACCATGAATTCATTGTATAATGACATCTTGAGGGGCAAGGCCTCGGTCGGTCAAGTCCATTCGGCGTCAGCGGTTGGTCCCCGGCGCCCATAACACATCGTCGGCGCCGTCGTTGTTGAGATGGCGGGCCAGCACAAACAGGTGGTCGGACAGGCGGTTGACATAGCACAATGCCGCCGGGTTGACTCCGGCCAGGCCGCTGATCAGACACTCGGCGCGGCGCGTCACGGTTCGCGCCATATGCAGACAGGCGGAAGCCGGCGAGCCGCCGGGCAGGATGAAGGAATCAAGCGGTTCAAGACCGGCGTTAAGGGCGTCGATCTCGGATTCCAGGCGTTTCACCTGCTGATCCGTAATACGCAGCGTACCGCCGCAACTCAAATCAGCGCCCAGGTTAAAGAGATCGTTCTGGATGCGCCCCAGCATGGCGCCGGCCTCGCCATCGGTATGCAAACGGGCCACGCCGATAGCCGCATTGGCCTCGTCGATAGCGCCGCAGGCGACGACGGCGGGATCATGCTTGACCACCCGCTTTCCATTGCCCAGCGAGGTTTTGCCGCCATCTCCGCCGCGTGTGTAGATTTTATCCAGCTTCACCATGATTTAACCATATGCTGCAAGCGCCACGCTTCCTATGGCAAAACGAACGAATAGTCGGTTATTTTCAGCGTGGGCGCAGGGGAAACGGAGCGGCGGTTACTCGATCTTGGCGGCATGGCCGGGGGCGTATACGGGGATCGGGGCGACGTCTTCTCCGGGGCCGTCGGGATTGGTCACCAGCGGATGAAGGGCGGTTTCCAGATAACGCAGCACGCCGTCCTGGTGTTGGGGGCGCACCAGCGACCAGCTCACGAACAGGCCGCCGTTGACTTCGTAATCGAGTATTTCCTGATTATTGCCGAGTTCATGGAAGGCGGCGGCCAAATCGTCACTTTTGCCCATGTAGACCCAGGCCGGGCGGATGCCGGCGTGCCAGATTACATAGACGCCGCTGATGTTGCTAAGCCCTTCTTCCTCGGGGTCGAGATTGATGAAGCGGTGGAACCGTCCGCTTTTCGATCTCGCCCAGTTGGGATCAAGGATATTGCTTGAATCAACTGACATCGCCGTTTGATCCCCGACCGTTTCTCATAACACAGCGTCTATCAGGTTTACGGCCAAGTGATTGCTGATTAGTTAATATTCAGCCTTTTAAAGCCAGCCGACGGGCCGGGTTGCCTGTTCCAGCCAGCGGGCGGTTTCGGCGTCGACCAGCGGTTTCAGTTCCATCCTGATTCGGCCATGATAGGCGTCCAGCCACACCGCTTCGCCTACATCAAGCAGCGCTGTTTCCACCAACGACAGGTCGATGGGAGCCATGGTCAGGGTTTCAAATCCCAGCATTTCTTTTTCCCGGGAGCGGGGCGACGGCAGCGACGCCACCGCCGCCAGATTTTCGATGCGGATGCCGTAGGCCCCGGTCTTGTAATAGCCCGGCTCGATAGAAGTCACCATGCCGGGTTTGAGCGCAACCCGGTTGGGATGCTTGGAAATCCTGTGCGGCCCCTCATGGACGTTTAAATAGGCTCCGACGCCGTGGCCGGCGCCGTGATCATAATCCAGGCCGACGTCCCACAGCGCCTTGCGGGCCAGAACATCAAGCTGTGAGCCGGTGGCGCCTTCCGGGAAACGGGCCGACGCCAGCGCGATGTGACACTTGAGCACGCGGGTGAAGTTGAGGCGCATCTCGACCGAAGGGTTGCCGATGGCGATGGTGCGGGTGACGTCGGTGGTGCCGTCCAGATACTGGCCGCCGGAATCAACCAAATAAAGGGTTCCGTTCTCGATCCGGCGGTTGCTTTTTTCGCTGACCCGGTAATGGACGACGGCGCCGTTAGCGCCGGCGCCGGAGATGGTGGCAAAACTCGGCCCGCGAAAATGCTCCCCCTCGCGGCGCAATGCGTCCAGTCGCTCGGCGGCGGCCATTTCGGTAAGCCCCGATCCCGGCGCCTGCCCGGACAACCAGGCGAGGAAGCGGCAGAGGGCGACGCCGTCGCGCTTGTGGGCGTTACGGATGCCGTCCAGCTCCATCGTGTTCTTGCATGCCTTGGCAAGCGCGCACGGATCGACGCCGGGAACAATATCGGCGCCGGCTTTTTTCAGCCGCGCAAAGACCCAGGCCGAGGCGCCGTCAAGGTTGAGGCGCGTCCTGGTCTTCTTTGCCCCCAGCCTGTCCAGGGCGGCGCCGAAAGCCTCAATATCCTCGACGTTGACTCCATCGCCCAGATGACGGACGGTTTTAGACGTAAGTTTCCGGCGGTCGATGAACAGCTCGACGGCGGCATCGGCGTGAATGACGGCGAAGGCCAGCGTCAGGGGAGCAAACGGCACATCTCCGCCGCGTATGTTCAAAAGCCATGCTATGGAATCAGAAGCAGTGAGAACGGCGGCGCCCAGCCCATCCTGCTTTATATCTTCGGCAATCCTCTGACGCTTGCGGTCGGAAGATTCGCCGGCAAAGACGATCTCGTGGGGGACCGTCGGCGAGATGGGAGGCGGCGGCCGGTCGAACCAGACGGCGTCCAGCGGATTGTCATCAAGAGCCTCAAGCGTGCCCCCGGCCTTTTTGCAGGCGGTCTCCAATCTCATTATCTGATTTTGCGTATGCAGCCGGGGGTCGTAGCCGAGTCTGGCGTCAGAGGCCAGATTCCGGGAAATCCATTCTCCGGGCCGGCCGTCGCCCTGGCTCACAAATTCAAACAAGGCGCCGTCGGCTTCCTCACGAACCTGAAGAGTGTAACGGCCATCGACGAATATGGCGGCCTTGTCCTCAAGAATCACCGCCGCGCCGGCGGACCCGGTAAATCCGGTAAGCCATGATAATCGCTCGGCGCATCTGGGGACATATTCACCCTGGCATTCATCAGAGTGAGGCACGATGAACCCCTGCACGCCGCGACGATTTAATTCTTTGCGCAACGCGGCGAGTCTGATCGCGCTATCGCCCTTGCCGCCGTCAAGGGACGCCGCCATTTCGGCGTAAAGCGCCTTCAGTCGGGTTTCAAGCCTTACATCTCCTCCGGCATCGACAAGGGTCAGCCATGAGTCAGGATCAAAAGCGGCGGCGGCGGCGGCGCCGTGAGCCAGGGCGCGGACTTCGTCCACCCTCAGGCGCGATCCGGCCTGACGCAAGAGACGCTCAAGCGTCTCGTTCTCCTGACAGGCTTCGTTTGCCGATAATGGGTCTTTGTCGGTCAATTTTTTCTCTTGTTTGTGACCTTGGCGTATCCCAGGCGCCTCATGCAGGCATCCAGCGTATGCTCGCCGCTTTTGCCGGCTTTATAGCGGGCCATGTTAGCCCCCAGCGTATCGGTGCGCCCCATATCCATGTCCTGATAATTCGGATTATAGACCATTTCCCTTTCAGCCTCGGCGTTGGCTTTTCGGGCGCAGGCGGCCTGATCGCCGGGCCACTGGCCCACGGGCGCGTTCGGATTTTCCCAATGGCCGGACGCGGCGCAAGACGCTACCGATAAAACAATAACCAAAAAGGCCGATAATTTTGATAAAGACATGACGATGATTTTATCTATCCGACCGTCAAAACATCAGTGAATCGGGGGGTATATGTACGGTGACGGTGGTGCCGACGCCCCGGATGCTTCTAAGCTTCAGAACCCCGTTGTGCAACTCGACGAAGGCCTTGGCCAACGGCAGGCCCAGGCCGGCGCCTTCATATTTTCTGGCCAGCCGGCTGTCCGCCTGGCCGAAGAGCGACATTGCTTTCGGTATGTCCTCGGCCTTGATGCCGATGCCCGTATCGCTGATTGAAATTATTAACTGCCGGGTCTTCTCCGAGAAAATTACATTGACGCCGACGCGACCGCCCTCCGGCGTGAATTTCACGGCGTTGGACAACAGGTTGAGGATGATCTGCTTGAAGCGGCGAGGTTCGGAAAAAATATCCGGCAAGTCCCTGCTTATCCGGCAGCGCAATTTCACTCCGGCGCCGGCGGCGCGGTCCTTGATCAAAAGCAGGCAGGATTCCACCGCCGGGGCGACCTTCATGCGTTCGGGGCGGAATTCCATTTTGCCTGTCTCGATTCGGGCCACATCAAGAATGTCGGTAATGATATCCAGCAGGCGGCGTCCGGAATCAGCGATATTCCCGGCGTATTCCTTGTATTTGGCGCAGCCGAGGGCGCCGAAAATCTCTCCGTTCATAACATCCGAAAAACCGATGATGGCGTTGAGGGGAGTGCGCAGTTCATGGCTCATGGCGGCCAGAAATTCACTCTTCACCCGGTTTGCTATTTCCGCATGTTCCTTGGCCTCGCGCAGACTTTCTTCGTGACTTAGCATGGTCTCCGCCGCCCGCCGCCGCTCGGTGGTGTCGCGGGCCACCAGCACCGCCGCGTCATCGCCGAACGGATTAAAGGGCCGCACCTGCAACTCGGCGTCGATCACCCCTCCATTGACCTTGACCATCTTCAACGGCGCCCATCCCGGCTCTTCGATAAGGACTTTCATGCCGTCCTCCAGCAAGGTATGGAAGTCGGAATGAATGAACTCGGCAAGAGGTCGGCCGATCAGGTCTTCATTGTCGGCGGCGCCCAGAATTTGTATGCCGGCTTTGTTGATCAGGACGATAACCCCGCCCTTGAGGATACAGAAAATATCCGGCGTCAAATCGACCAGTTCCTGGTAGTGAGCCGCGCCGTCGCGTAAATCATGGCGGCTGTTTTTAAGGGGTTCCTTTATGGAAAGGTAATGAACGCCCCCCTCCGGCAAGGACTTTTCCCCGCACGAAACCTTACGACGCTGCGCGTTAGGGTTCCTCTTTTCCAGCATGGCTGATTTTGTTCCGGCCTTTCTCTGGAAAGGTTATAACAAAAAAGCTCTCTCAAGCAACCAAAGCCTGTTAGTCAACGGCGCCCAAGCAGCGGCGGATAAAGGCGACGACTTCGGGGGAATCCCATTCGACGGTTCCGACGACCCGCCCCGCCAGATTGCCTTGCGGATCAATCAGCAGCGTCGCCGGCAGTCCGTTGATTTCGGCTCGGCGCATCAGCTTGCTGCGGTTATCCAGCAGGATCGGCAGGTTGGCGATGTTTGCCTTGGCGTAGAATTTCCTGACCGCCTCGGCGCCGTCACGATCCTCGGAGATGACCAATACCAGTATGGCGTCTCCTTTAACCTTGGATTGCAGGCGGTCAAGCGACGGCATTTCGCGTACGCATGGGGCGCACCATGTGGCCCAGAAGTTTACGACCAGACCGGCGCCGCGATAGTCGGCAAAGGTCCGCTCCGCCCCCTCGGCGGTAAAAAAGGGCGCCGAAGGGGCCGGCGCGGGCTTCTCTTGGGGCTGAAAATCCTTTATTACTTTACCGTCGTCAGCGCATTTTTTGTTATCGGCGCTTGCATGCGGCGGGGATATGACCAGAATTGCCGAGGCGATCAACCCCAAGAGCAAGGCGCGCAACATGTTCGGGTTCACTCAAACTTCTCCTTTGGTCGTGTCATGACTGATAAACCATCAAATATGTGGGGCGGGCGCTTCGACGGCGGTCCTTCTGAAATCATGGAGGAAATCAACGCTTCCATCGGTTTTGACCAACGTCTCTACGCCCAGGATATTGCCGGCTCCAAAGCCCACTGCGCCATGCTGGCGCGCCAAGGCATCATAACGCAAGAAGATGCGGACGCCATCCTCGAAGGACTCGATGCGGTCCTCAAGGAAATGGAAAGCGGCGATTTCGAGTTCAAGCGGGAACTGGAAGACATCCACATGAATGTGGAAGCCCGGCTTACCGAACTGGCGGGCGAGGCGGGTGAACGCCTGCATACGGCGCGTTCGCGCAATGATCAGGTGGCGACCGACCTCAGGCTGTGGGTGCGCGAGGCGCTGGAAAGACTGGACGTCGGCCTCAGGAATTTCCAGGAAGTTCTTATAACCAGGGCCGAGGAACACGCCGCCGACGTGATGCCGGGGTTCACCCATCTGCAAGCGGCGCAGCCGGTGACCCTCGGCCACCATCTTCTGGCTTATGTAGAAATGATCGGGCGTGATCGCGGGCGCGTCGCCGACTGCCGACGCCGCCTTAACGAATGTCCGTTGGGTTCCGCCGCCCTCGCCGGCACTTCGTTTAATATCGACCGCCATATGACGGCGACCGCGTTGGGCTTTGACCGCCCCTGCGCCAATTCCCTGGACGGCGTGTCGGATCGCGACTTCGCCATGGAGTTTTTATCCCTGGCGGCAATCCTGGCCGTCCATCTGTCCCGCCTGGCCGAGGAGATAGTGTTGTGGAGTTCGGATCAGTTCGGCTTTGTTCGTCTGGCTGATGCTTTTTCTACCGGCAGTTCGATCATGCCGCAAAAGCGCAATCCCGACGCCGCTGAACTGGTGCGCGCCAAGAGCGGACGGGTGATCGGCGCCCTCAACACCCTTCTTATCGCCGTCAAAGGATTGCCGCTGGCCTACGGCAAGGACATGCAGGAAGACAAGGAGCCGGTGTTTGACGCCGCCGATACGCTGGCCCTGAGCGTCGCCGCCATGACCGGCATGTTGAAAGACGCAAAGTTCAATTGCGGGAATATGCGGGAAGCGGCGTCAAGGGGCCATGCCTGCGCCACTGATCTTGCCGACTGGCTGGTCAGGGTTCTCGGCGTGCCGTTTCGCAGCGCCCATCATATCAGCGGGCGTATCGTCAAGATGGCCGAGAATAAAGGCGTAGCCCTGGATGCCTTGTCATTGAAAGACATGCAAACGGTGGAGTCTTCCATTAACAAGACGGTATTTGACGTGCTGGGCGTCGATAATTCGGTTGCCGCCCGCGCCTGTTTCGGCGGCACGGCGCCTGATAACGTGCGCCGGGCGGCGACCGACGCCCGAAAACGCTTTCTGGAATAACGGCGGGAAACAAGAGTAAGATCATGAACATGGTACAAAAACTTCTGATTATCCTGCTTATCGCCGCCGTGGCGTCGCCGCTTGCCGGTTGCGGACGCAAATCGACGCCCAAGGCGCCTCCGGGGGCCGAATACCCGCGTGACTACCCGACCCAATAGTCCGGGAAGACCCCGCGCCCATACGTCTTTCCGTCACGCTAAAGCCTGTCGGTGTCTACCTGTGGCCCATAAAAAATCTCAGAAATAGATTCAATTATTTTGTCATAGCCCCTAAGGCGGCGCGTAGAGTGCGCTCCAGGGGATCAAGGTCATCCGCCACCACGTCCCATATGCGGCGGGTGTTGGTGTAGAAGTATTCGTGGACAACCCGGTCGCGGATGCCGGCAACGGCGCGCCACGGGATTTCAGGGTGAGCCGCCTTAAAATCCGCGCCAAGATGTTTCACTGCTTCGCCAATAACGCCGATGGAATAAAGAACTGAGCGGACGACAACGGGATTTTGGGAAAACCTGTGGAAATCCATTTCCGTCGTATCGGCGCGAATGTCGGCTATGGCCGCGAGAATGTCTCCGATGCGTGTTTCCTCTTTGCGCACCATCAGAACACCGACACCCGCTCGCGCTCGAACGAGGCCCGTATCTGAGGCCGAAAGCTGTCGGTCTCGCCGATATCGACAGGTCTGCCGAGCGCATCCTCCAGCAGCAGACGGGTGTCTTCCATCCGAATTAGCGAAAATGATCGTCCGGATTCGATCTCGACGGCAATATCCACGTCACTGTCGGGGCGCTCATCGCCACGCGCCACCGACCCGAACACGGCAACGTGGCAAACGCCGCGTCGGCGGAGTTCCGCCTCTTCCGCCCTGATTCGCCGCATGACGTCATCAAGCACCGTTGCCATGTCCTATCTCCCATCTTTCGGCAAGGATAGGCTGAAAGAGCCGGTGAAATCAACGCTCTCACGACATCTCCGTTTCCCGTTCCCATTCAGGAAGCCGGGGAGCATTTCAGGGGCCGGTTGCGGCGAAATAGTGAAATATGACTGTTGGGTTTTTAACGCTCACCCGCTATCGTCATGCGCGGGGGTGATTACTTTGTCGCCGTGAGCGATAAAATGCTGGAGCAAACATGGATCATTTCACATACCGTGACGGCAGGCTGTGCGCCGAGGATGTTTCCCTTGAGGTTATAGCCGACAAGGTGGGCACGCCCTTTTATTGTTACTCGACGGCGACTTTGGAGCGCCATTATCGCGCCTTCGCCGACGCCTTCGCCGGCCTCGACGCGATGATTTGCTACGCGGTGAAGGCCAACTCCAACATCGCCGTTATCCGCACCCTGGCGAATATCGGCGCCGGCGCCGACGTGGTCTCCGGCGGCGAACTGAAGCGCGCCCTGGCGGCGGGCGTCTCCCCGGCGAAAATCGTCTTCTCCGGCGTCGGCAAGAGCGAGGCCGAGATAGCGGCGGCGCTGAAGGCCGGCGTAGCGCGGATCAATGTCGAGTCAGACCCGGAACTGGATGTCCTCAACAAGGCGGCGTCTTCGATGGGGGTCATCGCCGCCGCCGCCATCCGCGTCAATCCCGACATTGACGCCAATACCCATGACAAGATCACCACCGGCAGGCGTGAAAACAAGTTCGGCATCGAATGGACGCGGGCGCATGAAGTATTCCGCCGCGCCGCCGCCATGAAGTCTGTCGCCGTTACCGGCATCGCCGTGCATATAGGTTCACAGATTACCGACATCAAACCCTTTGCCGACGCCTTTGTCAGGATGCGCGACCTGACGGCCATCCTGCGCGCCGACGGACACAGCATTGACAGCCTTGATATCGGCGGCGGTCTCGGCGTTCCTTACGACATCGGTAATTTGATAAATATCGCGCCGACGCCGGGCGAATACGCGGATGCGGTCAAGTCAATTCTCGGCAATCTCGGCTGCCGGCTGATTCTTGAACCGGGCCGGGCCATTGCCGGCAACGCCGGCGTCATGGTCTCCCGCGTTCTTTACATAAAAGAGGGGGCAAGCCGCACCTTCGTCATTATCGACGCCGCCATGAACGACTTGTTGCGTCCGGCTCTTTACGGCGCCGCTCATGCCGTCGTTCCCATAATCGAAGCGCGGCCGAACGCCCGGCGGAGAGAGATGGATGTAGTAGGGCCGGTGTGCGAAACCGGAGACACTTTCGCCAAACAACTGCCGCTGCCGGAGATAAAGGCGGGCGACCTTTTGGCCATACGCACCGCCGGGGCCTATTCGGCGGCAATGAGTTCCACCTACAACTCCCGCGCCCTGATCCCCGAGGTGCTGGTCAAGGGCGGCGGCTTCGCCGTGATCCGCCGCCGGGTTACCGTCGATGATCAGATGGCCTATGAATCCTCTCCCCCATGGCTGGAAGCGGGCGGGACGGATCGGTGATCCGCTTCTATTTGAAGGCGGCGGCGGCGGCTGTTTTTTGGGAGCGTCTGTGGCCGCGCCTGTGGCCGACCGTCGGCGTCTTCGGGCTTTTTGTAACAATCGCGCTGCTGGATTTCCTTCCTCGACCGGGCGGTCGGCTGCACGGGCTGATTCTGTTGATCTTCGCCGCCGGGGCGGCGGTCGCCCTGTTTTATGGTTTGCGGGGACTGACGCCGGTGAGCGGGTCGGCGGCGCGCCGTCGTCTGGAAACGGACAGCGGGCTAAAACATCGGCCTTTAAACGCTCTTGAGGATCGTCTTGGCGACGGCCCCGCCGATGAAGCCGCCGCCACGCTGTGGGGCGTTCATCTTGAACGCATGGCCGAGGCGGCGCGGAACCTGCGCCTCCGTCTTCCCGCCCCCGGACTGGCAAGCCGCGACCCCTACGGGTTGAGAGCGCTGGTCCTGCTGTTTCTGGCAGTCGGCCTCGCCGCCGCCGGGAGCCGGGCGCCGGAGCGTTTGAAGAATGCGTTGATTCCCCGTTTAGGGAACGCTACCGATCAGCCCCCGACCATAGAAGCATGGATCACGCCGCCGGCATACACCGGACGCCCCCCTGTTTTCCTTGGCGGCGAGGCGATGAAAAACGGCCAACTCATAGAGACGCCGGCAGGCGGCGCCTTGCTGGCCCGGGTCGGCGGCGCTCAAACGGCGCCCCGGCTGAAGCTGGGAGGAACCGTCGCCGAATTCAAGGCCATCGGCCAAAGCGACTACCGGGCCGAGACAATCATTAAAGAAGGCGAGCGGCTTTCGCTGGAATACGAAAAACGGGAAATCGCCGGGTGGCCGTTGCAGGTGATTCCTGACGCCCCTCCCCATGTGACTCTCGGCAAAAACCCGGCGGAAGACAATGGGCAACGGCTGAGCATTGAATATGCCGCCGAAGATGATTACGGCGTGACCGGGCTGACGGCAATTATCAGGCTTTCCGATGGAAACCAAGGTGAATTAAGGCTGCCGTTGCCTCTCGGCAAGCGGGGGGAGGCTTCGTCTCATGGAACCGCCGTCAGGGATATCACCGCCCATCCCTGGGCCGGGCTGACGGCGACGTTGCGCCTTGAAGCTTCCGACATCATCGGCCAAAAGGGAGAAAGCGGGACGGTGGAAATGAAGCTGCCCGAGCGCATTTTCACCCACCCGACGGCAAAAGCGATCATCGCTGCGCGAAAAAAGCTGGCCGATCCCCTGCGCGGGGGGCGCGTCGAGACGGTTATCGACCTTGACGCCGTCTCCGCCGCCCCCGAACGGTTTGCCGATGACACGGTGGTCTATCTGGCCTTGAGGGTGGCCCGCTTCCGCCTCGCTCATGATCAGAGCGTTAATGCCGATAAATCGGTTCAGGAAATCCTGTGGAGTACGGCCTTGCGCCTTGAGGACGGCGGGCTTTCCCTTGCCGAGACGGCGCTGCGGGAGGCGCAGGAGCAGTTAACCGAGGCGCTCCGCGACGGCGCCGCCGGCGAACAAATTGAGCGCCTGATGGACCGATTGCAACAAGCGTTGAACAACTATCTTGCTGCCCTTGCCGGCCATCTGAAGAAGCAGGACATGCCGCCGGAGCTGGCGGATTCGTCCATGCGGACGCTGGGAGGCGACGACCTGCAACGCCTTGTTGATAACGCCCGCGAACTTGCGCGCGCCGGAGCCGTTGACGGCGCTCGTCAAATGCTGTCGCAGTTACAACAAATTCTTGACGATATTCAGTCCGGCATCTTAACGGATAATTCCGCAAGTGAAACAGCCGAGGCTCGCCGACTGATCGAAAACTTGCGTCAATTGAGCGGGCGCCAGCAGCGCCTGCTGGACGACAACTTCAGCCGATTGCGGGAAAGCCGCCCGAAAAAGGGGCAGCCCGGACAGCCCGATAACAGCGCCGCCGGACAGGAATCGTTGCGCCGCGACCTGGGTCAAATGATGCAGGGTCTCGGCGAGTTTATGGACAAAATTCCCCGCTCCCTCGGCGAAGCCGAACTGGCCATGCGCAGGGCGGTTGACGAATTGAACCATGACCGGGCGCATTCGGCCTTGCCGGAACAATCAAAAGCACTGGAGGAACTGCGCCGGAGCATGAAAGACCTGGGCGAACAATTGGCTCAAAAACTGGGTGGAAGGCGTTCCATGATGATGGCCGGGCCGGAATCCGGCGGCCTTGACCCCTTCGGGAGAGGGTCGGGCCGCGCCTTCGGCTCCATCAGCGGCTCGCTGAAATTACCCGGCCCCACGGAGGCGCGCGAGGCGCGGGAAATACTGAAAGAACTTCACCGCCGCGCCGGCGACCAGCGCCGCCCCAAAACCGAACTGGACTATCTCGAAAGACTGCTTAGACGGTTCTAATTCAGTCGAAATGCTTGAGGATTTCGGCCAGGGTGACGCAGGTGTCGACGCTGTATCTCTTCGAGATCATCAATCTGCCCGCCTCGTTGGAGATGGCTTCCTTGAGGTCGGAGAACAGCGCTTTCAGCAGCTTTTTGAAGGCCACCTCGGTGAAGGTCCAGGCGCGCAGGTCCGGGTTGGACCCTTCCTCGAACGGACGTATGTTGTCGTTTATCATGGCGATGAACCAAATGGTGCGTTTCTTGATGTTTTCGAAATACAGGGCCATGCCGACCAGGGCGTCGAGGATCAGTTCCTTGCCCTCTTTGTCGCCATAGACCTCGTACCAGTCGAATTCCAGCTCACGTCCCTTGCTGAGACGCTTGACGACGGCGCCGGTATTCTTCTGGAGCCTGTCGACGGATTCTACGCCCAGCATTATGTTTACGGCCATAAAGAAGCCGGGCAGGATGCGGCGGGAAATGGTGTCGTCATCCTGCAACAACTCGTTATCATCCTTGAACAGACGGGCGAACTTGGAAACAAACAGCCGGTCGAAGGGATAGTCACGCGACAGGTTCATCGAGGCCCGCTCGCGGGTCTGCACATATTCCTCGAACGATTTTTCAAAGACCGCCTTCAGGGCTTCCGTTTTTTTGGCGAATTCCTCGCCGAGTTCGTCGATATCCTGAATGGTCAGATAGCCTCCCCGGCGCGTCGCTTCCGATTTGAGGCGATCAAGAAATGACGCGGTCACCGTCTCCGCCAGCGCCCTGCTTTGGGCGGCGGGGGTCATCGCTTTTTTGTGGGCCGGCTTTTGGTCTTTTACATTCATGACGGTATTGAGATTATTGCCTTCCGATAAAAATTACCATGTTCACTATCGGCGTTTGTTGAAATTTTCGGGGAAAGTCCTGATTTATCCCCCTTGTCGTTAAACGCTTCGTAGCTATACTGCGCCGCTTGCAGATTTCGCCAAGGAAAAAATCGAAAATGCCTAATGCAAAATATGATGTCGTAGGTATCGGCAACGCCATTGTTGACGTTCTCGCCCACGCCGAGGATTCGTTTCTTAAATCCCACGGGCTTGTGAAGGGAACGATGTCGTTGATCAATTCACAGGCTGCGGACAAATTATACGAAGAAATAGAGCCGACGCTCGAATGTTCCGGCGGTTCGGCAGCCAACAGCATCGCCGCGCTGGCCGTGCTGGGCGGACGCGGAGCCTTTATCGGAAAGGTATGCGACGACAAGCTCGGCGCCATCTTCCGCAAGGATATCGCGGCGTTGGGCATCGTTTTCAACAGCACGCCGTCACGCTACAGCGCCTCCACCGCCCGCTGCCTGATTCTGGTGACGCCGGACGCCCAGCGCACCATGCAGACGTATTTGGGCGCCTGTGTCGAACTGGGACCGGACGATATTGATGAGAACCTGATCGCTGACTCCCACATCACCTACCTGGAGGGCTATCTTTGGGATCCGCCGAAGGCTAAAGAGGCCTTCGTCAAGGCCGCCGTTGTCGCCCGCAAGGCCGGACGCAAGGTGGCGCTCAGCCTGTCTGATCCGTTATGCGTCGCCCGTCACCGGGACGATTTCATCGATCTGGTGGACAACCATGTCGATATCCTGTTCGCCAACGAGGCCGAGATTACGTCGCTCTATCAGGTGAGCAACTTTGACGCCGCCTTGCAGAAAGTGCGCGGCCACTGCGAAATCGCGGCTCTCACCCGCAGCGCCAAGGGCGCGGTGTTGATTTCCGGCGATGAGGTGCATGTGCTTGACGCCGAGCCGTTGGAAAAGGTGGTTGACACCACCGGCGCCGGCGACGCCTACGCCGCCGGCTTTTTTTACGGACTGGTCAACGGAAAGAGTATTTATGATTGCGGGCGTATCGGCGCTATCGCCGCCGCCGAGGTGATCGGGCATTTTGGCGCCCGGCCTGAAGTATCCCTCGCCAAACTGGTGGCGAAAAAGCTTGGTTGAAAGCAAAAGCGTTAATTTACGCAATATCGCTATTATTGCCCACGTTGATCACGGCAAGACCACATTAGTCGACGCCATGTTCCGCCGGAGCGGCACTTTCCGCGATAATCAACGGGTGGCGGAGCGGGCCATGGACTCCAACGAGCTGGAGCGCGAGCGCGGCATCACCATCTTGTCCAAGTGCACCTCCGTTGAGTGGCAGGGTCTGCGCGTCAACATCGTTGATACCCCCGGCCATGCCGATTTCGGCGGCGAGGTAGAGCGCATCCTGAGCATGGTCGACGGCGTGCTGTTGCTGGTGGACGCCGCCGAAGGGCCGATGCCCCAGACCAAGTTTGTCACCGCCAAGGCCTTGAAGCTGGGCCTCAAGCCGATCGTGGTGATCAACAAGGTGGATCGTCCCGACGCCCGCATTCTTGAGGTGCATGAAGAGGTGTTTGATCTGTTCGCGGCGCTGGAGGCCAGTGATGAACAGTTGGATTTTCCGATACTCTTCGCTTCCGGCAGAGAAGGCTGGGCAAGCCTTGAGGCGGATAAACGGGGCGACAGCCTTGACCCGTTGTTTAAAGTCGTTGCCGAGTATGTTTCTCCCCCCAAGGCCGATTCGGAAGGCCCCTTCACCATGCTGGCGACGACGTTGGAAAATGATCCGTTCCTCGGGCGGGTGCTGACCGGGCGCATCCAGTCCGGCGCGGTTACCTCCAACATGGTCGTCAAGGCCATCCGTCATAACGGCGAAATAGTGGAACAGACGAAGGTGACCAAAATTTTCGCCTTCAGGGGGCTGGAGCGGATGTCGCTGGACAGCGCCGGGGCCGGCGATATCATTGCCTTGGCCGGATTCTCCGTCGCTACCGTCGCCGATACCTTGTGCGCCCCCTCCGTGGTGAAGCCGATTGCCGCCGATCCCGTTGACCCGCCGACCCTGTCGATGATCTTTTCCGTCAACGATTCGCCCCTTTGCGGCCAGGAAGGGACCAAGGTTACTTCGCGGATGATTCGTGAACGGCTGATGCGCGAAGGCGAGGGCAATGTTTCCATTCGCATCAGCGAGACCGCCAATAAAGACGCCTTCGAGGTCGCCGGGCGCGGCGAACTGCAACTGGGCGTCCTCATCGAGACCATGCGCCGCGAGGGCTTCGAGCTTTCGGTAAGCCGCCCCAAGGTGCTGTTCAAGGACGATCCCGAACTCGGGCTGCTGGAGCCTGTCGAAGAAGTGCAGGTTGATGTGGATGCGGAGTTCTCGGGGCTGGTGGTCGAGGCGCTGAACGTCCGCAAGGGACAGATGAAAGGAATGAGTCCGTCAGGCGGCGGCAAGACAAGACTTACCTTTCTGGCGCCCTCGCGCGGGCTGATCGGCTACCACGGGGAGTTCATGACCGAAACCAGGGGCACCGGCGTCATGAGCCGCATATTTCACGGCTACGCCCCCTTTAAGGGGCCGATTCCGGGGCGACGCAACGGGGTGCTGATCTCGAATTCCGGCGGCAAGACCGTCGCTTACGGACTGATGGGCCTGGAAGGGCGCGGGCCGCTTTTTATCGGCTCCGGAGTCCAGGTTTATGAGGGCATGATCATCGGCGAGCACAGCCGGGGCAACGATCTCGAAGTAAACCCCATGAAGTCCAAGCAACTCACCAACATCCGCGCTGCGGGCAAGGACGACGCGGTAACGCTGACGCCGCCCCGGCGCATGAGCCTGGAACAGGCCATCGCTTACATCAAGGATGATGAACGGGTCGAAGTAACTCCTAAAAATATCCGTTTGCGCAAGGCCATGCTTTCCCCCCACGACCGCAAACGGGAAT
>Ga0156220_168_pt2 | contig 79224 bp, 74 predicted proteins | sample RifCSPlowO2_12_FD_107868 | JGI IMG/M metagenome (GOLD analysis project Ga0156220, IMG submission 107868) | Rhodospirillales bacterium RIFCSPLOWO2_12_FULL_58_28 | reverse complement strand
TGATTCCCCTGCCGGAGACGAGCCGCAGTTTCTCGATGACTCCCGACGGTCAATACTTCCCCTCCGGCTGGGCCGGGCCTGACGACGGCTTCCTGGTCATGGACAGGAACGGCAACGCCGAAATCGACAACATCACCGAAATGTTTTCGGAGTTTTTCGTTGACGGAGCGAACTCCGCCTTGCAGGCGTTGACGACAATGGACGGAAATCATGACGGCGTCATCGACAAAGGCGACGAGGCGTTTTCGTCGATGTCCATCTGGCGCGACGCCAATTCCGACAGCATTACCGACGCCGGCGAACTGACGTCGCTGGGCGAGGCGAAGATTGCCGCCATTTCGCTTGACGCCCAGGGCGTCGGGCTGCAACGGGAAGAAGGGGTGGTCCTTTCTCAAGGCGTATTCAAATACGAAGATGGCGGGCAGGGAGACTTCATCGAAGCCGCCCTGAAGGTTGCGACGCCTTCCTACGCCAACCTGGAATACATCACGGTCACCGGCGGCAATGCCTACAAGGCGATGGTGCTGGGATATGACGCCGCCGAGGCCGCCGTCGATAACTTCAGCTATTATTTGCCGGCGGAGCCGACCGATGTCGCCGTGGCCGTGGATGATAATGCGTCCATCTATGTCAGCGACGGCGACCTTGTTGACGGCTCGATCATTATTGCCGTCGCCGATGACGCCGCCAACGCCGCGACCGAGACCTTGTCGCTCGGCATGATTTAATTTTGAAATTGTGTACAGGGGGAAGAAAAACACAGAGGCGCAGAGGCACAGAGAAGATTTGAGCAAAGTTTTCTTTCTGCTTTTTTTTCTCTTTATCTTCCTCTGTGTCTCTGAGCCTCTGTGGAGAAAAATTCCTCCCCCTTGCTTCAAGGGGGAGGTCAGGAGGGGGTAAGAGTAACCTCCCCTGACCCCTCCTTGGTAAGGAGGGGAAAGCGCCGGGGCCGCTATGGGTCAATGATTAAGGCCGTTTGAATCTGCGTAATCTGTGGATTATCAGCCTTATCTTTTTTCATCGGCGACGGCGTTCTTTTCCTGTATCTTTCGCGGCGTCGTATAAAAAGGGCGCACAGCGTGAAAGACATTGAAGAATTCAAAATCAACGCAAGTGTTTATGAGTGGTGCGCGAAGGGAGTCTCGTGGCTTGAGAAACACCTGGGGCTGAATATCAAACTTCACGCCGCCGCCGAGGATATGCGGCGCGGCCAGATTTTCGTTTTTAATCATTTCGCCCGCTTTGAAACCTTTATCCCGCCCTATCTGATCTACCATCATACCGGAGCTTATTGCCGCTCCGTCGCCGACCACACCCTGTTTGAGGGAAACGAGACCTTCGCCGAATTCCTGTCCGATGTCGGCGCTTTGCCCAATAATCTGCCGCAACTGATGCCTTTCCTCGCCGCCGAGGTGCTGCGGGGACGCAAGGTGGTGGTGTTCCCGGAAGGCGGCATGGTTAAAGACCGCCGCGTTATGGATAAAAGCGGCGGCTATAACATTTATTCCCCGACCGCCCATGAACGCCGCAAGCATCACCGGGGGGCCGCCGTCATCGCCCAGACGCTGGACACCTTCAAGCAGCGCATCCTTTCGGTCCACAAGAGAGGAGAAACCGAGAGGCTGGAGCGCTGGGTGCGCGCTCTCGGACTGGAAAGCGTTGACGTGCTGATCGAGCGCGCCCGCGAACCGACGCTCATCATTCCCGCCAACATCACTTTCTATCCGCTGCGGGGGGCGGACAACCTGCTGAACAAGGCCGCCGAAATGTTTTTCAAGAACATGTCCGGCAATTTCTCCGAGGAGCTTATCATCGAGGGCAATATCCTGTTGAAGGACACCGACATGGATATCCGCTTCGGATCTCCCATCGACGCCGCCATGCAATGGAGTTGGTGGGAGCGAAAGCTTCTGAACGCCATGTTCAGGAACATCCATACTCTTGAAGAACTGTTCTCTCTCAAGGATCGGGCTATGAGCTGGGATGAAAAAATTCTGGCCCGCAGCATGAGCAGTCAGGTTCTGAATCTCCGCGATGAATACATGCGTTCCATTTACTCGATGGTGACGGTGAACTTCAGCCATCTGGCGGCGCGTCTGGTGATTGAATTGATCGGCAGGGACCGGATGGAAATAGGCAAGGACGAGTTTAACAAGGCCCTCTATCTGGCGATCAAGAACGTTCAAACCATTCCCTCCGTCAACCTGCATGAAAGCCTGCTTAATCCCGAGAAATACCGGGGATTGCTGGAAGGAGACTGCCTGGGGCTGGAACGTTTTCTGAAGACGGCCAAAGACGCGGGGCTGGTCGGACGCACGCCCAAATCCTACCGCTTCATGGGCAAATTACGCAGCGAGTATGAAATCGACGAGGTCCGCATCGAGAACCCGATTATGGTTTACGCTAATGAGATTGCGCCTCTTTCCGATGTGCGCGCCGCCGTTATCGACGGGCTTGAGCGGGCCGGAACCGTGCAGGCGGACGTTATCGCCTCGGACCTGTTTGAAGATGAACTGCGGGGACACGCCTGGAGCAAGGCCCGCTACCTTGAACCGGCCTACCGGGAGATCAATGACAAGGAGACGGCGACGAAAAGCGGCGAACCCTATCTGCTTTTGCCGAAAACAATCACCGGCGTCGGCGTCGTCATGGTGCATGGCTTTCTGGCTTCCCCCGCCGAGCTGAGGCCGTTCGCCGAAAAACTGACGGCGGCCGGTCACCCGGTGGTCGGGGTGCGGCTGGCGGGGCATGGGACTTCGCCCTGGGACCTTCGTAACCGGGAATGGCGGGAATGGCTGGATTCGGTGCGCCGGGGCTACCGCATCATGGCGGCATTCTCCGAGACCATTGCCATAGTCGGCTTCTCATCGGGAGGCGCCCTGGCGCTCCGCTTCGCCTCGGAGGAACCGCCGAATCTTGCCGGCGTCGCGGCAATCAGCGTTCCCCTGCGCTTCAAGGATCGCCGCATGGTGTTTGTTCCGCTGGTTCACGGGATTAACAAACTTACCCAATGGTTTTCCTCTTACGAGGGGGTCATGCCTTTTCGCAATAACGACAGCGAACACCCGGATATCAATTACAAGAGCATTCCCTTGCGCGGCCTTCATGAACTTCGCCACATGGTGGACGAGACCGAACGCAGGCTGCCGGCCGTGACCTGCCCGCTGCTGATTACCCAGGCCGCCGATGATCCGGTGGTCGATCCCGAAAGCAGCCTCATCATTCACAAAAATGTCGGCAGCAAGGACAATCGGTTGGTGATGATTTCTTCTAACCGCCACGGCATACTGGCTGATGACATCGGCAATACCAGGCAAACAGTGATGGATTTTCTGAAAAGCCTGGAATGGGGGGAAGGCGAGAATTGACGATGGCGGGGAAAACGTCGAAAACGCCGTTATCTGCCTCGAAGCATGATCGCCCCATGGCGATCACCGCGTTTCTGGGACATCAGGCGCTTGGCGAGTTCGTGATGCAGCACTTGACCGCCGCCTCTGTCGCCAGGGCCTTGCCGGGAAGCAGGATGGGGGTCATCTACCGCGACGACAGGCCATACAAGAACTTCATCACCATGATGAATCCCTATGTTTCCGCTACGATCAGGATTCCGGCGGGCAACAACGCCGTTATTCCCCTTGATTGGGTTGACGGCGATGACGACGCTCCCGACCGCCCCTTTGACGCGACATGGCGTGAGCAAGGTTTCCATAAACCCGACATTTTTCTTACTCCGTCAATGTTGGACATCGGGTGCTGTCTTGCGCCGGCGCCGGGATTGCGCATACCGCCGCACATGATTGACCTGTTGTCGCAGGCGCTTGTGCGGCGGGGGGTGGATCGGGACCGCTGGTTCGCCTGCGTTCACATGCGCGAGCATCATTACCGGTGGCGTTTCGGAATTGACCGCGTTCGTTGCGTGAACTCGAAAAGTTATCTCCCGATGATAAGCAACATCATCAATAAACAGGGAGGGCAAGTGGTGCGGCTGGGCGATCCCTCAATGACTCCCCTTCCTGAAATGGACGGCCTCATCGACCTCAGCCGGAGCGATAACAATTTCCCCGAACAAGCCTTTGCCTTGAGCCGGGCGCGATTTTTTGTCGGCGCCGAGTCCGGGATGACGCAACTAGCCTGCGCCATGAAGGCGCCGACGGCGACTACCAACACCTATATTGAGATCGGAGTATGGAACGACGGCGACGTCGCGATGATAAAGAAAGTCATATTGCCGGACGGCAATATAATCAGTCCCCGCGAGATGCTCGAAAGCGGGACGCTGACCATTAACAAATTGCGCATGGTGGGAACCGAAGTAATTGATAATACATCCGACGAATTAATTGCCGTCGCCGACCACATGCACAAGATTACTTCCGATTGCGTAGCATGGCGGAAGGAAATTACGGAAGAGGCCGACGCGCATACGTCTCCGGCGGGCATCTCCCTGCCTCTTCAATGGAGGCACATCCATGAGTATGCCGATCTGACCCTGTGGGAATAGAAATAATGGCGCACGGAAAATCGACGATGGCGGGGAAAACGCCGTTATTTACCTCGAAGCATGATCGCCCCATGGTGATCGCCGCGTTTCTGGGACATCAGGCGCTCGGCGAGTTCGTGATGCAGCACTTGACCGCCGCCTCCATCGCCGGGGCCTTGCCGGGAAGCAAGCTGGGAGTTATCTACCGCGATGACAGGTCATACAAGAACTTCATCACCCTGATGAATCCCTACGTTTCCGCTACGATCAGGATTCCGGCGGGCAACAACGCCGTTATTCCGCTTGACTGGTTTGACGGCGACGACGACGCTCCCAACCGTCCCTTCGACGCGGCATGGCGCGATCAGGGCTTCCATAACCCCGACATTTTTCTTACTCCGTCAATGTTGGATATAGGGAGATGCCTTGCGCCTACGCCCGTATTGCGCATACCGCCGCACATGACGGATATATTGTCACAATCGCTTGTGCAGCGGGGCGTGGACCGGGACCGCTGGTTCGCCTGCGTTCACATGCGCGAACCGCATTACTTCTGGCGTTATGATGTTGATCCGTTCCGTAATGTTGATCCGAAAAGTTATCTCCCGATGATAAGCAACATCATCAACAAGCAGGGGGGGCAAGTGGTGCGGCTGGGCGATCCCTCAATGACTCCCTTTCCTGAAATGGACGGCCTTATCGACCTCAGCCGGAGCGACAACAATTTCCCCGAACAGGCGTTTGCCTTGAGCCGGGCGCGATTTTTTGTCGGCGCCGAGTCCGGGACGACGCAACTCGCCAGCGCCATGAAGGCGCCGGCGGTCACCTCCAACGTCCATAGCGCGATCGGAGTATGGAACGACGGCGACGTCGCGATGGTGAAGAAAAGTGTTTTGCCCGACGGGAACATCATCGCCCCCCGCGATATGCTAAAAAGCGGCGCGCTGACCATCCATACCTTGCGCCCGGTGGGAATAAAAAAGATCGACAACACGCCGGATGAGCTGATCGCCGTCGCCGACCATATGTATAAAATTACTTCCGATTGCGTAGCCTGGCGGAAGGAAATTACGGAAGAGCCGAACACGCATGCGTCGTCGTCCGGCATTTCCCTGCCCCTTCAATGGAGGCATATCCATGAGTACGCCGATCTGACCCTATGGGAATAGACGCTCTAGAGCACTATTCCCAGAAGGTCACCAGCGGCTCGTCGCGCATCGGGAACGGAAAGGTCAGTTTGGCGGACTTTTCAGCGGCGATCTCGTCGGCTTTGGGCCGCCATCCGTCGCACCCCGAGGTCAGTTCATACATATGGTCGGCGACGGCGATCAGTTCATCCGGCGTATTGTCCCGATATTCCATGGTTTCGGGCAACGGGTTGTCCAGGTAGCCTTTCTCATAGGCTTCGCGGGTTCCAAGCTCCCTTTCTTCCGTTTCAACAATCTTTTTCGCCAACACAACGTCCCCCTTGTTCCATACCCTGTCGGCGAATCGCCGGACGTTGGTCACGGCGCACGGCGACATAAACGCCGAGGCCAGCGTCGCGGGGCCGGAATCGCCGCCGATGAAATAGCGGGCCGAACTGATGGCCGCCGCCTGCTCGGGCAGGGAATCGGGGATTTGTCTCAGGTCGATCACGCCTTTCATTTCCGTCAGCGCCGCCGTTTCCGGTTTTCCGATTATGACCACGCGGCCGCCTTGCTTTCCGGTAATGTGGCGGATCATCTGCAATTGGCTCTCTATCTCCGCCGTTTTGGTCAGGTGCAGACAGGCGAACCATTTGCCCGGGGCTATCTTGCGTTGTTCGAGGTTTTTTTGCAGAGGTTCCTCGCGCTCGGGAGGAATGCGGAACAGGGGAGGGGCTTCGGCAAGGCCCGAAAGGCGCGCCGCATCGGTGCGAAGCATGCCCGGCAACAGAACAAGATCAGGCTCGCCGAACTGACGCTCTTTCCATATGGGATCAGGACATTTGATAGGAGCGGCGACGCCGATGTCAAACCAATCGATAGGAATGGTAACGTCTGAATCCCGTTCAGCCTTTATTTCCGCGTGGATGTACGGATTACACTCGACGATAAACTCCCTGTACGGCGGGTGGTTCTTGAAGACGGCCAGCACGGAGGTGTGCAGGGGCTTGGTCAATGCCGCCGCCATCACGTTCTGGTGAATGAAGTCGCCGAAGCCGGCGCCGGAGAAGAATACGATGACCCTTCGGGTCTTATTCATTTCGGCCTTTTTTCTCTCGGAGTAGACCTTCATGTATTCAGTTAAGTAGTCGATGGAACTGTCGCTCATGTCTTGCCGTTTATGATCTGAAAATGTTCACTGTTGTCGGTAAATTCCTCTATAGTGGCATCATAACATCCTGACGCGCTTCGGCATATAAATCTTGATGTGCGCCGATATGGACCATAAGGAGGCAAATCATGACACTTCAGGAGCCGTGCGAGAATCTATCCGGGGCGACCCTTGACCTTCATCGGGCAATCATTTCATTAAGGGAAGAATTGGAGGCCGTCGATTTCTATCGTCAACGAAGCGATGCCTGCGGCGACGCGACGCTCAAGGAAATCATGCTGCATAATATGCGCGAAGAAATTGAGCACGCATCCATGCTGATGGAATGGATACGCCGCAACAACAAGGACTTCGCCGGAGAATTCGGGGATATACTGTTCAAGGACGGCCCCATCGCCGGAGATCACAAATAATTGACCGTGCGCAAAAAAACGCCGGGCCTATTTGAGGCCCGGCGAGTGTAACAGGGTAGAACGGCGTCCTAAGGACGCCCGGACCTGTTTACCAAGGGGGGGGAGGTAAGACAGGCCCCAAACAACGAGCATTGCGCCCGATTATTCGGCGATGCCGCTTGAGCAACATCGCATTAGTAAAATATAGAATCTTTTTAAAAATCCACCAGCCGCATTACAGAAGCCCTGCCATGCATAAAACGCATAGAGACCTACCCTAAAGCCCGTCCTTGGCGATTCGCTTCACCAGAAAGTCGCGGAAAGCGCCGATTCGTTGCGAGTGCCGCAATTCCTCGGGGTAAACAAAGAAAGTGTCATAGCTGGGGCCGCGTATTTCGGGCAGCAACTCGATCAGATCGCCGGATTCACGGCTCATGTAGTCGGGAAGACCGCCGATGCCCAGTCCCTTCTGCACGGCAAGGAAGATGCCGTAAATGCTGTTCACTTTAAGGATGGCGTTGCGCTTGTCGCCGGCTTTTCGTCCCACCTCCAATAACCAGTTGAGGTCCGCCGCCGGCGGAGAGTCCTCGCCGTAGACGATGAGATTGTGATTATCCAGGTCTTCGACGGTTTTCGGCGTACCGTGCTTGTTCAAATACTCGATCGTCGCAAATACGCGGTAGTGCATGGTCATCAGGCGACGGCGGATAAGATCGGGTTGATGCGGCTTCGTCATGCGGATGGCGACATCGGCCTCGCGCATGGCTATGTCAAGCTCGTTGTCGGCAAGCACCAGCGAGACCTTGATATCGGGATACATCTCAAGGAATTCCTTGATGCGCGGGGTCAGCCACACCGAACCGAAGGCGACCGTCGTCGTTATCTTAAGCGGTCCCTGAGGGCGCTCGGTATTTTCGCAGAGTCTGGCCTTGGTGCGGGTTAACTTGGTGAATATTTCCTGCGCCGTGCGGTACAGCAGGTCGCCTTGTTCGGTAAGGATCAGGCCACGGGCGTGGCGATGGAACAAGGTGACGTTGAGGCTTTTTTCGAGGGCGCCGACCTGCCGGCTGACGGCCGACTGGCTGAGGTTGAGCGTATCGCCCGCATGGGTGAAACTACCGGCCTCGGCGACCACATGGAAAATACGTAACTTGTCCCAATCCATGAAAGTTCCTTAGCTGTCCAGGAAATGCTCGGCCTCGATAGCGCTCATGCAGCCGGTGCCGGCGGCGGTCACCGCCTGGCGGAAAAGCTTGTCCTGAACGTCGCCGGCGGCGAAGACGCCCGGCACGTTGGTGACGGTTGAACCCGGTCTGGTGATCAGGTAGCCGTCATTGTCCATATCAAGCTGCCCCTTGAACAAATCGGTGTTGGGCGTATGTCCGATGGCGATGAACACCCCGTCAACGGCAATCTCGCTCAGTGTTCCTGTTTTAACGTTCCTGATCCTTATGCCGGTAACGTTAAGGGGTTTTTCAGCGCCGAGAATCTCGTCCGGCACGCTATCCCACACCACGCTGATTTTATCATTCTTGAACAGGCGCTGTTGCATGAGCTTGCTTGCGCGCAATTCATCGCGGCGATGGATCAGGATTACCTCCGAGGCATGATGGGTAAGGTAGATGGCCTCCTCGACGGCGGTGTCGCCGCCGCCGATCACCGCGACTTTCTTGCCGCGAAAGAAAAAGGCGTCGCAGGTGGCGCAGGCCGATACGCCCCAGCCCATGAACTTCTTTTCGCTCTCCGTGCCCAGCCAGCGCGCCGAAGCTCCGGTGCAGATGATCACCGTGTCTCCGGTATAGACGGCGCCGCCGTCGCCTTTCAGCACGAACGGGCGTTTTGACAGGTCGGCATTGACGATAATGTCGTCGAACATGACGGCGCCGACGGCCTCGGCCTGGGCGCGCATCCGCTCCATCAGGACAGGGCCTTGAATCGGTTCGGCAAAGCCGGGGAAGTTCTCCACATCGGTGGTGATGGTGAGTTGTCCGCCCGGCTGAAGCCCCTTGATCAGAATAGGCTTGAAATTGGCGCGGGCGGCGTAAATGGCGGCGGTATAGCCGGCCGGTCCCGAACCGATGATCAGAATCTTGGTATGGTGCGCGGGGGCCATGGCGAAGATGGTTTCCTGTGATTTCCTGAATGCCCCCAAGATAAGAACATGGCGGATAGGAAGCAAGTAAAGCCGTTCATTTTTCCGCAGGCAATATATTTGCTTTTTGGCGGCTTTTTTGTAATATTGTTGCGTGAAAGGAGGCGCCGCCGATGAAAGACAAGAGACAACGGGTCAAGCTGGACCGCGTTGACCGGCACATCCTCAACGACCTGCAAGCCCATGGCCGCATCACCAACGTCGAACTGGCCGAACGCGCCGGCATTTCGCCGCCGCCATGCCTGCGCCGGGTGCGGGCGTTGGAGGAATCCGGCTATATCCACGGCTACCACGCCGATATCGACCAGGCGCTGCTCGGCTTCAAGGAATCATTTTTCGCGCTGGTCGGCCTGGACAGTCAGGCGCAGACGGTGCTTCAGGAGTTCGAGGCCTTGGCCGCCGCTTGGCCCGAGGCGCGGGAATGCCACATGATCCGGGGCGGCGGCGACTTTTTGTTGAAACTGGTGGCGCGGGACAAGGAACACCGTGACGATCTGACCATGCGCCTCACCGCCGCCCCTCATGTCGCCAAGGTAACGACGCTGGAAACCATCCGCACCTCGAAACACGCTCCCGGCATTCCCATTGAGTGGTGAGCGCCTTAAAACAGCCGCGAAGATAATCATCCGGGTTCATCGGTGTTTATCCGTGGTTCCATAATACCAAAGGTCATTAATGGCGACCTCTGGTATAACCTCCCCCGGCCCCTCCTTGGCAAGGAGGGGAGAAAAGTTCCTCCCCTTAACTAAGGGGAGGTCAGGAGGGGTTAAATTGCGGAAAATTCCAACCGCTTCCAGAGTAAATCAGGCTGATCAATGAGGAAACGCATCAAGCGGAGTTTTTTTCTGGCGGCCGGCCTGTTTTTCGTCGGCCTCGGGATAATAGGCGCGTTTTTGCCCGTAATGCCGACGATGCCGTTCATGATATTGGCTTTATGGTGCTTCGCCCGCAGTTCGGAGCGGTTCCACACATGGCTTTACACCCACCGTCTCTTCGGCCCTTCCCTTCAGCTATGGGAGAAGCACCGCGTGATCCCGCCCATCGCCAAACTGGGAGCAATAGCGGGGATGACCGGCAGCATGATCTATGTATCCCTGTTCTCTGAAGCCCCCTGGCACCTACTCGCCGCCATGGGCGTCTTTATGGCGAGCGCCGCCTGGTGGCTTCTTTCCAAGCCTAGCGCAGCGCCGCCAGTTGATAGGATTGAGGACCGGCATCAATGTTCAAAGCCCAAGCGGCGTTGAACCCGGCGCTCTCCAGACGGGGACGCAAAGCTTTGGCGTCTTCGGGGGTGAGGGGGCCGACCACTACCCGATGCACGGTGCGTCGGCCGACCGTTGCCGCCACCACCCTGGCGGAAAGGCCGGAATTACGCCGCGCCATGCGTTCGGCGTTTCCGGGCGCGGCGAAGCTGGCCAGCACAAAATGCAGGCCGCCGCTTTCTGAAGCTATAGCCGGTTCGGGGGCGGGTTTTGCGTCCGGCGCAGCGGCGGACATAGCGGCGAATCTGGCTTCAAACTCCGGTTCGAGGGCGGAGACCAGCACCGTGCCTGGGGTGATTTTGGGGGCGCTCGGCGCCGCCGGCCGAGCAGGCCGGGAATCAACAACCTCGACAGGAACCGACTTGTCTTCCGGCCCGCCGTCCCATTCGTCTCCTTCGTTGGCGACCTTAACAACCTTGGCGACCGCTGTTCCATTATCCTGACAGAACTCTCCGCCGGAAACGCCGCGCCAGACGGCGCAGTCTTTGGCGGCGACCGCAGAAATGCCGTGATCGGCGATTGTCTTTTCGGTGGCGAACAGGCTGATGCCGTCGGCGACCAGGGCCGCGACCTGCATCTCGATCCCGCAGCCGGACAGGAACAGGGGGAAAACAACAAAGGCGGACAGGCGTGAGAACCGGAACATGGATTCCTTCTCCATACAGTTGTGACTGCCGACCATGAAGGAAATTAGTTAACGAATCGTGTCAGGCTGCGGCTTTTTTAGCGGCGGGCTTTTTCTTCTTGGGGGCAGGCTTTTCAGCCACGGCCTTTTCGGCGGCGGGTTTTTTCTTGCCCCCCTTGCCGCCGCCTTTTTTGGCCTTGGCGGCGATCAGCTCCAGGGCCTGCTCCAGGGTTACGGCGTCAGCGTCGGTTCCGTTGGGCAGGGTGGCGCGTACGACGCCGTGCTGGACATAGGGGCCGAAGCGGCCCTTATGCTGGATCACAGGCTTGCCGTCCTTGGGGTGGGTTCCCAGTTCCCTGGGCGGTATCTTTTTCGGCGAGTCGGCGATCAGGGAGATGGCGCGGTCAAGGTCTACGGCCAAAACATCGTCATCGCCCTTCAGCGAGATAAAGATATTGTTGTGCTTTAGATAAGGACCGAAGCGCCCGATGCCGGCGACGATGGTTTTTCCGGTTTCGGGATAGACGCCGATATCTCTGGGCAGAGCCAGCAGGGCCAGCGCCTTGTCGAGGTCAACGGATGAAGGCTCCATGGTGCGGGGAAGAGACGCCCGCTTGGGCTTGGTCTTTCCTTCCGGCTCGCCCAGTTGCACATAGGTTCCGTATGGCCCTTTGCGCAAGGTGACGGCCAGACCGCCGTCCGGGTCAAGGCCCAGTTCCTTGGGGCCGCTGTCTTCGGGCGATCCGTTGTTGCCGTTGGCCACCACCAGCGGACGGGTATGGCGGCACTCCGGGTAGTTGGAGCAACCGATAAAGGCGCCGAACTTTCCCAGCTTCAGGTTCAGGCGTCCATCGGCGCACTGGGGGCATTTGCGGGAGTCGGCGCCGTCCTCGCCTTCCGGGAAAAAGTGAGGGCCGAGCAGATTGTCCAAAGCGTCAAGAACTTCCCTGACCCGGAGGTCTTTGGTTTCGCCGACGGCGGCGCTGAAAGACTCCCAGAATTCTCTCAGCACCTGCTTCCAGTTGACGCGGCCGCCGGAAATATCATCCAGCTTGGTCTCAAGCTCGGCGGTGAAGTTGTATTCGACATAGCGGGCGAAAAAACTGGAGAGAAAAGCGGTGACAAGCCGTCCCCGGTCCTCCGGAATAAAGCGGCGCTTGTCCAGATGCACATAGTCGCGATCCTGAAGCACCGAAATGATCGAGGCATAGGTGGAAGGACGACCGATGCCCAGTTTTTCCAGGGTCTTGACCAGGCTTGCTTCGGAATAGCGGGGCGGCGGCTGGGTAAAGTGTTGGTCCTTGAGTATGTCTTCCAGGCTCAGGGCGTCGCCTTCCTTGAGGGGCGGCAGCGTGCGCTCGTCATCATCATCGCCGGCGGCGTCGTCACGGCTCTCGCCGTATAGTTTCAAAAAACCGTCGAAGGCGATTGTCGAGCCGGTGGCCCGCAATGTCGCCTTGCCGCCTGAATCAATAATGTCGGCGGCGACCTGATCAAGGACGACGGATTCCATCTGGCTGGCCATGGCCCGCTTCCACACCAACTCGTAAAGCCGCCGCTGATCATCGTTCAGGCGGTTGGCTATATCCTTGGGAAGGCGCGAGAAGTCAGTGGGGCGGATCGCCTCGTGAGCCTCCTGGGCGTTCTTGGCCTTGGACTTGTAGAAGCGGGGAGCGGTCGGCAGGTAGGCGGCGCCATAACGCTCGCCGATCAGCTTGCGGCAGGCGGAAACGGCCTCCGAGGCCATCTGTACGCCGTCGGTGCGCATGTAGGTAATGAGACCCACCGTCTCGCCGCCGATAGTGATGCCCTCATACAGATTCTGCGCCACCTGCATGGTGCGCTTGGCGCCGAAGCCGAGCTTGCGCGAGGCCTCCTGTTGCAGGGTGGAGGTGGTGAACGGCGGCGCCGGGTGGCGACTGGTCTTCTTGCGCTGCACGTCGGCGACGGCGAATGTCGAATTGGCGACGGCGGCGGCGGCGGCAGTGGCCGCCTGTTCGTCGCCGAGCGTCATCTTGCCGATATTTTCATCGCCGAGGCGGGTTAACTGAGCCTCGAAGACCTCGCCGGACGGCGTTTTAAGCAGCGCCTTGACGGACCAGTATTCCCTGGCCCTGAATATCTCGATCTCGGTCTCGCGCTCGCAGATCAGGCGCAGCGCCACCGACTGGACCCGGCCCGCCGAACGGCTGCCGGGAAGCTTGCGCCACAGAACGGGAGAAAGCGTAAAGCCCACCAGATAGTCCAGCGCCCGGCGCGCCAGATAGGCCTCGACCAGCTCGGCGTCCAGGGCGCGGGGATGAGAGAAGGCTTCGACGACGGCGCTTCTGGTGATTTCGTTAAAGACCACGCGCTTGACGTCAACGCCTTTCAGCGCCTTCTTTTGCTCCAGCACCTCGCGGACATGCCAGGCGATGGCCTCGCCCTCACGATCAGGGTCGGTGGCCAGATACAGGCATTGCGCCCCCTTGAGGGCGTCGGCGATAAGTTTGATATGCTTGCCGGCCTTGGCGTCAACCTCCCAGTTCATGGCGAAGTCTTCGCCGGGGAGCACCGAGCCGTCCTTGGAAGGAAGGTCGCGCACATGCCCGTAGCTGGCGAGAACGGTGTACCCGCCGCCCAGGTACTTGTTGATGGTCTTGGCCTTGGCCGGCGACTCAACGACGACGACGTTCATGAAAATCCGTTATGTCCAAACCAATGAAACCTGATTGCCGGAGTGGCGCTCCAAACGGCCCGCCAACTCCAACTCCAGGAGAACCATGGAAACCACGGCGGTGGACATTTGGCAGTTACGGATGATTTCGTCAACCATCACCGGATCGGGACCAAGGATTTGTTCGATCTCAAGACGAGCCTTGTTCAGGTCGCCGTCATCGGGAACAGAGGGCGGCGGAGTGCTGAAATCAAAGGCTTTCCGCTCGGCAAGGGGGCTGCGGAACAGGTCATCAAGAACGCGCATGACATCATCGGCGGATTCGGTAAGAACGGCGCCCTGGCGAATTAAATCGTTGGCGCCGCCGACCCTGGGGTCCATCGGCGAGCCGGGAACGGCGAAGACCTCGCGGTTCTGCTCAAGGGCCGTCCTGGCGGTAATCAGCGAGCCTGAACGACGCGCCGCCTCGATAACCACAACGCCGCGCGAGATGCCGGAAATAAGGCGGTTGCGGCGCGGAAAATGGCGCGTCGTCGGGGACTCGCCGGGAGCGCACTCGCTGACCACCACGCCCCTCTCGACAATGCGGGCGTAGAGTTCGGCGTTCTCACGGGGGTAGATGATGTCGACTCCGCCGGCGACCACCGCCGCCGTGCCTGTGTCAAGCGCCCCCTCGTGGGCGCCGGCGTCGATGCCGCGAGCCAGCCCCGAAACCACCAGCAGGCCGTTGCTTCCCAAATCCCCGGCCAGCTTGCGGGTGAACCGCATGCCGTTGTACGAGGCGTTGCGGGCGCCGACGACGCCGACGGCCTTTTTCTTCAACAGGTGGACATTGCCGAGAACGCTGATCAACGGCGGCGCGTCTTCAATATGGGCGAGCAACGGGGGATAGGCCGGCTCGATGCGGGCGATAAACACGGCCCCCAGCTTGGCGAGCGCTTCCATCTCGCGCTCGGCTGCCGCTGCCGGGCATACCGTGATGTCCTTGGAGCGCCCGCCGCGCCGCGCCATTTCAGGTAGCGCCCGGATGGCGGCAAAAGCCGAGCCGAAACGTTCCAGCAGCCTGTAGAAGGTGATCGGCCCGACGTTCTCGGAGCGGATCAGCCTCAGCCAGTCCAGCTTTTCGGTAGAGGTCAGGTCGCGAGTATCCATATCGCTACTTCTTCCCGCCGCCGATTTTCGGTTCCTCGCCTTTAAGCAGCCTTTTGATGTTCTGGTGATGGCGGGCGATGCCCAGCACGGCCAAGCCGGCGGCCATGACCGTCGGCGGGCCGGGAGCGATCCAGTGCATATAAAGCGGCGACAGGGCCAGCGCCGCCAGCGCCGCCAGTGACGAGACGCGGAACAAGGCCGCCGTCGCCAGCCAGGTGGCGCCGACCAGAAGCCCCGCCGGCCAGGCGACGGCGATGAACAGGCCCAGCGTCGAGGCCACCCCCTTGCCGCCCTTGAAATTCAGCCAAAGCGGAAAGTTGTGGCCGAGGACGGCGAAAAAACCGGCGATCAGGCCGGACATGCCGTCCACACGGGCAAACAGCAGCGCCGCCGCCGCCGCCTTGCCGGCGTCCAATAACAGGGTCGCCGCCGCCAGGCCTTTGTGGCCGGTCCTCAGGACATTGGTGGCGCCGATGTTGCCGGAGCCGACGGCGCGGATATCGCCCAGTCCGGCCACACGGGTCAGCACCAGACCGAAGGGTATGGAGCCGACCAGATAGCCGACCGCCGCCGCCGCCGCCTGCAACCAGGAAAGTTCGCCCTCGCCCATCGATCGCCTCAGTCGTTCAGTTCAAAGACGGCGCGGCCGTCAATCACCGTGCGCAGAACCCGGCCCTGCACCGGGCGTCCGTCGAAGGGCGAGTTCTTGGACTTGCTGAGCAGGGCGTCGGCGTCCACCACCCATCCGCGCTCCACGTCGAACAGGACCAGATCGGCGGGAGCGCCCTTTTCCAGCCGTCCGGCCTTAAGCCCCAGCACGTCGGCGGCGCCGTTGGTAATTTTCCGCATTGCGTCCGGCAGCGGCATATGGCCGTTGTGATAAAGCTCAAGAGTCACCGCCAGCAGAGTCTCCAGCCCGACGCCGCCGAACGCGGCCTGGGCGAAGGGCAGGCGCTTGGCGTCCTCGTCATGGGGCGCGTGGTCGGAGGCGATGGCGTCGATGACGCCGTCCTTCAGCCCCTTGATTACCGCCCGGCGGTCGTCTTCGGAGCGCAGCGGCGGCGACAGCTTCATAAAGGTCCGGTAATCGCCGATGGAGGCATCGTTAAGGGCAAAGTAAGGCGGCGCCGTGTCACAGGTGATGCGCAGGCCTTCGGCCTTGGCCCGACGCACCGCCTCGATGGCGTCGGCGGTGGAAAGATGGGCGAAATGCAGGCGTTCGCCGCTCATGGCGGCAAGCCGGATATCGCGTTCCACCATGATGACTTCGGCCTCGCTGGGGATTCCCGAAAGACCGAGCCGCATGGCGGTCTCGCCCTGGTTCATGGCCCCGCCTGCGGCCAGACTCGGCTCTTCCGCGTGCTGGACGATCAGCAGGCCGAAGGTGCCGGCGTAACTGAGGGCGCGGCGCATCACCAGAGCGTCGCCGACCGCCTTGACGCCGTCGGTGAAGGCGACCGCGCCGGCCTCGGCCAGCATGCCCATTTCCGCCAATTCCACGCCGTTGAGGCCCTTGGTCACGGCGCCGTAGGCGTAGACCTTGGCAAGGCCCAGCAGCCGCGCCCGTCTGGCGATGAACTCGACCACCGACATGTCGTCGATTACCGGATCGGTGTTGGGAAGACAGACCATCGTCGTTACGCCGCCGGCCGCCGCCGCCTTGCCGGCGCAAGCCAGCGTTCCCTTGTGCTCCTCGCCCGGCTCGCGCAACTGCACCCTGATATCGACCAGGCCGGGGCAAAGGACATGGCCCCGGCAATCAACTACGGCGGCGTCTTTCGGTGCTCCATTGTCAAACAGGCCGGGGCCGAAATCGGCGATGGCCTCGCCGTCGGCAAGCAGACCGCCCGGCGCATCCAGCCCGGAGGCGGGGTCCAGCAGACGGGCATTGACATAGGCCGTGCGCCCCAGGGGCATTGCCTGCCTGATTGCCATTACGCTCCTCCCTCGGTCCCGGTTCCGGGCAGGTTGTCGGTGAGCAGTTCGAGGCAGGCCATGCGCACCGCCACTCCCATCTCCACCTGCTCGCGGATGGCGCTGCGACCGATGTCGTCGGCGACCAGCGAGTCGATCTCGACGCCCCGGTTCATCGGGCCGGGATGCATGACCAGCGCGTCCGGCTTGGCGTTTGAGAGTTTTTCATAATCGAGTCCGAAGAAGTGGAAGTACTCGCGGATGGAGGGGAAATAGTTGGCGTGCATGCGCTCGGTCTGCAAGCGCAGCATCATGACGATGTCACAGTCCTTGAGTCCCTCGTTCATGTCGTGGAAAACCTCGACGCCGAGCATCCTGATCGACGGCGGGATCAGGGTTTTGGGCGCGATCAGGCGCACCCTGGCCCCCATGATGTTGAGAAGATGGATATTGGAGCGGGCCACCCGCGAATGGGCGATATCTCCGCAGATAGCCACCAACAGCCCGCAAAGGCGTCCCTTGCGGCGGCGGATGGTGAGGGCGTCAAGCAGCGCCTGGGTGGGATGGGCGTGACTGCCGTCGCCGCCGTTGATGACCGCGCAGTTGACCTTTTCGGACAGCAACTGGACGGCGCCGGATTCGGAATGGCGCACCACCAGCACGTCGGGATGCATGGCGTTCAACGTCATCGCCGTGTCGATCAGGGTCTCGCCCTTCTTGATGGAGCTGGACGCCACCGACATGTTGATGACGTCGCCGCCGAGACGCTTCCCCGCCAGCTCGAACGAGGTCAGGGTGCGGGTCGAGGCCTCGAAGAACAAATTGATGATGGTGCGCCCGCGCAGCAGGGTTTTCTTTTTGTCGGCCCGGCGGTTCTGCCCGACGTACTGTTCCGAACGGTCCAGCAACAACGTAATTTCGTCCGGGGAAAGGCCCTCGATGCCGAGAAGATGGCGGTGCGCAAATTGAGTATTGCCCGAGGCGTCCTTTTTCATAAGTCGGCACTATACGCCACGATGCGCCGGCAACGCAAGGCGGAGTAAGCCGCCTCGCGCTTTAACCACGTTTGTATGCGGTCGGATGACGTTTTAATCACGTTTATAGCGGTATTAACCATGGTAAATCCGCCTTAACCCATTGATTCAAAACGAAACAGCATCTGAATTGCCCGTAAAATATCGTCATTTATCGTCATTTCGCTGAATTGGATAGTATCCGTTTTCTCCACTTTCCCGGCCGGCCTGGCCTGCATCTCGACGGCGTTGGCGTAAACAACAAAGGACCGCCAGAACTTTTCCTGCCGGGGATTTAACTTGATCATGACCGTAGGCCTCCTGATTTTCGGCAAACAGAAGGAATATATACGTTAATCATGATTTGTCAAGATTATTATCCTTCTTTGTTGCGGTATGAGAATAATAAGGGAACATTTTCCTTCCCTTACGAAGGGGAGGCCGGGAGGGGTTAAATGGGGAGATTGCTGACGTTATCAGGTAGCGAGGTCGATCCCAACCACTTTGATTTTCTCCTCTCGCCTCCGTGACTTTGCCAGCTTTTCGGATTTTTCTCCCAAGCGCTTGATGAGATCGGCAAAATTAATGCCGGGTTCTCCCGATAGCTTCCATTTCCTTCCTGCCTTTAGATTCACCAACAGCAGAACCCCATGTCTGGACTCGCGGATGCGCATGTATTGTTTGACAAGTTGGCCCTCAAGCGCATCATTGCGAAGCTGGTTGTAGCTCCATTTGTTTGCAACTTTTACCTCAATGGTGACGATACCGGCGCCGGTGCGTAGAACGCGGATGTCGGGCCGTTTATGCTCTGCCACTTCGATCTCGCGGGCGACCTGGTAAACGCCTCGGCTGGCTATATTGAGTCGGTCCGCCAGAAGCTTCTGGAATAACTCTTCCTCAGTGTTTTCAGCGAACATTCCCTTCAAAGAAAAATCGCCTTGTTCAGCGCCCTCCCGAATGTCGTCGAGGCGTCCCATTACGATATCAAACAGTTCATCCGGAGTTTTCGGCGGGCGTTCAAACCGGTCAACGAATGCTGCAATATCCTTCGGCTCCCAAGGGGATGGTTCGGCGTCTGTCTTGGCCCGTTCTATGGCCTTCGCCAATAACCAGTTACGATGCCCGGCGAGCGCCGGATCATCAACCAGTTCCTTTATAGCATCGTAAACATGGTCCTCTGGGGTATTCACCAGCCGGTTAATGGCCATATCGCGGAATCTCTGAGCATCATCTCTGGCCCCCGGCGAGTACACACCCTCATGGACCAAATCGTCCTTCGTCCGGATATAACGACAAAGGATCGGAATTAAACGCCTTAATGTCGGTAGACGACGATAATCAGGATCCGGTATGGAAACGTTTCCATGCCGATCACCAAACAGGCTGTCCGCAAGCTCAACGACGAAGCCGTCGGCATCGGCGGGGTAGGCGGTCAAGTGGGATTCGATAAAATTGAGGGCGGGAAGCGCATCCAATTTTAACCACAACGCCAACCATTGAACGAAATGTTCCTCTTTTCCCCTTGCCGCCGCCGTTGTTCGTGTCGGCGCCATAAGGGACAGTTCCAAGAGGAAGTCAGGACCGGATCGCGCCATGATATTCAGCACAAAGGATAAAACCATCAGATTGGCCGGGTCGCCATGCTTGAGCAAATCGAGAAGGTCAGGCGCACTGACGTGACGGACCTCATCCGGCTCTTCATAGCTAAGTTTGGACAGAAGCCCATGTGGGCCTTCCGCAGCAGCAGGGAAATTAAACTCTGCCTCGATCTGCGGGTGGAAGACCTGCCGCACGACCTCGGGATGGGCTTTCGTCAGGGCTGGCATCCAACTTGGAAAGTCGTTTAATTCATACATGGCGTGTTCGGCTGCGATTTTCGCCTCATCGGGAGAGATGGAAGTGATGTCCAGGCCGTCCCGGACGGCGGTTTCCAAGCCGATCAAGGCGATGATTGAGGCATGATAGATGACGTTGGGATTGCTGCTGCGTGGCGGCGACCGCCATTGTTTCCAGAATATTTTAAGGCCTTCGCACGCCGCCTTGCCGATGATAGAGCCATAGCGGCGATTGATCGCGTCGATATCGAATTTGCCGTAACTGGTTTCGAAGGTATATTGATCGACCAGAATCAAGTTATGAAGCAACCCATAGTGGCCCTTTGTTCGGAGGGCATGGTAATATCGGATCGCGCCGAGAAAGATGCGGAAGCGGGTCCATTCATTTCTCGCCTTGTGCCGCCAATGGTTTGGCAAGCCGAACCGTCTCAGGTGGTCGATCTTCCCGTGCGTCCACTGCCAGATACGCTTGACGCCATTTGGATTTTCCCGCCGATAAACTTGGCGCAATTCACGTTCACGCCGCGCTGCTCGGCGAATATCCCGCAAAATTCGTGGGGATCGATTGCTTGTTCGCCGCCACATTTGGAGGACAACGCGCAAGGCAATGATGCGATCTTTTATGGCCGCAGCCGTTGTCACATCATTCAGAAGCCATGTGAAATCTCTCTCCGCCAAGTACCAGAGGTCGTCATAATCGGCGATCATATAATGCAAAATCTGGTCATCGTCATTGCGTTGGGGAAGCTTTTCGACGCGCCGCCAGTATAATCGGCGCCGTACTTCCGGATGGGCATTAAGGTCATCTTGCAGTGGTTTTTTGTTATTGCGATAATTGGAATTGTATCGGCGCAGGCGGGACAACCGCTCGATAGCTTCCGCAATCTGCACCGACGTTAACCCTATATATCCATCCGTGTGCAGGATGCGCTGGACCGTGACCAGCAACGGCTCATAGACCCAAAGAAACCGGTACGAAACCTTGCTTAGACATTGTGGGGCAGCGCCTTGAACCCAGGGTTCTTCTCGTGAAAGGCGGACGAGCAACGCCATCAGGGCCGGGAGGCGATCCATTGATATCGTTCGTATAATCTCCTTAAGCGTATAATCGATTCCACCGAATGTAGAGCTGCTTGATGGTTGAGCGAGACGAATCAGCATCTCCAATCCGGCTTCGTCAATTACGCACGGATAGAGCGTTCGGCAGAGGATTGCCGCCTCGGTGGCGCCCGGCGGCGGACCGGCCAATGCCGCATCAGCAAGAGTCTGAAGTTGTTGAGAGCTTCCAACTTCCTTTAAGGTTAAAATGGCAGCGTAGCGAGGGTTATGATGAGTCGTTGCTTTTGTCGCCACCGTTAAGACGGCTTCCGCGCAATCAATCAGTCTTCCATGCCGGACCATATCCAACATAAGTTCACATGCTTCATCGTGGATATCCGGGTCCAGGAGAACGCCGGCGATGTAGGGGGCGAGTCCCGGATCGGCAAGCCGGAGGAATTGGGCGGGGTCGAAGCTGTCCAGACGCCGCACCTTCCGGTCAACAAGCCTTTGAAGAAGCGTGATCCGTTCGGGCAGGGGGATCAAGCTTGGGTCGCCGTGCAAGAGCAGAATATCCGGGTCGGTTTCCAAAACTACCTTGCGGATCGTCGGAAACCATCCGGCCAGCCAAGCCGCGACCGGGGCCAGCGATGGCGGGATGACTCGAAGGCCGTGGCTGTTTAAAAATATCAGGCGATGCAATCCGACGAGTGGAAGATTGGCCTCTACGAGTCTGCTAAACCAGCAAGCGGCGAGATATTCGATGGTTTTGCGATGATGAAAGCGAACTTTCTCGAAGGCGGCTCCATCGAACAGGGGACGGGCAAAGAGGGCCTTCAGTTCTCCCGTTTTCCATGTCGGCAGGATATGTTTTGGATCAAGGGCGGAATTGTCGGCGGTGCCGGTCATGCTCGATTCGGGATGGGCGAAGGATAATTTCTTGGCAAGGATCGCGGCCGCAGCGAGAGTTTCGGCGCCTTCCTGTGCTCGTGTCCGGTCAAGTGGATCGTCTTGGGTTCGGCGCTGGTTCGGCTCATTAAGCTTCCTTGTAACGCTGAATTCCTGAAGATCAGACAGTGACCCCAGTCCTATGCGCTCGGCCCAATAGGCTATCAGGTCTTCCACATCCAGGGGGCGGCGTGCGAAACTCCATATATCGCGATTTTTGATTGCCTCTACGAAGGCGTCCGCCTCCTTGATGCGGGCGGCGGCGAGTTTGCGAACTTGGTCTTGCTGCAAAGGGGCTATCTGTACGACCAGAACAGGCTGTGGTTTATCGGCGCCATCTTTGTTTGCGAAAGTCTCCTCGCCATATATGGCAAAGCCATTTGCTGAGGCGTCTGCCGTCTCTACCTGCGTCGTGCCGGGTTCGGCAGATGCTGCTTTCGTTTTCTTGGGACTGACAGGCAGATGTTGCTTTATTAGCGTGCTGTCGGCTTCGCCACGCCATTCGGTGACTCGTGACGAAATGACTGTTCGGGCGCGGGCTACGTCATATCCCAAGGAGCGGGCGAAACTCCCAAGCGCCCGTTCAAATGCGTGAAAGTTCTTGAGGCGGCTCTCGTCGACGGCGTCGAGGAAGAAATACGCATCAACCGTGCTGTTCTTCCATTCATTGAACCGCGCAAGACTACCCTCAGATAGGATGTTGGTCAGTTCATTTTCAGCTAGATTTTCAAGACGCACGAAGAATGCATACTTATCCGTTGAGGCTAATCTATCAACCTGAGCCTCTAATTCCCAGGTTTTCCCGCTTCCCGCCTCTCCGAGAACAACTACCCGGCCATGGTCGAGAAGCTTTTCCCAGGTCCATTTCGAGTCGTGGCTGAGAAAGTCGTCGCTCAGATAGCTTCGTGCGGCTATCCCTTCCTGGTCTTGGCCAGGGTCGTATTTTACGAACTTTCTATCGAGCTGTATGAATTCTGGGCGCATCTACTAATTACCGGCGAGGATTGTTGCTCACGGTCACGTCATGATGGTCCTATGTTACTGCGGCCTGCAAGAGGAAGCTTTCTTGCAGGGTCAGCCGACAGCACCAGCCGCCGATATTATTCTCAAATTACGGGGACGCAATTACGGGCAATTACGGGGACACATTATACCGGGGGTCACTGATATTGACCGCTGTGAGTGAGCGTAGCGATGTCCCCGTAATTTCGCCTATTTGGCCGGCGGCGCGATCAGCTCCAGTTCCACCCGCAACGTTTTTGCCAATGCGCGCAGGGTGTCTAGCGAACCTTTCCGGCGACCGGTTTCGATTTGCGAGAGGTACAGTTTACCGATGCCCGCCGCTTGGGCCAGGGCGGCCTGGGTCAGGCCGCGATATCCGCGCAGCGTTTTGATCGGATTGGCGCCGTTTAAAACAGCGTTGACCACCTCGGACGGGAATGATTCCGAGCGGCGGGCCTCGGCGGCGTCGAACAAGTCTTCGTCCGACATGTCCTCGGCGAAGGGGCGCACCCGCTCCCACAGCGCCCACGGAATGACCGCATAGGCGGGTTTGCCGTTCTTGCCGGTAATTACTTGCGGTTTAACCATGACCGATCCTTAATCATAGGCGCCGCCACGCGGGGCAACCGCCATCACATGAACCAAAAGCGCGTCGCCGCGAAGCTCGTAAAGCACCCGCCAATTCCCGACCCGAAGCCGATAGCCTGATCGCCCCTTGAGCGCCCGAACATTGTTGTTGGGCGCGTAGGGGTCGGCGGCCAGGCGTTCAACCTTTCCCCGGATTGTCCGCGCCAGATTGGCGGGGATACGCCGCAGGGTGGCGAATGCTTCAGCGGAATATTCGATGCGCCATGCCATATACATAGTATAGCTGTTCGCTATATATAGTCAATAATCGAAGTCGCGCAAGACGGAGTATAAGGGATGGACCTCGGGTCTTTCACCGTGTCATTGTTCGCCGATGAGACAGGAGCGGGTGAGTGAATACAAAAGCCGATGACTGCGTGGTTCGCTTCGAGAACGTGGGGTTGCGTTACGGCCTGGGGCCGGAAGTGCTCCAGGACATTTCGTTGTCCATGACGGCAGGCTCCTTCCATTTCCTTATCGGCGCCAGCGGCGCCGGCAAGTCTTCGCTGCTCAAGCTGATGTATCTGGCCCTGAAGCCGTCGAGGGGCCTGATATCCATGTTCGGCCGCGACATCGCCGTTACCGGACGCCGGGAACTGCCGGCTCTGCGCCGGCGGATCGGCGTTGTTTTCCAGGAATTCCGCCTCCTGCCGTATCTGTCCGCCTTTGACAACGTGGCTCTGCCGCTGCGCGTGGCCGGAGTCAAGGAGAACGACATCCGCAAACATGTGGTGGAGCTTTTAAGCTGGGTCGGACTCAAAGATCACCTGGAAGCGCGGCCTCCGACCATGTCCGGCGGGCAACAGCAAAGAGTAGCCATCGCCAGGGCGATCATCGCCAGGCCGAAGCTGCTGCTTGCCGACGAGCCGACCGGCAACGTCGATGACCAAATGGCGTTGCGCATCATGCATTTGTTTGAAGAACTCAACAAGCTGGGGACCACCATCGTCATCGCCACCCACAATGAATCTCTGGTCAGACGCCTCGGCCATCACTGCATGCGCCTGGAAAAAGGCAATCTGGAGATGAACGCCAAGATTTCTTCGGTATTCGGATTAACCCCTGAGACTGTAACCTGATGTTGACGCGCCGCACGGACCTTCCTCTTGACAGCGACTCCTTGAGCCGGTTTTTGCCGTGGTTGATCGCCTTTATGGTTTTTCTGGCGGTGATGACCCTGGCCGGGGTGATGGCGCTGAACGCAACGGCGTCGCGCTGGAACAAGGGCATAAGCGGCGCCCTTACCGTTCAGATTGCGCCTCTGGAAACCAGCGTCGAGAAGGAAGAAATGCGCCTACAGGCGGCGCTGACCGTTCTGCACGCGACCCCCGGCGTCGCCGATGCGAAGATCATCAGCGACGCCGAGATCATGGCCCTGCTGGAGCCGTGGCTGGGCGCCCTCGGCAAAGCCAAGGATTTGCCGCTTCCCCACCTCATTGATGTTGAACTGGAAGACGGCGCCGACCCGGATACGGCGGCGCTGACCAGGCGGCTGGAGGCGGCGGCGGCGGGCGCTTCCATCGACGATCACAGAATCTGGCTCAAAAGACTGATCAACCTTATCCGCACGGTGGAGGGACTGGCCGCCGCCGTGCTGGCGCTGGTTTGCCTTTCCACCGTAGGCACCGTCATTTTCACCACCCGCACCGGTCTGGCGATTCATCGCGAAGCGATAGAGGTCCTGCACCACATCGGCGCCCAGGACTCCTATATCGCCGAGCAGTTCGCCACCCGCGCTCTGATGCTGGGGCTACAGGGGGGCGGCATCGGGCTGGCGCTGGCCATACCCTCGCTGCTTGGGATCGGCCATCTGGCGACGCAAATGGAGACCGGGCTTCTTCCCGACTTCTCGTTGAGCGCGCTGCACTGGGCGGTTCTCGCCGGCCTGCCGCCGGCGGTGGCCGTAATCGCCATGCTGACCGCCCACCTGACCGTAACCAAAACACTGATCAAGATGATCTGACGATGCTCTATCGACGACCATATAAGTTCAGACGATTTTTTATCGGCTTGTCGGCGATCATTATTATTGCCGTCATCGCTTGGGGGATCGGCTTGTTTGCCTTCGCCGCCGCCATCCCTGTCCGGGTCGAAGACGCCGCCACCCGCACCGACGCCATCGTCGTTCTGACCGGCGGCAGCGGGCGGTTGAGCGAAGGCCTGGAACTGTTGGCCGGGAAGTTTGCCGACAAGCTGTTTGTCTCCGGCGTTTATCGCGGCATTGATGTCAACAAGCTGCTTGAGCTTTCACAGCGCGCGCCCGAAGGGTTCAAATGCTGCGTCGAAATCGGCTACAGCGCCGATGATACCACCGGCAACGCCGCCGAGACCGCCGCCTGGGCGCGACGGCACGGGATCAACTCGCTTCGCATCGTCACCTCAAGTTATCATATGCCGCGCAGCCTGCTGGAATTCCGCGAGGCGCTGCCTGACGCCGTATTCATTCCCCACCCGGTGTTTCCCACGCACGTCAAGCGCGACCTGTGGTGGATATGGCCGGGGACCACCGGCCTGATCATCGGCGAATACAACAAGTTTCTTCTTGTCCGCCTGCGCATGCTCGGCGTGACGCTGCTGGTAAAAGGATAGACCTTGATGAAAGTCTTCCGTTCGCTGGTTTTCAATGCTTTCATGGCGGCATGGACGATTATCCATATGATCGTCCTTTGCTTTTTCCTGCCTTTTCCCCGCAGTGTCGTGCTCAAGGGGGCGAGCCTGTGGGCGAGAATTATTTTCGGCGGCCTCAAACTCATCGTCGGCCTCGATTACCGGGTCGTGGGACGCGAGAATATCCCTAAAGGTCCGGTCATTTTCGCCGGCAAGCACCAATCAGCCTGGGATACCGCCATCTTCAATATTTTGATCGACGAACCGGCCTATATCGTAAAACGGGAACTGCTGTGGGTTCCCCTCTATGGCGCCATCATCCGCAAAATGGGAGTCATCGCGGTAGACCGCAAGGCCGGCGCCGGCGCCGTCAAGGCGATGGTGCGCGGCGCCAAGCGCGCCCTCGCCGACGGACAACAGATCGTCATCTTCCCCGAAGGCACGCGGGTCGCGCCGGGAGAGCATAGAGACTATCTGCCGGGAGTGGCCGTCGTCTACAAGCAAACAGGCGTTCCGGTGACGCCGGTGGCCCTGAACTCCGGCCTGTTCTGGAGCCGCCGAAGCTTCATCAAGCAGCCGGGAACGATAACCATCGAATTCCTGAAGCCGATACCGCCGGGACTCGATAACAGGGAGTTTCTGGAACGGCTGAAAAACGACATTGAAACCGCGACCGACCGTCTGCTATCAACCGCCGTAAAATAGCGCAACCGCTTTACGTTGACATAGCGTCGGCTTGCCTCTATTTTCCGCGCCTCTGCCGCTCTACGGACGCGGGCGGACGGAACAAGAGGATTTGGACCATGAAAATAAGAAACTCACTGAAGTCGGCAAGGTCACGCGATAAAAACTGCCGTATCGTTCGGCGGCATGGCCGCCTCTATGTGATCAACAAGCGCAACCCGCGCCTCAAGGTAAGGCAGGGCTAATAGCCCTCGGGCAGTTTGTGGGCTACGCCCTTGTGGCAATCGATGCAGCTCATGTTTTCTTCTTTGGCCGCCGTCATCGCGTTCTTGGCGTCCTCGGACTGCCTGTGAGAATCCATAGCCTCGAACGAGTGGCAGTTTTTGCACGCCTTGGAGCCGTCGGCTTCAAACTCCGCCCACACGGTTTGCGCCAGCTCAAGGCGTTTGGCCTCGAACTTCTCGGAAGTATCCACATCGCCGAGGATATTGTGATAGAGCTTGTGCAGGGCCGCGATTTTACCATAAACGCGGCCATACCAGGATTTGGGAATATGGCAGTCCGCGCATTCCACCCGCACGCCGGTGCGGTTTGAATAGTGGATGGTCTGTTTGTATTCCTGATAGACGTTCTGCTCCATCTCATGGCATGAAATACAGTATTCAAGGCTCTCGCTTTTATCAAAGAGCATGCCGGAGCCGCTGAGGAATAAAATACCGGCGACGCCTCCGGCGACAAAAATGCCGAGCCATGCGAATTTGCTTTTCGGCAGCCGAACCCGTCCCGACTGATCAATTGACATGGAAACCTTTTCTTTCAAAAACCGTCGACAATTCAAGCCTGGAGCTTTATCTCCACGGCCTCCAGGGGGATTTCCAGGGGATAGGTGTCGTCCTCGTAACCGTCGCCGCCGCGAGGGCCGTGGGTAAAGACGAAGAATTCCGAGTCTTCAAGAGCGATAATGGCGTGTTTTTCGAGGGCCTCCGTCAACAGCAGGTCGCCCGGTTCCAGGATGCCGGCGACGACCGGGGCATCTCCTGTCTGGGTCAGAGACTTGAGCCGTCCCGATTGCAGATAAATCCACTGCACCGTATTCTTGTGGTAATGATTGCCGCGCACCACTCCTTTATTGGAACGGATAATCGTGACCGCATCCAGGGGGACCTTGGCCAGAATATCGGTGATGGATCCCCGATTGTCCGTGAAGACCGGCGCGGGTTTTGAATGCTGCATGGAAGGCTCCTTGGCGGTATGTTATAGCCGAATGATCACGGGCGCGGAAACGGGCATTATAATGAGGCCGGATCGGGAATGGGGATGAATATTTTGGAGAATGCCGCAATGCTGTCGGTAGTCATTCCCACCTACAACGAGGTCGAAAACATCGGCCCGCTGGTCGACCTCATTTATGATGAGCTTGCGGGGATTGATATTGAAATCCTGGTGGTGGATGATAATTCTCCCGACGGAACTTCCGATGCGGTTCGCGAGTCCCAAAAAAAACATGCCGCGCTACGTCTTGTTTTACGGACGGAGGACCCCGGACTGGTTCAGTCGATACAGGCGGGAATCGACGCCGCCCAGGGCGAGGTGGTGGTTTGGATGGACGCCGACTTTACCATGCATCCCGGTTATCTCCGCGCCTTCCTTTCAGAAATCGGGAAAGGCGCCGACGTCGTTATCGGCTCGCGCTACGTCGCCGGCGGGGGGATCAAGGGCGCCGGGAAGGATGGCGGGCGCAATACGTTCCGACAGTTCCTTGAAAATGTATTCGAGAGCGAGGATTCTCTGTTGGCCATTATGGTTTCCCTGTTCGGCAACTTTGTTATTCGCCACCTGTTTAATCCGCAGTATCGCGATTACACCAGCGGCTTCTACGCCGTTCGCCGCCCCCTTCTTCGCACCCTTCGCCTCAAAGGCAAATACCTGGATTATTGTATTTCGTTTCTTGTCGAGGCCTACCGCGCCGATTTGGCGATCTCCGAGATTCCGGTCGTTATGTCAACGCGCGCCAAAGGCGTCTCGAAGACGGCGCTGACCGTCAACAGCCTTGCCTGGGCGGCGTGGCATTGTTTCAAGACGATTCTGCGCCTGACGTTCCGCCGTTAGAGCGCCCGCGCCGCGCAATAGACGTTCCAGTCGTCGGCCCCAGGCTCCCCGGCGCCGCCCCATGGCCTGATTTCTACAGGCGTCAGCCCGGCGCTTGCCAGGAAGCGCAGGATTTCTTCCTTGAAGAAGTAACGCACCCGATGCGCTTCCTTTATGTTGGCGACGGCGCCTGTTTTTATATCCTCAATCGAAAGATCATAGTTCACGACGACGGTATTGGTCTTTGCGTCACGGCTTGGTTCGGAGATTCGCGTGATAATGACATCATCGGTCTGCACGCGCTTTTCCCTGGTTTCCGGCGGCTTTGAAAGAACGCCCGGCCCGTGCCAGAAATCAAACAGCACGACGCCTTTCGGGTTCAGATGCGCTCGCGCCGTCGCCAGCGCGTTGATGACTTCCTCGTCGCTGATCTGGTAGCACAGGCTGTGGAACAGAAATGCCGCGAGGTCGAAACGCTTTCCCTCAAGCCGGATGTTTCTCGCGTCTCCCCGGCGAAAAACCATCCTTTTTGCAATATCTTCAGGCAGGCTTTTTCGGCGCCGTTTTGCGCCTTTTATCATCGGCCCGCTCAGGTCGATTCCGGTGACCGGGAAACCGGCCTCGGCGAAGGCCTCGGCATGCGCTCCGGTACCGCAGCCGAGGTCCAGAATGGTTCGCGCCGTCGGGTGCAGGAAGGCAAGACGACTTATGACAAAGTCAACCTCGCCTTTATAATCCTTGTCCCGGTAGATCAGGTCATAGTACCGGGCGTAATCCTGAAAAACGGTCATATCGCTCCTTTTATCGGTTTCGGCTGACGGCGACGGTAACCTTGTCCAGTTGGATCAAATCGGCTGTCGATTCCCGAAATTCTTCAGGCAGGCCTTGGATATCGTTCGTTCTGTTAAAAACGGCATAGCGCCAGTCGATGTCCTTCAGGGAATGCCAGACATTATTGATTCTGACGCCGCCGCGCCAAATATTGTATTCGCTGTCGTCGGGGAACAGGCGATCATCGACCAAAGAGTCATAGGAACGCACCGCCGACCACTGAATCGTCAGCCGCGTGCCGTATTCGGGCATGCGCATCCTGTATGTCCACAGTCGTTTTTGGCCGGGGGCCAGCGGCAATGCCAGGATTCGGCGACGATCATCGATCAGGGCGGCCTCTTCCTTCTTGGCCAGCCGTTCGACATCGGCTTCTCTGACCATGGCGACGGCGGCCAGCGCCAGCACGGGCAGGGCCAAAGCCTTGACCGTCGCCGCGCCCCCGCAGCGATACAGCCAATAAAGGCCGACAGGAATGAAACTGACGCTTGACACCAGATACTTGGGATTAGGAAGCTTGACGTAGGCGACAATGCCGAGGGCGAAAACCGTCAGCACTATTACCGCCGGCGGCGCTGCCCAACCAAGGAAAGACGGGTCGGAACGGCCCTGCCGAAGGCGGATAATCAACGCGGCGCCGATAACCATGAACAAGCCGAAAGCCGTCGCCGCCGGGAACCATGCCCCCCTGATCAATGCCGTAAGACCAAGCCCCGTCGGCGCCGTCCCCAGCGATTCAGGGTCGAGAAAGACGGAGACCTGGAAGGCAAACATCTTGCCGATCACCCGATGCGTAAACTTGCCGTCCATGATCAAGGAGGCGAGTTCAAGGCCCAGAGCGAATCCTAACAGGAAAAATCCGCCGAATACCATGGCTTGGCGCAGAGTCAGGCGACGGACCATCAAGGCGGCAAGCAGCCCGGCGCCGGCGGCCAGGGTCCAGGAAAAGTACTCCATCTCAATGGTATAAGAAACGGCGGCGATGAAGCCGAACAGCACCCACGGGCTGCGGCGTCCCGCATCCACGGACTCCAGCGCCCGCAACCCGGCCACAAAGAAGATCACTGCCGCCAACGGCCCGAAGGATTGGTTGTTGAGCAGGAGAAGGCTGTACTGCCAGACCGGCTGATAAGCGAAGATGCTGAAACCGATAGCCAGCGCTATCGGCAACGGCGCCTCCGGCAAGCGACGGAGAAGAAGATATATGGCCGATCCGGTCATAACAAGGCAGGCGCTGCGGCTGAGAAGATAAAAGGCCTGGGGGTCGGTCAGGGTTTTTACCATAAGCTCCTGAGCCGGGAGGAAGCCGAACGGGTCAGAAAGCCGGTAAACCGCCCAGCTTAGAAGCTGAAACGGGACGCCCGGATGGACATACAGATTGAAGTGGGAGCGCCGTCCCTTGCCGACATGTTCCAGCCATTGATCTATGTTGAGGGCGTGGCCGAGAGAGAGATTGGCGACTTCGTGGGGACTGTGCCAGTACGCCGGATCAATCACGAAGACGGCGTAGGCCCAAAACACCCCTAAGGGAGCCATTATCAGCAGCCATGGGCGGCATGTCATGTTTATTTTCCAAACGCCGGTCATGCGGCGCGCCGGTTGATCTTCAGCAATTTAAGCGCCCCGGCGGCTTTCGCCCCCAGTTCGACAAGGGATCGGGTCCGTAGAGCCGACCGAAGGATATAGCGGAGGCGGAAGTAAAAGCGCCGATAGGCCCATTTTTGAAGCTTCACCAGTTCCCTGAGGCTCAAATGTTCCTCCCAATGATCAACAATAAACCCCGGCCTGGGATCGACCACCCATTCTTCCCAGCGGTCGGCCCGGATGATGCCCTTGGCGGCGGCTTCTTCATAGAGTTCCGTATTCGGGTAGAGGGTGAGGATCGAGAACTGGGCATAGTCGGGATCAAGACTGATCAGAAAATCAATATTCTTTCGCACATCAGGGGCGTTCTTCTCAAACGGCAGGCCGATGATGAAATCGGCTACCGTGAGAATGCCGAGTTCGTCGCACCATTGGAAAGCCTGCCGTATTTTTTCGACCGTGGTTCCCTTCTTTAACGCCGAAAGGCCCTCGTTCGTCCCCGTCTCGACGCCGAAAGATATCATCCTGAGGCCGTTATTGCGGGCGCGGCGCAGTGATTCGCGGGTCACCCCGTTGACCCGTCCCCGGAAATCCCAGACGAAGTTCATTTCCCGGCGTTCAATCCCGTCGCAGAACGCCAGAACCTTCTTTTCGTTGATGTTGAACAGGTCGTCATAGAATCGGAACTCTTTGTATCCCATTTTCCGGCAGGCCTCGACCTCGTCAAGAACGTGATCTACCGAGCGCGGACGATAGCGTTTATAGGGAACATCGCAGAATGTGCATTGGTAGGGACAGCCCCTGGAACTTAAAATCGTCGCCAGATCATCGGTGACGCCGAGGATGTTTTGGTAGCGGATGTGGCGGATGTAGTTACGATCCGGGATAGGGATTGCATCGATGTCCTCGATGTAGGCCGGCGGCAAGGTGATCCTGGCCAGGAACCGTTTATCCTGAAATTTATGTTCGCGATAACGCTCTACGGATTGCCTGGTATAGACGCCGAGGATAGTGGTGAAATCTTCTTTACGTTCAATAGCCTCGATCAGTTCGGCGAAGGCGATCTCGCCCTCGCCGACAATGATTGAATCAAATTGCGGAAGCGTCGCCGCCTCGAAGGGAAAGGCAATGGGATGATGGCCGCCGAGGCATATATGGGCGTTGCCCGCCGTCTCGCGAACCGTCATCGCCGCCTTGCACACATCGACAAGCGAGATGGTGAAACTTGTTATCCCGACTACGTCCGGCTGAATTTCCGCTACGCGCCGTTTCAGATCGTCGTGACTGATTCTTTCTCCGACGCAATCCAGAAAAAAGAATCGATGGCCGGACGTGTTCGCCTCGGCGTAGGTCAAAACGTAAAGCATTCCAAGCGGCGGGAAGTCGCCGAAATCTTCGGCGTCCAGAAATCCGTCACCCTGCTCATCAGGATTTTCGATGACCGTGTTCTCGGACGGCGGATTGATAAAAAGAATCTTCATGCGGTGGTTTATACCATCGGCCTTGATAATTGATCTATGAACCAACGGTCATTGATATTGACCGTTGATATCACACATACGCAAAACCGTCTTGGCCGGCCCCCGGATCAAGTCCGGGGGCCGTGTATGACAGAGGGGTTCGTTTTGAGTCATCTACCCCCTCTAACTCCCCCTTAAAACAAGGGGGAGAAATTTTCCTGCACGCTTTCACCCCCTTGCTTTCATTGAAACATTTACATTCTGCCGTCGGCGCCGACCGCAGTTTGTCTGGCTCTTTTGATCTCTTCCTCAAGGTCCCTGAACGCCTTTGAGGAGCGCGGGTCTCCTCTGGTCGCCGGGGCAGCGCCCACGGTCAGGGGCCTCTCGCCCGCCGGCTCGGCGGGAGCGGCCTGAGGGGCCGCCGTTTGAAGGGGCGCAGCGGCGGCGACTCTTACCCGCCCGTTCCACACCACATCCTTGCCGATGGCGTAGATTTTACAATCGACGCCGCTATCGCCGGCATCCTGTCGGCAAAAATCAAGGGCCTCGGCCTTGGCGTCCGAATTGAGGCAGGCGCCTTTCTCTTTGCAATAAAAATGGCCGCTGTGCCTGCCGTCATTTGATACGGCGAAGGCCAGAGGCTCCGGCCGACCCTGGTATTGCCGGAAATTTTCATTGGTTTCCACGGTCATTGTCAGCGGGCCGTTGCCCATGAGGGGCGATATTTCCGATAACTGTAATCCCTGGTCGCCGGCGACCATCACCCGCCCGTTCCACACCACGTCTTTTTCAATTGCGTAGATTTTGCAATCGGCGGCGCCGCCGCCGGCGTCCTGCCGGCAAAAGTTGAGGGCTTCATTTTTGCCGTCGATGCCCTGGCAGGTTCCCTTAACCTTGCAATAGAACAAGCCTTTATGTTTGCCGTCGATTGAAACGGCAAAGGCGAGAGGTTCTTGCAGCTTCAGGTATTTTACGATGGTTTCATTGACCTCCGGCGACAGCAGCAGAGGACCGCTGCCGATCATGGATGGAGCGGCCTGTTGCCGCCATTGAGGCGATACAGTCGGAGAGCCGACGCCGACTGCGGGCAAAACGGCCTGTTGCGGCCCTTGGGACGACACGACCGACACTGTTCCGTTCCACACGACTTTACGGCCCATGGCGTAGAGTTTGCAGGACCCGCTTCCCCGTGGAGTGCTGTCGTTACAGTAGTTGAGGGCTTCATAATTGGCGCTCGCCCCCAAACAGGCGCTCTTTTCATTGCAAAAATACCAGCCGCTGTACTTGCCGTCGGGCGAGACGGCGAAAGCCAGGGGGTCGGGCAGATTCAGGTAGCTCTTGAAGTTATTATCGACTTCCGGGGCCAGCGCCAGGGGGCCGCTGCCGACAATGGTTGATCCGGTGGTCTGGCATGAGGCCATTGCCGCCGCCATGGTCATAACGGTTGAAAGCCGTTTCCACTCAAGCATTATTCTTACCTTTCTCTTTCAAGGATGCCAGCGCGCCTTCGAGGTTTTTGATCTCGTTATTCATTTTGACGCCTTGGGAGGCCAAATCCCGCAAGTCGGCGACGGCCTTTTCGGTCTGGCCGTAATCGCCGATCTTCAGATAGGCGAGACCCGCCTTATAAAAGGAGTCGCGGGCGGCCTGCAATTCGCCGCCGTTATAAAAAGTCGCCCCCATGTTGTAGTGGGAGAATCCGTTATCCGCGTCCAGATCAACGGCCATCTGATAGGCGGCCAGGGCGCGGTCGTGGTTGCCGCGCAGGGAGTTCAAATAGCCCAGTCCGGCCAGGTATTCGGAACTTGACGGATTCATGGCGACGGCTCGGACAAGCGAGGCGTCGGCGCCGTCAAGATCGTCAAGCTTGATCTGCATGCGTCCTTTCAGGAAGTGCATGTCGCCGTTTTGGCCGTTGAGGGCGAGCGCATTGTCGGCATAGGCGAGGGCGTTGGCGTAATCGCCCTCGTCCGCCAGATGATGAGCATACAGACCATAACTTTCAGGCTCTCCGGGGGCGATGCGGATCAGGGCTTCGTGGAGCGTGATCATGTTCTTGCCCTTGAACTGGCCGCCGTTGATGGCGGCGAGCAGGGACTGTTTTTGCTCTCCGGCGGATTTTTTCGACAACCCGGCGATGAAGTCATTGATCGGCAGAGCCTTGTCCTTTTTTGTCCGCACGGCGACATTGACCGGCGCTACCGGGTCTTCCAATACGGCAATGCTGTTATCGGGAATGGTCGTCACCAGGTGACGGGCAAGATTATCGAGCACCTTGAACAGGGTTTCTTCCTGAAGATTCAAGGCGGCGTCCAGGACGCCGCTGGCGATGCCGATCAGCGACATGGGGACCGATCCACCGCGTGAGATCGATTCATATGATCCTTCCCATAAGGGTTCTCCCGTATCGGCGCGGACCATCTGCAATTCGGCGCCGACGGCAACGCTTGAGTAGAGGCCCAGGAACCGCTTTCCGTATTCGGTGACGTTCCCGACAATCAGAGCGTCGCAGTTAAGCCTTTCGCCGACCAGCGCGGTATTTTTGCGGTCGGCTTCGCTCATGTCCTTGAGCACGAAATCAACGCGGGGAATTTCCACGTCTCTTTTGCCGTGAGGCGATAAATGGGCGTAGAAGGAGCGACGAACCACCTCGGTTTGGTCGATGGTGATGCCGGCGTTATCGGCGCCGCCGTCTTCGATTTTGGTTAAAGGCAGAATGGCTACGCACTTGGGAGGGTCGGTCTTGTAGGAATCATAGACATGAAAGGTCAAACCTGAAAACGGGTTGCCTGCTTTGCGGCTGCCGTCCCCGGAATCGACATAGGACGGCGCATCGCACGCGCCCAACAAGGCGGCGAGCGCCAGAATGCGAATGCCGGCGGGAACGCTGTTTTTCATCCGTCTCCCATATGACATTTTGTGTATGAACTCAACCTGAACCGGCGATTCTCCCGATCAATTATAGGGATCGGCGGCGTCGCGCAGGCCGTCGCCGAGGAAGTTGAACCCCAGCACGGTAATGATAACCGGCAGCATCGGCAGCATCAGCCACGGATAGAGGGCCACCGCCTCGATATTCTGGGCCTCGGACAGCAGTACGCCCCAACTGGTTACCGGCGGACGCAGTCCCAGCCCGAGGAAACTCAGCGCCGTCTCGCCCAGGATCATCGACGGCACGGACAGCGTCACCGAGGCGATCAGGTGGCTCATGAAGTTGGGCAGCAGGTGGCGGCCGATGATGCGTCCCGGCCTGGCGCCCATCAGCCGGGCCGCCGAGCAGTAGTCCTCCTCGCGCAGCGCCAGCAGCTTGGAGCGCACGGCGCGGGCCAGCCCCGGCCAGTCGAGAAGTCCGAGAATGACCGTGATGCCGAGGTAGATCAGGATCGGACTCCAGGTGATCGGCAACGATGCCGACAACGCCATCCACAACGGCAATTCGGGCAGGGATCGCAGAATCTCGATAATGCGCTGGATGACGATATCCGCCCAGCCGCCGAAATAGCCGGCTATGCCGCCGATGACGATGCCCAGTATGAAGCTGATGGAAATGCCCAACAGCCCCACCGTCAGCGAAATGCGTCCGCCGTAGAGCAGTCGTGACGCTATGTCGCGGCCCAGACGGTCGGCGCCGAGCAGGAACATGGTCCCGTTCTCGGCCGGGCAGACCAGATGCAGGTTGCCTTTGAACAGCCCCCAGAACCGGTAATTATCGCCCGCGCACAGGAAACGCAGGGGATAGACCGTGGTCTTGTCCTCCGTGTACTCGCGCTTGAGGGTCTCCATGTTCAGTTTGTAATCGAGGCGGTAGACAAACGGCCCGATCAACGATCCCTCGTGGATCATATGAAGTTTCTGCGGCGGCGCGTAGATAAATTCGGTGTTGCGGCTGTGCAGCTCGTAGGGCGCCAGGAACTCGGTAATCAGGATCGAGAAATAACTCAACAGGATGATGACCCCCGCTGTTACCGCCAGCTTGTGGCGCTTGAAGCGCCACCACATCATCTGGAACTGCGACGCCATGTAGTAGCGTTCCTGCTCGGGCGTCAGCTTTTCCGCCGTGAGGGGGTCGAAGGGATCATGCGAGACGTAGTGGGCGAGGGGATCGCTCATCGCTTGGCGTCTCCTTGCAGGCGGATGCGCGGATCGAGAACCGTCAGCAGCAGGTCGGACAGGAACATGCCGACCACCGTCAGCAGGGCCAGGAACATAAGGAACGAGCCGGCCAGATACATGTCCTGGCTTTGCAGGGCGGACAGCAGCATCGGCCCGGTCGTCGGCAGCGACATCACCATCGAGACAATCACCGAGCCTGATACTATTTGCGGCAGCATGTTGCCGATGTCGGCGATGAAGGGGTTAAGCGCCATGCGCAAAGGATATTTCATCAGCAACTTGCCGTTAGGCAAACCCTTGGCGCGCCCGGTGACTACATATTGCTTTTGCAGTTCATCCAGCAGGTTGGCGCGCAGACGCCTGATCATGCCGGCGGTTCCCGATGCGCCGATAACCAGCACCGGAACCCACAGGTGTTCAAGGACCGACAATGCCTTGCCGACGCTCCATGGCTTGTCCATGTACTCGTCGGCCATCAGGCCGCCGATAGAGGTGCCGAAATAGACGTTGGCCAGATAAAGCAAAATCAGCGCCAGCAGGAAGTTGGGCGTCGCCAGTCCGAGGAAGCCGATCAGGGTCAGCGAGTGGTCGCCCCAACTGTATTGATGAGTCGCTGAATAGACGCCGATGGGAAACGCAACCAGATAGATGAACAGAATAGTGGAGAAGTTCAACAGCATCGACAGCCACAACCTGTCGCCGATCACCTTGTTGACCGGCAGGTTGTATTCAAACGAATAGCCCAGGTCCCCCTGCATCAGGCCGCCGGCCCAGATGAAGTACTGCTCGATCATCGGTCGGTCCAGGCCGTAGTGGTGACGCAGAAACTCGATCTTTTCCTTGTTCACCATTTCGCCCTGGCTTTCCAGCTCGGCGATGTAGCTGGTCAGGTAGTCGCCGGGGGGAAGCTGGATGATGATGAACACCAGCACGCTGATCACGACCAGCGTCATCAGCATCATCAATATCCGGCGGGCAAGATAGTTGATCATGGACTTTTATTTCTTCTCCGCAAACCAGAAGGTGTCGGGACGGTAGATGCCGAAGTGGGCGCCGGGGTCCCAGTTATAGATGCCTTCTTCAGGCACGTTGCGCAGGCGATCAGCGACCACCACCGGCTGCAATACGCTTGAGATCAGGCCGATGGAGAACAGCTGATCGGCATGGATAGCCAGCATTTCATCCCAGATATCCTCTTTTTGCTTCTGATCGACGGCGTCGCGCCAGGCCCTATCGAGGCGGGCCAGCTTCCTGGCCTCCTCCAGGTCGGGCGCTTCTCCGCCCTTGCCGCCGCTTTCGAAGTTGAGGCCCCACTTCGGCCATTGTAATTGTTGCTGGCTGGTCGGCGCCAGTTCCTGAGGGGTGGAGTCGGCGGAAGCGATGCCGTTCTCCAGGCCGGACCATACCGAGACCAGCGTCGAGCCGGCGAAAACGCGATTGCGGAATACCTCGCGTTGCAGCGGCTTGGAGTAGAGCTTGATGCCGGCTTTGAGCCAACTATCGTGGATCAACTCCAGCACGTCCGTCTGCTCGGAGGACGCGCCGACGGTCTCGACGATAATCTCAATCGGGCGACCGTCGGGCAACAGGCGGATGCCGATGTCGTTGCGCTTGGCGAGACCCAGCTCGTCCAGCATCTTGTTGGCCCTGGCCAGGTCAAAGCGCGTCCACATGGTGGTGTACTCCGGCTTGTAGAGTCGGCTGCCGGGCAGCACGGTGTTGTTGCCTTCTTGGGCCAGACCGAAATAGATCACCTTATTGATCTCGTGACGGTCGATGGCCAGCGACAGCGCCCGGCGAAAATCGACGGCGCGCATCAGCTTGCGCCACTCGGGATCGGCGGCGTTGAGGTTGGGGTGCAGCGCCAAATGCGCTCCCTTTGCCGACGGCCACAGGCGCACCTTGAAGCCGTTGCGCTTTTCGCCCTGCTTGAGAAGGGTGTAGTTGTTGAATTGAAGGTCGCGGGCCTGCAGATCGGCGTCTCCCGAGCCTGTCTTGGCGGCGATCAGTTTACTGTCGGTGATGGTCATCGCCGCTTCGTCGATGTAGGGAAGCTGCCGTCCGTTTTTATCGACGCGGTAGTAGTAGGGGTTGCGCTTGAAAATAAAGCGCTCCGCCGGCGGCTTGGTTGACAGAACCCAGGGTTGCAGGCTGGGCAGCTCCGGGTTGGAATTTTTGTACTGGTGACTCATCAGGGTTTGCAGGGCCGCCCAGTTGCGCTGGCCATACTCCTTGATCAATTTCTCAAGCTCGGCGGCGGCGGCGTAGCGGGCGTGGAAGCGCTTCAGGTAATGAGCCGGTTTGTAGATATATTCGGGACCGGCGCCGGCCAGCGCCGGCAGAAAGAAGGGATTGGGCTTTGACCATGCGTAGCGCACCGTGGTCTCGTCAATGACCTGAAAGGCGGGGGCTTCGTCGTCTACTTTCATGCTCATGGGAGGCCCCGTCGGCGACATTTCCTTATTCAGGATAATGTCTTCCCAGTGGTAGCGGAAGTCTTCCGAGGTAAAGGGCCGGCCATCGGACCACTTGTGTCCCTTGCGCAGATACATGGTGAATATCCGGCCTTCCTCGATATCGATTTTTTCCAGGATGTCCGGCTTCAGGGCGTATGTCTTGTCATAGCCGACCAGACGGGCATAGCCGTAGACTTCCATCATGCGGGTGTCCTTGGCGCCGGACATCAAAAGCCTGAGCGTGCCGCCGTGGCGTCCCGGCTCCATCTTCGGGCCGTCCATGGCGACAACCGCCGGGTTTTCCGGCAATCTGTCCTGCACCGGCGGCATTTTACCCGAGGCTACGTCATCGCTGAAATACGGCGGCTCAATGTATTCGCCGGCTTGCGCCGCAGTCACGGTCAGGGACAGCATCAGGGCTATGACGGCGCGCTTGTTCATCAGGCGGCGGCTCCCGATTTCGGCATGGCGTGGGCGCGCACGAGGTGGCCTCCGCCCAGATCAATAAAGCCGGCGTCTTCGCCGCTTCGGATGTTGAACGGCGCCGGCCAGGCGTCGGGATCGGAAGCCTTGCCTTCCGCCAGTGCCGAGAAGTCGAGGCGATGCTCCGGGTCCGGAAACGGCGCCGCCGACACCAGGGCTTGAGTATAGGGATGAACGGGGTTTTCAAACAGCAGGTCGCACGGCGCGATCTCGACGATCCGCCCGGCGCACATAACGGCGATGCGGTCGGCGATGTAATTGACCACCGCCAGATTGTGGGAGATGAACAGGTAGGTAAGCCCCAGCTCATCCTGCAAATCTTTCAGCAGGTTAAGAATTTGCGCCTGGATCGAGACGTCGAGAGATGAAACCGGCTCGTCGCAAATCAACAGTTTCGGCTTGAGGGCCAGAGCGCGGGCGATGCCGATGCGCTGGCGCTGGCCGCCGGAGAAGCTGTGCGGGTAGCGGTTGAGAAAGCGCGGGTCAAGCCCGGCCAGATTCATCAGTTCGATCGTCATTTCCCGGCGGTAGGCCGCATCGCCGATATTGTGGATGACCAGCGGTTCGCTGAGGATGTCGAAAATGGTCATTCGCGGGTTAAGCGACCCGAAAGGGTCCTGGAACACATATTGAAATTTACGCCTGAGCGGCGCCAACTCGGCGTCGTTCAGCTCCAGCAGGTTTATCTGATTGCCGTTGTCGCAAAACAGCACCTTGCCGCTGTCGGCGTTGATCGCTCTCATGATGATCTTGGACAGGGTAGTTTTGCCGCAGCCGCTTTCGCCCACCAGGCCCAGGCATTCGCCGTGCTTTACCTGGAAGCTCACATCGTCCACGACCCTGGCGTTTTCACAGCGGCTTGATCCCAGGAAGCCGCCTTTTTTGCGAGTGGTGAAGCACTTGGATACGTCCTGTACATCCAGCAACGGCGTGGCGGCGGTCTTGATTTTTCCAATATAGTTCGGGTCGGCGACCAACAGATGGCCGGTCTTGTGGGTGATTTCGCGCAAGGGGATCAGCCGTTCGCCCGGCTTCATGTTGAAACGGGGGACGGCGGCCAGCAACGCCTTGAGGTAGGGATGAGTGGGAGTGCGGAAGATATCCTCAAGCGTCCCGCTTTCCACAATATTGCCGTTATAGGCGACGAACACCTCCTCGGCGACATTGGCGACCACGCCCAGATCATGAGTGATGATCAGCACCGCCATTCCCAACTCCGCCTGTAGGTCTTTGAGCAATTTAAGAATCTGCGCCTGGATGGTGACGTCAAGCGCCGTGCTCGGCTCATCGGCGATCAGCAGCGCCGGACGGCAGACCAGGGCCATGGCGATCATCACCCGCTGGCGCAGCCCTCCCGACAGCTCGAAGGGGTAGGCATTCAAAGCCTCGTCCGGGTTGGGGAAGCCGACCAGCCGGAGCATTTCGACGGTAGTCTTAAGTCCCTCGGCCTTGCTCATGTTGCGGTGCAGAAACAGCGTCTCGCTTATTTGGTCGCCGATGGTGTGCAGGGGCGACAACGATGTCATCGGCTCCTGGAAGATGATCGAGATTCTGTTGCCGCGAATGGAGCGGAAGCGCGGACTGTCGGGGTTAAGCTTGGCCAGATCGACGGCGGCGCCGCCCTCGGCGGGGTCGGCAAGCAGTATCTGACCGTCGGCGATGCGCGCCGTGCGCGGAAGAATGCCCATGATGGCCTGCGCCGTTATCGTCTTGCCGGAGCCGGACTCGCCGACCAGCGCCACCGTCGATCCGGCGCGCACGCGCAGCGATATGTTCTCGACGGCGCGCACCACGCCGGCCTGGGTCTGGAATTCAACCTTGAGGTTTTTAACCTGTAACAGATCGCTCATTGAAAGGCCTCCCTCGCCGACAGCAGACGAACGGCGGGGTGGTCGCGGACGCAATGCAGGAAATCGCCGAGGAAGGTCCATAAGTCTTCGTCATGGTCAAGGTGGTGGGTCAGAAGGCCGGTAGGCTCATCGGCGTCGACAAGACCCGCCCGTCTCGCCGACAGATGCCCGATGATCAGGGAAAGAGCCTCTCCGGCGCCGGTAAAGCGGCGACCGTCGCGCCAGGCAATAAGGTCGGCGTGGGCATTGACGCATCTGAGGCCCGGCGCCGGACGGGCCGAGGCGCGGGGGCCGTAACAACTGACGCCCTTGATGCCGATGCCGGGCAGACTTGCCGGCAGGGCCGGATCGATGCGGTTCCACGGCGGCGCCAGAACAGGCGCGCTGTCGGCAAACCGGCCCATCAACCGATGGCCTTCCTTCAATTCGGCGAGCATCATGTTATGGGTGCGTCCGGGAGAGCAATCAGGGCCGAACTCGGACTTTTCGGCGCCGGCGGGGGCGTGATTGATATGGCTGTACCCGTGTTGCACAACGGAAATCATGGGGCGGCTGGCCAGCAGGCCGGGCAGAGCCGGATCGGCTTCGGCGGGGATGACGGCGAGAGTCAGCGGCGTTTCATGCTCTTCGCTCAAATCCAGCAGGCGCTCCAACGCGCCGGTGATTTTACAGGCGTCATCGTCGCGCCACCACATGGCGGCGACAAGACCGGCTTTGCGCCAGGCGTCAAGTTCATTGACGAGGTCATCCCAGTCGGCGTTTTTCACAGCAAGTCCAAGGCTAGGGAGAGATTTTTTTCATCCAGCGGATATGAATGGAAATGGACCATGTTTTCGAGATTGATTTCCTTGGCGCCGATCATGGAAGGCGTGGACATGGCGCCGGCCAGCCGCTTTTTTATGATGTCGGTATCGACCTTGGGAACGCCCGCCGGGGCATTGGCGATGATTCCGAAGCCTGAATTTTCAAGGTAAGCCAGGGTGTCCGCCTCGCGCAGGCATCCCTTCAGACGCCGGGCGACATCAATTAAAAATTCATTTTTCTGGGCGTCGCTGAATTCCTCGTTCAGTGTATGGAAGTCGTCGATATTGATCAGAATAAGGGCGGAAACGCACTCTATGCGCTTGTTGGCGGAAGCCAGGAATTTTATGCGATCCTTCAGCAGGTCGCGGTTGGGCAGGCCGGTTCTTTCATCATACATTCCATTTGTGCCCAAGACTTTGCGCATCAACGCTTCGAGACGTTTGGCGATGAGGCGGGTCAGGCCGGCGCTGACCGTGCTGTTTTCCTGAATATATTTAAAGAAGATGTCCTTGGATATGCTGAGAACGGTTACATGCGAGCCGGCCCGGACGCTTGCCGTTCTCGGCACGTCGCACAGCAGGGCCAACTCGCCGATCAGTTCGCCTTTGCCGGCGGTCGCCACCGCCCTGTCGCCTTCGACGCTGTCGACCAGAATATCGACGGTGCCCTTCAGGATCATATAGGCCACTTTCGCCGTGTCGCCCTGCATGAAAAGGAACTGGTTTTTCTCGAACTCCAGCCGTTCGGCGGTGAAGGCCAGCAGCTTTAACTGCGAGCGTTCCATTTCGGCAAAAAACGGGATTTTTGCCAACACGCCGGCTTCCTCGTCCAATTCGCTTCCGGTCGGCGCCGGTTCCGTCTCGCTTTCGCTTAACTGCCGCACGCCGCCGGTTTTTGTCGTCTCCTTGACCTTTCCCCGTTCCACTTGCAGTACATGATCGAATTTATTTGTGAAGTTGTTTTGATCATCGACCCAGATAAGGCCGTTACCCTTCATTTCCATCTTGATTCTATTAAAGACGGCAGCCTGCGAGTCGGCGTCGAGCGAGGTGGCCGCCTGATTATAGATCAGCAGCTTGGGACGTTTCAGCAAACAGCGGGCAATGGAAAGTTTCTGACGCTGCGCCGACGACAGGCGCTTGCCGGCGATGCCGACGTCAAAATCAAGCCCGATCTTCAGAATCATCTTGCGCAGGCCTAGTTCGTCGATCACCTCGGCCAGCAGTTCGCCGATCCGGGCAGCGCTTTCGCCTTTGCCGCCGACGATTTTCCCGAAAAGGATGTTGTCCTGGATACGGCTGGCCGGGTTATAGGTCTCTGCGTCAAAGAAGGCGATGGACGAACGCATATCTTCCGGCAACGTCTCGAAAAACACGCGCCGCGCATCGAGAATTCTTTTCTGCATAGGGCCATCGATCATATCCAGATGGTGGCGGGCCGGGATCATCTTGAAGGGAAGATCGATAAGCCTTGCCTGATCGCGGGCCTCAAGGCTTTTAAGACCGTCCGCAGCCGCCTGGCTGATGATTCGCTGGAAATCAGGAAGATCGTCTGAATCAATAAAACTGAAGCGCTCGAAGAATTCGTGATCCGGCGCCAGTCCCATAAACAACTCTACCATCAGGCCGGCGATTGAGTGACCGATCCTGAGAAAGTCATCAGTCAGGCCGACCTTTTCCAGGACGGCGAGGACATGAGGGTTCTCTCCCATTTTTTCGATATCGAACGTCGAATCAACCGGGGTTCCGAACAGTATGTTCTTGGCGACCGAGGCGTTTGAATTAAACAGGTTTTTATCGAAGACCTCGACAAGGCCGGTCAATCCCTGGTTTTTCAATTGCTCGCTGATGACGGCGCGGGCTTTCAATACGCCCTCGGCCAGCGCCGGGTAGTCATCGGCATTGACGATCCGCTGGAGGGCGATTTGAAAAACCTCGTCCTCCATGTCTACGACACGCATGACCTCTATGGCCCTGTCCATCAGTTCGTCATGATTCTTGACGCCGATAGCCTCGAAGTCCACCCATTCGGCGTCGATGTCAAAGAGGCTGTTGCCGGACAGGGCCGACTCTTCGGCTTTTTTCCGGTGGTCTTCGCTATCGGCGACGGTGGAGCCGTTATCTACCGGATAATGTTTCAATCCGTACAGAAGGGCATCCATGATGGAGCCGGAACGGATATAGGATTCCTGGTCCACATAGGCGAACAGGCGACCGATAACGGCATTGGGCAAGGCCGTCAGGTTTTTGCTGCCGACGGATATTTTCCCTCCCGACGGCAGCACCTGGCGGGCGATCATCCGGGCCAGCTCCGATCTGCCGCCGGAGCCGGAGCCGATGATGGCGACATGCTCCGATGTATCCAGCGAGAACGAGGCTCCATCGACGGCCTTGTTGCCGTCGCTCAGTTCGAGGGACAGGTTGGAGGCGACCAGCTTGCCTTCGATCGGCTCCGTCGGTCCCTTGCGCAGTTCCATGTGCGCTTCGTCGAACATGCCGGGCGGCTCGAACTGATTGACGATCTGTTCGTATTTGATCTTGTTGTCTTCCATGCGCTGGTAGTAGGTCAGCAGCTCCTTCCACGGCCCCGATACGTCCTTGTAGGCGGCAAGAACGGCGACCAGCGCCCCCAGGGTCAGGTCTCCGTCAATGACCAGATATCCGCCGATGGAGAAAAAGAAAAACGGCGTCAACTGAGCCAGGAAGTTGTTGAGGAACTTGATGAAGAATTTTCTGCGGAACAGCTCGTTGCGGATGTTGAAGATGACGCCCAGACGGTTGCTGAAGTCGGCCAGCTCATAGTGAGCGGTGTCATGGGCGTGAATCTCGGAAACGCCCGACGTCATTTCGCTGATTCTTTCCGACAGTTTGCGTGAAGTCCTGACGCGCTCCTTGGCGAGGGCATTCACTTTTCGCTGAAGTTTAGGGATCACATAGCCCTGAACCGGATAAAGGATGATCGCCGCCATGCCGAGGGTCGAATCCTGGACGAACATAAAGCCGATCAGGGTAAGGAGAATGCCTCCCTGATATGCCGGAAGCGAGAAGGCGTCGCCGAAAAAACCGCCCAGCGACTCGGTTTCAACGGTCACCAGGGCGACGATCTCGCCTTGGGACAAGTTGCGGAAGTGATGCAACGGAAAGCGCATGACGCGCTCGATAAGCTGAAAGCGCAGGCGGCGCATGACGCGCTCGCCGAGTATGCTGCGGTAGATGTTGATAAAGTACTTAAAAGCGCCGTTTATCGAGACGAGGACGATGAACGCCGCGCAAAGGGTCATCAGATAGGGAATCTGCTCCAACTCGAAGCCGAAGAAGTTTTTCGGGAAGCCGGATTGCGCTCCGCTGATGGCCTTGTTGACGATGGTCTTGGGAATGTCCAGCGACATGTAAAGGAACGGAAACGAGATCGCCGCCATCAACAGCAATATCACCTGCTGCCTCATGCTGTACTTCAGCACATATCTGAAGATGCTGGTTTCCATTATCGTTTCGGCCTTTACCCCCTCTAACTCCCCCTTTGAAAGGGGGATAATTTTTCAGCGTTGTTAATGACGGTTTTTGTTTATTTTAGCAATGCCGGCGATGAAGTCGGCGCTGACGCTTGCGCCGTTACGGTCTCAACCCGGCGGCGGGGGCGTATCGATGAAGTTCAATGCTCGCCGTTACCCGCCGGGTTTAGATGGCTGGGCGTATCCATGGCATAATGCAGGACGCGAATTACAAAAATGCCCGTGGGTTCCACCATGTAAAATACCATGTGGCCGGCGTGCCGGTGGCAGCGCAATTCCGGTTGGATTTGACCGGCAAAACACCCCAAGTGCGGATTATCGGCCAGAGTTTGCAGGCAGTCCCTCAAGGACAGGAAATAGGCGTCGGCCTTGGCCTCGCCGAAAGTCCGATAGGAATAGACGTAGATTTCATCCAGGTCGGCGTCCGCCTTGTTGGAAAGGACGTAATCAGCCATTCCGCAGCCGGGTCTTGGCGGCTTTCATGACGTCTTCAGCTTTGCGCCCGCTGCGCCCGCTGTTCAATCCCTCTGCGATGGCTGCCTGTAGTTCCTGCCGCCGCCGTTGGTCATGGCGGATCAGATCGCGGATGTAGTCGCTGGCATTGGCGTACACGCCGCCTTTCACCTGGGTCTCCACCCATTCCCGCATGGGATCAGGCAGGGAAACGTTCATCGTCGCCATTGTCACCTCCCGTTTGATAAAGCATGGCATAGTTTGGCAATGATTGCCATTCATTTCGCCCGACAGACGATGAAGTCGGCGCTGACGCTTGCGCCGTTCATGTCGATCAGCGGGGCGTTGCTGAAAGTCGGTGAGGGAGGCGCCGAATCAACGGCGGCGGCGAGGGTTGCCGGCGACAGCGCCGCCTCGTTAAGGACACGCGCCAGACCGCGTTCCTCCAGCAGCCGCGCCCGCAGGGTTTGCTCGCTTTCCTCAGCGCCGGCGTAGGGTACGATAATGTTGGGCGCATTGGCGGCGAGAACCTCCATTACCGTGTTGTAGCCGCCCTGGGAGATGGACAGGCGGCAATTGGCGAGCAGGGTGCCGAAGTCGGCGCGGGCGCGTTCAATGATAAATCCGGCGGGGGCTTCGGCGATTAGCGCCCGAAGGCGTTCTTCCGGCAGGTTGTGGCCGACCAGCAGTCTCCAGGTAACGTCTCTCAGAGAGCACAGCGGGCGGGCGGCGAGGGCGGCGCGTAATAATTCCTCGCCGACGCCGCCGCCGCCGGTGGAAACGATGACTTCGCCGCTTCCCTGAGTTCCGCCGGACGCGGCGGCGCGGGCGTTATCGACCACATAGCCGGTGTAGCGCAGCTTTCCATCCAGGCGGCGGGCCAGGGGAAAGGTGGCGTCGAAAGAAATGAAATCCGGGTCGCCGTGGATCATGACGGCGTCGAAGTGGGCTTGCGCCAGTTCCAGCATTTCAAGATTGCGCTCGCGCTTTTTCTTCTCGACCAGGATATCGCGCACCGAGGAGATGATATGGGGGCGCGGCCGCGCCGCCTTCGCCGCCTCCAGCAGGGGAATCAACTCGAAGCGGAACTGGCGGCGGCCGAAGGGGAACAGCTCGATCACCAGCACCGACGGACGCAGGTTCTCGAATGCCTCGATCAACCGACGGCGACGGCGCTCGCGCCAGGCGTCGTTGATGGGCCGGGATTCCTCGTCATAGAGGGGCTTGAAGGTCTTATCCACCGCCTTGGCCGGCGGTAACTGGATGAATCCGGCGCCGTTCAGGTCCAGCATCGCCACCGCCTCGCCGCCGGAAACAAGAGTTACCGGAACGCCCCGACGGGTAATTTCGCGGACGATGGCGGCGGCCCGCATGACATGGCCGATGCCGAGGAGGTGCTGCACATAAAACATCACCGACCCGCTCATGGCGCGGCTTCTTTCAGAGGAATGTTGAGGCGGCGGATATGAGGCGTCCCTTCATCATTGACGACAAACAGGTGGGCCGCGCCGTCGATTAATCTTAGCGGAGGCTTGCCGATCATGTCCCAGCCGACGGCCAGCGCATAGACGGCGTTGATGACGCCTTGATGGCTTACCGCCACCGTTGGTTCGTTCAGGGAAGCCAGCCAGGGGGCGAGGCGGATTTGCACGTCTCTCGGGCTTTCGCCTCCGGGGCGGCGGAAGTTCAGCCCCAGGCGCTCGCTTTCCTTGACGGCGCGGGGGAAGCGTCGGTTCAACTCGTTAGATGACAGGCCTTCCCATTCGCCCCAGTTCATCTCTGTCAGACGAGGTTCCGGTTGCGGCTCGCCGATTAATATTCGGGCCGTCTCCATCGCCCGGACAAGAGGGCCGGCGATCAGGCGGAAGCCGTGGAATTCTACCGGCAGCTTCCAGCTTTTCACCACAGCGCGACCATTGGCGCTTAGCGGGATGTCGGTCAGGCCCTGGATGCGGCGTTGCTCATTCCATTCCGTCGGCCCGTGGCGGATCAGCGCCAGCTCGATCATGACGCCGTCAACCTGCAAAGGGCGTCGTTGAGAACGCGGACGGCGGTTTTGATGTCGTGTTTATCAAACGCCAGCCGCCGGGCCGCCTTGCCCATGGCTCGCCGCTTTGCGGCGTCGCCGATCAATTCATCGACGGCGGCGGCGAACAAGGCCGCATCGTTGACAGGAACCAGTATGCCTGACAAGCCGTCGCTGACTATATCGGGAACGCCGCCGGCGCGCCCGGCGACCACCGGCAGCCCGGCGGCCTGAGCCTCAAGAAAGGCCATGCCGTAGGCCTCGTCGACGGCGGGCCATGCGTAAATATCCGAAGCGGCGTAAAGGCGAGCCAATTCTTCCATCGTCAGTTCTTTGAACCATGTGACCCGGTCGCCGAGGGGGGCCAGCGCCGCCGCGACTTCCTTGCTCGCCGTTCCATAGCCGCAGGCCAGCAGCCGCCAGGGGCGCTCCATAAGTTTCGCCAGCGCCTCGCCGAGGATAGAATACGAGGCCGACTTGGCGCCGGGACGCATCATGGCGACGGTAAGCAGCCAGGGAACATTCGGCTCGATGCCGTGAACCTCGGATATGCGCCGACGGCAGTCCGCGCCGTCGACGTAGGCGAAATGTTCGGTATCAATGAAGGGGGCCAGCGCTATCAGGCGACTCGGGTCTTTGAGCATCGGTTGCACGCAACTGCGGTCGTTCGAGTTGAGGCAGAACACAAGGTCGGCCAAGGCGATGGCCCGTAACGCCGCGTCGTGACCTTCCGCCCATGGACCGTTTTCCTGCTTCGGCGCGAAGGAGGCCTCGGCGATCACATAGGGGATGCCGAGAGCCGCAGAAACCGCCGGTCCCAGCCAGTCGGGAGCCTTATGGTAGAGGTGATAGGTGAACCAAACCTGGGGACGGCTCCGGGCGGGCCGCTTTTGGTATCGACGGATCAGGCGCTTTGCCATGCGGCCTCCGAGATCGCGCATTCTGCGCTGGCGAACGGCGTCGCCCTCGCGGTCATATGAGCGCAGCCCGGAGGCTTGCTCCACCGTGTGTCCCGCTCTTTCCATGGCGTCCATCAGCAGCCGCGCCATGCGGCGGTCGCCCGACGGGTTGGGGTGGTCGGGAGGCTTCAGCGGCGCGTAGAAGGCGATATTCATGCTCTGATGCCGAATTTGGCGGCCAGTCGGTCGATGCCGTTCTCAATGGAAAATTCCCGGCGCACCCGCTCCAGGCCGGCGGCGCCCAGGCGTCGGCGTAACGGCGGATCAATTATAAGGCGTTCAAGGGCGCCCGCCAAAGCGTCAATATCGCGGGATGGCGCCAAAAGTCCGGTCTCGCCGTCGGCAATCAACTCGGCGGCGGCGCCGGCATCGGTTGACAGGCAGGGCAGGCCTTGGCTTTGCGCCTCCATCAGCACGTTGGGCAGTCCGTCGCGGTCGCCGTCGTCGGCGCGGCGGCAGGCCAGCGCGAACAGGTCGGCGGCGCGGTACTGCTCCAGCACCTGCTGCTGGGGCATAGCCCCCATCCACGAGACGCGCCCGTCGATTCCAAGTCTTTGCCCCTGACGCTTGAGTCCGGAAAGAAGCGGCCCGTCGCCGACATGCACGAAGCGCCAGTGCAGTCCGGCGGGCAGTTCGGCCAGGGCCTCCAGCAGGTCGCGATAGCCTTTCTTTTCCACGGCGCGGCCCACCGAAAGAATGACTGCCGGGTCATTTTCGTCGCCGCCGTCGCGGTCGGGGCGAAGTTTCGGCGGGGCGGGGAAGCGGGAAAAATCGAGGCCGTGGTAGATCAGTTCGACCCGCTTCGGGTCGGGCGCCAGGGCGGTCAGATGGTCGGCGTTAGCCTGCGCGCATGTCACCAGCCAGCGGCAGTCTTTGAGCTTTTCCCGCTTTTCCCACTCCGGAGATGTCCAGATGTCCCTGGCGTGAGCCGAACAGCTCCACGGCAAGCCGAGGATGATGGCGGCGTAGCGGGCGACCGAGGCCGGCGTATGCAGGAAGTGGGCGTGAATCCATCCCGTCCCGGCGGGCAGTTCATTAGCCAGCGCCAGCGCCTGGCCGAAGCGTCGCACGCGGTTGGGGGTGAGGTCGCGGGCCAGGTCCTTGAGCCATATATTTCGGGCTGTTTCATATCCGGGCCGACGCCTGATCGCCCGCCATGCCTTGAACACCCGCAACGGCTCCCGATATAAATACTCGGGCAGATAAGCGGGCAAGGCGGATATCTCGCGGTGAGCGGGATGAACGGCGCGGTCGGCGGGACGGCGCAGCGAGAACAGGCGTACGTCAAGGCCGCGCCGCTCCAGCGCCAGTATCTCCTGGGCGATGAAGGTCTCGCTGAGACGGGGGTAGCCCTTGACCACAAAGGCGACGGCGCCGTTCATGCGTGGACGGGATGGAGACACGTTAATTGTCTCGGCTGACCACGGAAAGAGACATCGAATCGCCGAGCCATGCGTCAACCGTCGAATTGATGACCGATAATCCGTCGAGAAGGCCGGGGATGCGCACTTCGGAGGGTTTGGGCTGGTGCGGCAATTCGCGCAACGCCCTGGCCATCGTCTTCGGGCTGCGCTTGCCCTTGGGGGAAAGCATGCGGGCCAGCCCTAATTCCTGCGCCCGCGAAGCGCGGATGAACTGCTCAAGCCTGGGCATGGTGCGCGGCACGATAAGGCCGGGTTTGTCGAAGGAAAGAATCTCGCAGAAGATATTGTAGCCGCCCATCGAGACGACGCCGGCGGCGTTGGCGATCAGGTCTTCAATATTGGCGTCGAAGGTAATGGCCTCGACCTTGGGCAGTCGGCTTACCCGCTCCATGAATTCCGTTTGCAGGACGGTGCGCATGAACGGCCCGAGGACCAGATGGGCTTTGTGGGGGATATCGGGGTCATGCTCATAGGCTCGAAGAACCCAGTCGATCAGCATGGCGCCGTCGCCGCCGCCGCCGGTGATTACCAGCAGATAAGGGTCGCCGCCGAGCGCCGTTCGCGCCTGGGGCAGGTTCGGTTGTGACCATGCGCGGCGGAGGTAGCCGGTATATTGCATTTTGCGCTTTGCCGCCTCCGGCATGGGAATGCCTTCCAGGGGGGCGTAAATATGGCTGAGACCGTAGACCCAGATGTGGTCGTAAAGGTCGCAGACCGCCGCCATCACGTTCTTGCGGGACCATTCATCGGCCAGTTGGCGGGGGGCGTCCATGATATCCCTCAGCCCGAGAACCAGCGGCGTGCCGCGCGCCTTTAGCATGGTCAGGGTGTCCTTGACCTCGCCGCGCAACCCCAGCGGCTCTTTGTCAACCAGGAAGAAGTCGGGATCGAATACCTCCGCCGTGTGGCGAATGAGCGAGGCGCGCATGGTCAGCATCTCGTCGATGTCGATGCCCAGGTTAAGCGACGTATAGTCGCCATGGCGCAGTTTGATGACTCCCGGAATGCGGACGAAATCCACCCGTGAACGGAAGTCGAAGCTGCCGATGATCGGCGAGCCGGAAAGAATCAGCACCGACAAATCTTCGCGGTGATCGACCAGCGAATGAGCGATGGCCCGGCACCGGCGCAGATGCCCCAGTCCGAATGAATCATGACTGTATATCAACAGCCGGGTTTGTCCGGTTTTTCTGCCCATGGCCCGATTGTATACTATAATGAGTCATGGAACCGACAATTTTCAAATACATCTTCAGACATTCCATGCGCCGGCAGTTGTTTGTGCTGTTCCTGGTCGCGGCCTCGTTTCCGTTTCTTTATTTCTCGCTGGAACTGCCCAAAAGAATCATCAACAAGGCCATCGGCGGCGCGAATTTTCCCCAGCCGTTCATGGGCATGGAGTTCCAACAGATAGAATACCTGTTCGTTCTGTGCGGCATGTTTCTCGCCATGGTGCTGATCAACGGCGGCTTCAAGTATTGGATCAATGTCGCCAAGGGACAGCTCGGCGAAAGGATGTTGCGCCGGTTGCGCTATGAGCTTTACAGCCGGGTGCTGCGGTTTCCCTTGCCCCGGTTCCGCAAGATGTCCCAGGGCGAGATCATTTCCATGATTACCGCCGAGGTCGATCCGCTGGGCGGGTTCATCGGCGACGCCTTGGCCCTTCCGGCCTTCCAGGGCGGCACGTTGCTGACCATTCTGGTCTTCATGTTCATTCAGGACCCCTTTCTCGGCGGCGCCGCCGTCGCCTTTTATCCGGTGCAGATTTACTTGATTCCCCGGCTGCAAAAGAGGGTCAATTTGCTTTCCAGGGAGCGGGTAAGGAACGTACGCAAGCTGTCCGAGCGCATCGGCGAGACGGTCACCGGCATCAGCGAAATTCATGCCCACGACACTTCCGAATTCGAGCTGGCCGATTTTTCCGGCAGGCTGGGGACCATCTACGGCATCCGTTACGAAATCTATCGCCGCAAGTTCATGATCAAGTTTCTCAACAACTTCATCGCCCAGGTGACGCCGTTTTTCTTCTTTTCAATCGGCGGTTATCTGGTGATCAAGGGCGATCTCACCTTCGGCGCCCTGGTCGCCGTACTCGCCGCCTATAAGGACCTGGCGTCGCCGTGGAGGGAACTGTTGAGCTATTACCAATCCATGGAGGACATCAAGACCAAGTACGGGCAGATCATGGATCAGTTTCAGCCGGCGGACATGATGGAGGAGTCTTTGCAGCGGACTGAGCCGGACAGCATCATGCCGCCGGGCGGGACGGCGATCATGACCAACCTGACGCTGGAAGAGGAGGGGGGGATCAAGGTCGTGGACGGCATTAACGCGACCCTGGAGCTGAACGGGCGCATCGCCGTCATCGGCGCCGAGGGTTCGGGCAGCGACGGATTGGCGTTGCTTCTCGCCCGTCTGCTGTCGCCCACCGCAGGCTCCATCAAGCTGGGGGGACGCAACCTGTCCCATTTGCCCGAGTCCGTCACCGGGCGGCGCATAGCCTATGTCGGCCAGAACGCCGGCCTGTTCGCAGGAACCGTGCGCGACAATCTGGTTTACGGCTTGAAGCACCGTCCCGCCGTCGAAACCGCCGAAGATGAAAAGCGCCTGAGTTTCATGGCCGAAGCCGAGGCCGCCGGCAATTCGCTCCGCGACATCAATGCCGACTGGATCGACTACCAGGCCGCCGGCGCCTCATGCCCCGAAGAGCTGACCGCCCGGATATTCCAGGTTCTGGAGGCGGTCTGTCTCAAGGATGACATCTACGATTTCGGCTTGCAGGGGTCAATTAATCCCCTGGAGAAACCCAGGCAGGCCGCCGCCATCCTCGACGCCCGCGCCAAGCTGCGCCGACGGCTGAATGAGCCTGGGCCGGCCAGGCCGGTCGAGCCTTTCGACCGCAGCAGGTACAACGTCAATATGACGGTTTCCGAGAATCTGCTGTTCGGCACGCCGATCGGCAATGAATTCAACCTGGAGCGTCTCGGCGAGAACGCCTATGTCCAGGCCACCCTGGAAAAGGTCGGCCTAGGCGAGGATTTCCTCAAGACCGCAGTCAAACTGGCGGCGCTGATGGTCGAGCTTTTCCGGAACATGGAGGCGGGCCACGAGTTCTTTGAACGCTTCAGCTTTATCGGCGCCGACGATCTGCCCGAGGTTCAGCATTGCCTGTCGCGCTCCAGGTCCGGCTCGGTCGCTGATCTGGAGCCGTCGGAACGCAATTTGTTGATGTCGTTGTTATTCAAGATAGTGCCGGAGCGCCATCGCCTGGGCCTGATTGACGAAGACATGCAACAGAGGCTTCTGGAGGCGCGCCGGGCGTTTGCCGAAAACCTGCCCGAAGGCCTCAGGGGCAGCGTGGCGTTTTTCGATGAGAAGGAATACAACGCCGCCTCCTCGATCCAGGACAATATCCTGTTCGGCAAGCTGGTCTACGGTCGCCCCCAGGGCAAGCGCGAGGTCGGCGGATTGATCCGCGAGGTAATTGAATCCATGGGTCTGACCGGAATGGTCCTGGAGGCAGGCATGGACTCGCCGGTCGGCGTCGGCGGCGCCCGCCTGTCGGGCGCTCAACGTCAGAAGCTGGCCATCGCCCGCTGTCTGCTGAAACGGCCCGGCATATTGATTGTCAACGCCGCCGCCGCCGCCCTTGATCAGGCAACCCGGAAAACGATCATGGACAACGTGTTCAGGGAAGTCGATGGTCGCGGATTGGTCTGGGTTCTTGATCAGGCCGATCAGGCCGCCCGCTTTGATTACGCCGTCATCATGGAAGGCGGAAAAATTATCGAACAGGGAAGCGTCAAGGAACTTAAACAACCGGGAAGGCCGCTCCATTTCATGGCGCCTTTGGAAGAAGAGGAGGCGGATCGTGGAATTTGATGAATCCGTACGGATGCTCAGGCGCATCCCCATGTTTGCGAAACTGGATATTTCAAAGCTGAAGCTTCTTGCTTTCGCCGGCGAGTATCAGACCTTCGATGACGGCGAGGTTCTGTTTTACGAGGGCGAAGCGGCGGACTGCGCCTACATTATCGATGAGGGCGAGGCGGTCGTCAGCGGCGGACAAGGCGAGGATGCGATGACGGTCTCCACCCTGGGCAAACACAGCCTGTTCGGCGAGATGGCGATCTTTCGCGGTTCAACCAGAACCGCCACCGTCAAGGCCGGGGGAAGCCTCAAGGTGATACGGATTGACGGCTCGATGTTCCTCAAGATGGTCACCGAAAACCCGGACGCGGCGCTGGGCGTCATGCAGGTGTTGAGTGATAAAATCGCCCGCGCCATGAATGATTACGGCGATCTTGATAAAAAATACCGCGCCCTCAAGGATGGCGCTTAGGCATATAAGGAAATATCTTTCATGAAGCCATGTCCATGCGGCTCCGGTCAGAACCTTGACGTTTGTTGCGGCCTGATAATCAGCGGCGCGCCCGCGCCCACCGCCGAAGCGTTGTTGCGTTCGCGCTATACCGCCTTTGTCCTCGGCGATATCGGCTATCTCGCCGACACGTTGTCGCCCGGCATTCGCGGCGACTTTGACCGGATCGAGGCCGAGAGCACCTTCCGCGATGCAAAGTGGCAGGGGTTGGAAGTGCGCGCCGTCGCCGACGGCGGCGAGGGCGATGAAAGCGGCTCTGTTGAATTCATAGCCCGCTTCCGGTTGCGCGGTAAGCAGCGATCTCATCACGAATTAGCTGAATTCCGCCGTGAACAGGGGCGCTGGATGTGCGCAGGCGGACAGATGGACCCCAAGGGACCGCCGCGACAAACCGTCAAGGTCGGCCGCAATGAACCTTGTCCTTGCGGTTCGGGCAAGAAATACAAGAAGTGCTGCGGGGCCTGATGGAGCGGCGCTTCCACTGTACGGCCTGCGGCAAATGCTGCTACGGCCAGTTGCCGCTGACCCTCAATGACGCTATTGCCAACGCCGAACGGTTTCCCTTGGCCATGATGTGGACGACCATACGGCAAGGGGCAAAATCCTTTGCGGTTAATGCGCGCCTGGGGACAACCGTGAAACCGGGGAAACGCAAGCAGTTTGCAGTGCAGATCACTCCGGTTTCCTATGTGCCGCCTTCGCTTCCTTGCCCGGCGTTGGCGTCCGATGGCCGCTGCTCCATCCACGCCGACAAGCCGTCACGGTGCAGGACCATGCCCTTTTACCCTTATCGTGAAGAGGAGGACCAATCCGATCTGCTGGTTCCCCGACAGGGATGGTTATGCGAAACATCCGGTCAGGCGCCGGTCGTGTACCGGAACAAGAAAATAGTTCATCGTGAGGATTTTGAGCGTGAACGGCGGGAACTCGGCGATCAGACGCCTGTTTTACGCGCCTACGCGGAGGGTTTGATGGCCAACGCCCCCAATGTGGCGGCGGCGCTTGAAAAAGCGGCGAATAAGCCGAGAGGGGGCTTTGTGGCGCTCAACTTCACCGCCATTGTGTCCCGGCTTCCCCGGATTGACATGGCCGCCTTCGCTCAAAAGCAGTTTCCGGTGCTGACCATGTTCGCGGACAAAACGGCGGGCATGTCCGAGGCGGCGGAATTTCACCGCTATTACCGCGACAACGCCGCAGGAATGGAACGGTTCCTTAAGCGGGTTTAGGGGCCATCACGCCAATCAGGTATCTATTAATTATTGCACGAAAAACAGCGCCGATGTGAAAAGGGGATATGGAGATGTAAGGGAGATAGAAAAAACAGGACAGGCCCAAGTTAGTGCTACAGATGTTTTATATCGCGCATTCCATGCAGGATGCGGATGATCTCGACGGCGCCTGAACGTATTCTGTAAAATATGACATGCGCCCCATGAGAGAGTCTTCTTACGCCGTCGCCAAGTTCGGGACAGGGAGCGCCGATTTCCGGGGCGTCAGTCAGGCGCTCAAATTTTTTCTCGATCTCGCCGAGATAATGGGCGGCTCGGCGCTTGCCCCATGACCGGATTGTATACCGATAAATGCCTTCCAGATCCCGTTCCGCATAGAGGGATTTAACATAGCGCAACGGCCTGTCCTTTATGCGGTTTCGCCATCGACATCGCGGATGATGTCGGCAACGGTCCGCTTGCCGAGTCGGTTGTTGTCGAGGTCGGCGACACCCGCCTGGATGTCCTGGCGCAGAGCTTCCAGTTGCGCCTCTAGGGCTTGGTCTCGTTCTTCCAGCAGACGCAACCCGGCTCTTATAACCTCGCCGGCATCGTTGAATTTGCCTGCGTCCACCCTGTTGCGAACGTACTCTTCGAAGTGTTTGCCAATAGTAAAGTTCATGATTCAACCGCCCGCCTGTTTAGGGCAGTATAGCATTTAATGCTATTTTTTAGTACGATTTTTCGACGGGGCCACTGGCTTCACGCCCGTTTGCGGCGGAAGCTTTGCAGGCCTACCTCGTCGAGGAAGGCCTGGTCCTTGCGGGCCAGTTCCAGGGCTTCGCGTTTCTCCCGGTTTTCCTGGGCGACCTGATATTTCTTCAGTTCCCGGTAGGCCTCGCGCAGGATGTCGCGGGCGGCGGCGATTTCCTTTTCCGTGCGGGCGATGGATTGGGCGATATGGTTGCGGCGCATGATCACCAGTTCGGCATAGTTGCCGTACAGGATTCCGGCCTCTTGCGGCGAGGCGCGGGCGGCGGCCTGTTCGCGCACCAGTTCTTCTTCCAGGCGCCGAGCCTGATCTTCCAGTTCTTCGGCCAGACGCAACAACTCGCCGAGCTTGCGGCGCTTCTCGTCCACCTCCCACTCGTGGATTCGGATGATGTTTTTTAAGCTCTTGGCCAAGTTTCAGGTCTCCCTCAGGCGGGTTTCTTCGGGGGCGGCGGCGCATCGGCGCCCATGCCGAGGACGGCGCTCAACATCTGATAACAGGTTGCGATGTCGGTCTTTTCGTCCTTGGTCTGTCTGAGGAAGTTTTCAATGGCCGGATAGTAGTGGATGGCCTCGTCAACCAGCGGGTCGCTGCCCCGCCGGTAGGCGCCGAGGCGGATCAGTTCGGCCATGTCCTCGTAGGTGGCCAGCAGTTGGCGGGCGCGGTTGACGAAGGAGTTCTCCTCTTTCGAGTTGCAGGCGGGCATGGTCCTGGAGATGGAGCGCAGGATATTGACCGCCGGATAGCGGCCCCTTTCGGCGATGGCCCGATCCAGCACCACATGGCCGTCGAGGATGCCGCGCACGGCGTCGGCCACCGGCTCGTTGTGGTCGTCGCCTTCGACCAGCACGGTGAACAGGCCGGTGATCGATCCCTGTCCCTCGGCGCCGGGTCCGGCGCGCTCCAGCAGCTTGGGCAGTTCGGCGAAAACGGAGGGCGTATAGCCCTTGGAAGCCGGCGGCTCGCCGGCGGAAAGGCTGATCTCACGCTGGGCCATGGCGAAGCGGGTGATGCTGTCCATCAGACACAAGACATCGCTGTTGCGGTCGCGGAAGTATTCGGCCACCGACATCGTCACATAGGCGGCCTGGCGACGCATCAGGGGCGGCTGATCGGAGGTGGCGACGATGACGATGCTGCGGGCCATGCCCTCCTCGCCCAGGTCGTCCTCGATGAATTCACGGGCCTCGCGTCCGCGTTCGCCGATCAGGCCGATGACGCTGACCTCGGCGTCGGTGTGACGCGCCATCATCGACAGCAGCGTCGATTTGCCGATTCCCGAGCCTGAGAAAATGCCCATGCGCTGGCCCCGGCAGCAGGTGAGGAAGGTATTCATCGACCGCGTCCCCAGATCGATTTTGCCGCCGACGCGCTTGCGGGAATGGGCCGGCGGCGGCTTGTTATGTATGGGGTAGGGGACAACGCCCGAGATCAGCGGGCCTTTGCCGTCCACAGGCTCGCCGAAGGCGTTGATAACGCGGCCCAGCCAGCTTGCGTCTGGATAGATGACCGGCGAGACGGCGCTGACCTCGACGCGGCAGCCGAGGCCGATGCCGTCCAGCGTGCCGAAGGGCATCGCCAGCGCGCGGGAGGGGCGAAAGCCCACCACCTCGCACAGCACGGAGCGCTTGTCGCGGGCGATGATGCGGCAGTGATCGCCGATGGACAGCGCCCCCTCGACGCCTTCGATCTCCACCAAAAGGCCGATGATGGCGCTGACCCTGCCGAAAACATTGTAATCCGGCAGGCGGTCCACTTCGTTGACGATATTGCCGGCAAAAAGGCTCAAGACTTGACAGACCTTATTTCAAAGACGGGAAATCTCTGTAAGGATATAGACATGACCAGTATGATGCAGGAGTCTTTAATCTTGGTTAAAAGAGTTTTGACCTTATGTTGAGCGATAATGACGGCGGCGGCGGGAAGCTCTTTATCCTGACCATTTCATGTCCCGACACCGTCGGCATCGTCGCCGCCGTGTCCGAGTTTCTGGCGGTGAACGACGCCTTTATCACCGAGTCGTCTCACTTCGGCGATTGTGACAGCAAGCGGTTTTTCATGCGCACGGTTTACCGTCCCGGCGCCTTCAGCCCTTCCGTCGGCGAGATGGCCAAGGCTTTCTCCAGGATCGCCGGGCGGTTCCAGATGATCTGGGGCATTCACGACGCCGGACGCAAGGCGCGGGTGCTGATCATGGTCTCCAGGTTCGACCATTGCCTTAACGATCTGTTGTATCGTTACCGCACCGGCGAGTTAAAGATCGATATCCCGGCCATCGTCTCCAACCATCCCGATCTGGCCGACCTTGCCCGATGGCACGGGGTTCCCTTTCACCATCTGCCGGTGACGGCGGAAACCCAGGACGAGCAGGAAACAGAGGCGCTGCGCCTGATTGACAGCCTGGATATTGATCTGGTGGTGCTGGCCCGCTACATGCAGGTGCTTTCAAAGCGGATGTGCGACAAGCTGCGCGGACGCTGCATTAATATCCATCACTCGTTCCTGCCCGGCTTCAAGGGAGGCAAGCCCTACCATCAGGCCCACGCGCGTGGCGTCAAGCTGATCGGCGCGACGGCCCACTATGTCACTCCCGATCTGGATGAGGGGCCGATTATCGAGCAGGCGGTGGAGCCGGTGGATCATACCTATTCGCCCGATGATCTTGTCGCCGTCGGCCGCGACATCGAAAATCTGGTGCTGGCCCGCGCCGTGCGCAAGCATGTAGAACACCGGGTGTTGATCAACGGCTGCAAATGCGTGGTTTTACGTTGATTTTTTGTGAAAACCGCAATTGCATAAATAAAAGAAGTGCTTATATTACCTGAATCTCCCCCTTCCCGAATGTCAGAGGATAAAAATGGTTAAGAAAATGCGCCGTAGAGGATACACGGTCTTGAGAGACGGGCCTCGCGCCGTTGATATTCATGTGGGCCGCCGGGTCAAGGAACGTCGCGTTCTGCTCGGATTGAGCCAGGATGATCTCGGCAAGCTTCTCGGCCTGACTTTTCAGCAGGTGCAGAAATACGAAAAAGGCTGGAACAGAATCTCGGCGAGCAAGCTGTGGGAACTCACCTCCATTCTCGGCGTTCCCGTTTCGTGGTTTTTCGACGGCATCGATGAAAAAGGCCAAACCGAGGACAAGTCGATAGTCAAGCGTGAAACCCTGCAACTCGTCCGCTATTTCGACGCTTGCCCCAAGGCGACCCAGGAAAGCCTGGTAGGTTTGTTCCGCTCCGTTGCCGGACAGTAGGGTCGACGGCCATTGATATTGACCGGTGACGGCCCCCGCGCTTTCCCCTCCTTACCAAGGAGGGGAGGTTGCTCGCTACCCCCTCTAACTCCCCCTTGAAGTAAGGGGGAGGATTTTTCAGGGTTATTTTTTACGGCTGCCGGCATTAAGCGCCGATTTTATTCTTGCGCTGATTTCAGCCATATCTTCGGCGCCGTAGGGTTTCGGCGGAAGCTTTCCCCAAACCGGTCCCGGCCAAGCGGCGTCGTTCCTGAAACGCGCCACCACATGGACATGAAGCTGCTCGACCACGTTGCCCAGCGCGGCGACATTGATCTTGGCAGGGGCGAAGGCCTTTTCCAGGGCGCGGGAAGCGCGGCTGATTTCCTCCATCAGCGTTGATTGTTCCGTCGGAGTCAGGTCGTGAAGCTCGCGAAGGCCGGAACGCCGGGGAACCAGAATCAGCCATGGATAGCGGCTGTCGTTCATCAGCAGCGCCAGACAAAGCGGCCGGCGCTCCAGCTCTACTGTATCGGCGGCAAGGGTTTCGTTAAGGACAAACATGGGAGCCAAACTAACAGAAAGCGCCCCTATTTGCATAAAATTTTATGTAAATTTATCATTACTTTGCATGTATTTTATAATATTGACGCAATTCAATAAATATAGTAATATTTATAATATCGGATGTGGAGGAATTGGTCATGGATAAAGTAAAATACGGAGTTCGTTTCTGCACCAGGCGTCCCGCCGAGCAACTGGAGGCGTGGTTGCGGAGGAACTGTCTTAAATCCTGGGACATCAAGCTTTCAGGAATGGTCGAGGACAGAGCGGGAAACTTGATGAAACAGTTGACCGTTTACTTTGATATTGAGCGTGATCGCAAAGTATTCGAGACCTGTTATTTCGCCCATTGATGCGGGCAGGGTATTGTCGGTTGGCGAGGATTTGGTCATGAAAGTTCAAAATAACCGGATGGATGTTTCGTTGTTAAAGCGCCTGATGGGCGACGTTCGCGGCGTATCGGCGATTGAGTATGTGGTGATTATCTGCTTCACCGCCGCCATGCCTCTTCTCGCCTGGCAATACATGGGCGGAAACCTCAGCGATACGTTTGAAAGCGTCTCCTGTTACGTTACCGGTTCTTCCGGCTGTTCCGGCAACGGCGACGATGACGGCGACAGCAACGTCGATGTCGCCGAATCCGACGAAGGCGATGATGACGCCGAGGTCGAATCCGCCTCCAACGGCGACGATGAGGATGACTCCGACGACGACGATGATGAAGATCATCTCTCTTAGGGCAGGATGGCGGCCCTTGCGCTTTCCCCTCCTTGCCAAGGAGGGGCCGGGGGAGGTTGCCGCCGATACCCCCTCTAACTCCCCTTTGAAGCAAGGGTGAGGATTTTTCCCGGCATTAATTCTTAGCGTTTGCAAGTCGCGCCGGGGCGTTTATAGTCGCGCCCGGCGTATTATTTCTCAGGAGTTTTTTTTATGTTTGTCTCACCGGCTTTTGCGCAGGCGGCGGGGGCGTCCGGTCCCAGCGGTTTTGAGTCAATGATTCCGTTGCTCCTGATCTTTGTTGTTTTCTATTTTCTGCTTATCCGTCCCCAGCAGAAGAAGCAGAAGGATCACAAGGCGCAACTCGACGCCATCCGTCGCGGTGACAGGGTGGTTACCGGCGGCGGCATTATCGGCGTCGTCAGAAAGGTGATTGATGACGGCGAGTTGCAGGTTGAAATCGCCGACGGGGTGCGCGTGCGCGTGCGCCGTGAGATGGTTTCTTCCATACTCGCCAAGACCGAGCCGGTGAAAGAGACCAAAGAAACCAAAGGGTCGAAAAAAACCGCTTCCGCCAAGACCGGGGAAAAGGCGGATTCCAATGAGGATAAAGCCGCCGCCGCCGAGGATGAGGGCGCCGGCGAAGAACAGGGAGACTCAAGCCCCAAGAGCCTGTTCGGGGACAAGAGCAAGTAGCGGCCCGGATCATGGTTTATTTTGCCAAATGGAAAGTTATCGCCATCCTTGCCGTGTGCGCGCTGGGCCTGTTGTTTATCGCCCCTAATTTTCTGACCGCCAAGCAAGCCGAGGCCCTGCCCGATTGGCTGCCTCACCAACAAATCAGCCTCGGCCTTGATCTTCAGGGCGGCTCTCACCTGCTTCTTGAGGTGCAGGTGGAGGCGGTATTCAAGGAGCGGATGGAGGCGCTGGTCGATTCCGTGCGCACCGAGCTGCGCAAGGCGCGTATTCTTTACAGCGGTCTCGGCATTGACGGTTCCGCCGTAGTTTTTACCATCAAGGAAGCCGACCGCGCCGACGAGGCGCTGGGGCTGGTGAAAAAACTGGACGCCGACACCGTTTCCGAGACCGGCAAGGGCGGGCTGGTCAGGCTGACGATGACCGAAACGGCGATCCGCGACCGGGCCGCCGCCGCCGTTGATCAGTCGATCGAGATCGTTCGCCGCCGCATCGACGAAACCGGCGTGCGCGAACCCACCATCCAGCGTCAGGGCGAGGGACGCATTCTGGTGCAGCTTCCCGGCATCGACGACCCCGAGCGCATCAAGCGCCTGCTCGGCAAGACCGCCAAGATGACCTTTCGTTTGGTTGATGAAGGGAATACGGTGGCCGAGGCCGAGGCCGGAAGGATTCCGCCCGGATCCGCGCTGTTGCCTTCCGCCGATGAGACGGTAGCCGGCGGACGGCCGTTAAAATACCTGATCCAGAAGCGGGTAATGGTCAGCGGCGATACCCTGATTGATTCCCAGCCGTCCTTTGATACCCGCTCCAACGAGCCGGTTGTAACCTTTCGTTTTGATTCCATCGGCGCCAAAAGCTTCGGCGAAGCCACCAGAAAAAACGTCAACAAGCGCTTTGCCATCGTGCTTGACGACAAGGTCATCAGCGCCCCGGTGATCCGCGAGCCGATTCTCGGCGGCAACGGCCAGATCAGCGGCAACTTCACCGTTCAGACGGCCAAGGACCTGGCGCTTCTGCTGCGCGCCGGCGCTCTTCCGGCGCCGCTGATCATCATTGAGGAACGCTCCGTCGGTCCCGGCCTGGGCGCCGATTCGATAGCCGCCGGCAAGATGGCCAGCATCATCAGCATGGTGCTGGTGGTAGCCTTTATGGTTGTCGCTTACGGCAGCTTCGGGGTGGTGGCCGACATCGCCATGATGGTCAACATCATCCTGATATTCGCCGCCCTGTCGGTGCTTCAGGCGACGTTGACCTTGCCCGGCGTCGCCGGCATCGTCCTCACCATCGGCATGTCGGTGGACGCCAACGTGCTGGTGTTCGAGCGCATACGCGAGGAAGTGCGCGCCGGACGGACGCCGATTTCGGCTATCGACCTCGGCTTTTCGCGGGCCTACGGCACCATCATCGATTCCAACCTGACCACCCTGGTCGCCGCCGCCGCCCTTTACATTTTCGGTTCGGGGCCGGTTCGCGGCTTCGCGGTGACGCTGACGATCGGCATCGTGTTCTCAATGTTCACCGCCGTCACGTTGACCAGATTGATGATGGTAACGTGGTTGGGACGCGCCCGTCCGCGTGAACTTATTATTTAGAGAGAAGTAATTATGCGCGGAATCCGGTTCGTTCCCAGCGATGTCAACGTCGCCTTTATCAGCAAGCGAAAATGGCTTTTTGCTTTTTCCCTGTTTCTGACCATCGGCGCGATGGGGATGTTTGCCTTCAAGAGCATCAACTACGGCATCGACTTTACGGGCGGCGTCCTGATTGAAATGCGCACCCCTGAATCCGCCGATATCGTTGACCTGCGCGGCAAGCTGTCGGAATTGGGCCTCGGCGAAGTATCGCTCCAGGGTTTCGGCGCTCCTAATGACGTGATGATCCGCCTGCAAAAGCAGGAAGGCGGCGAGAGGGCGCAGCAGGCGGCAATAGACAAGGTGAAGGAGGCGCTCGGCGCCGGCATCGAGTACCGGCGCATCGAGGTGGTGGGGCCGTTGGTCAGCAAGGACCTTTTCTGGGGCGGCGTCTGGGCCGTGGCGCTGGCTAACCTCGCTATCCTTGCCTATGTGTGGTTTCGTTTCGAGTGGCAATTCGGCGTCTGCGCCATCATCTCGCTTCTCCATGACGTGCTCGCCACCATCGGCCTGTTTTCCCTGTTGTGGCTGGAGTTCAATCTGACGTCTATTGCCGCCATTCTCACCATCACCGGCTATTCCATCAACGACACGGTGGTGGTATTTGACCGGGTTCGCGAGAACATGCGCAAGTACAAGACCATGCCGTTGCCGGAACTGCTCAACCGCTCCATCAATGAAACCTTGTCGCGCACTATGATAACCGGGGTGACGACGCTGCTGGCGTTGCTTTCACTGATAGTCTTCGGCGGCGAGGTGATCAGCAGTTTCAGCATCGCCATGTTCTGGGGCGTCGTTATCGGCACCTATTCGTCGGTTTACATCGCGGTGCCGCTGCTTTTGTACATGAATTTGCGCCACGGCGCCGCTAAAAATGAGCAAAAACAGAAAGAGGCGGCGATTGAACAAACGCCGTAAATCTCCATTACTCTCGACATCACCCCCCTCATCCCCGCCGGTCGCCGACTGATCAACAGCTACGGCGGCGGCGGCTTCAAGGTGGCCGGCGTCGCCCATGTCGGCTCGATCATCGTTTTCCCCGAACGCGCCGTCCCTTGGCCGATAAGCGGGGCCGACGACATCACCGTTAAATCCTTGCAGGAAGCGGTAAACGGCGGCTGCCGAATCCTGCTCATCGGCTGCGGTCCCCGGTTTTTGCCTCCTCCCGGCGCCTTAAGGCGCGAGTTGAAAGAGCAGGGCATAATCCTTGAGTGGATGGATACCGGCGCCGCTTGCCGAACTTTCAACGTCCTGCTGGCCGAGGACCGCAACATGGCGGCGGCGCTGGTGGCGGTGGAGTAATACCGGCGGCCTTCCCGCACTTTCCCCTCCTTACCAAGGAGGGGAGGTTGCCGCCTATACCGTTTTATGAATCACAGAGGCTCAGAGGCACAGAGGAGGATAGAGAAAATAAAGAAAAAGCAGAAAGAAAACTTCGTTTGATCCTCTCTGCGTCTCTGTGCCTCTGTGTCAAAACACACAGGCCGATAATTCTATCTTCGATGCCCCCCTAACTCCCCCTTCAAAAGGGGGAAACGGCGAGGCGCGGCCTAATGCCGCCAGAAGTCGCGCAACAGCAGGACGTAGATGCTGCTTAGTTCGAGTCGTCCGAGCAGCATGGATAATATCAAAATCCATTTGGCGGCGTCGGTCAGCGGTTCAAAATTTCCCACAGGGCCGACAATGGGGCCAAGCCCGATCCCGGCGCCGGCCATGGCCATGGCCACGGAACTGGCGCTGGACAAAGGGTCCAGCCCGGTAGCCATGAGCAATACCGACATAACCGCCAGCGTGCTTATGTACATGAAAAGAAAATTCCGCACCGAAGACGTCATTTCACTGTCCACGATTCGCAAACCATAGTGCAGAACCAGAACCCGATGTTGCGACAGCATTCTGAGTAATTGCAGCCGCATTGATCCGAAAAGAATCTGCCAGCGGAAAATCTTGACGGCGCCGGCCGTCGATCCGGCGCAGCCGCCGATAAGCAGGGATATGAAAAAAATACCCTGGGCGAAGCTGCCCCAGGCGCTGTAGTCGGTGGTGGAGAATCCGGTATCGGTGAGAATGGAGGTGAGGTTGAATGTCGATTGGCGCAGCGCCGTCAGGAACGGCGCCTTGTTGGCCAGAACCTGCCAGAACGTCAGGATGCTGATGAGAGTTACCCAGATTATAAGAAATACCTTGATCTGCGGGTCCATGGCCGGGGCATGTTTCCATTGCAATGCAAGGCGGGCGTAAAACACCAGCGGAAGCGAGCCGGCGACCATGAAGAAGACGATCACCAGTTCTATGGGCAGGGATTTGAAATAACCGATAGAGGCGTCCTTGGTCGAAAAGCCGCCGGTGGCGACGGTGGCCATGGCGTGGTTCACCGCGTCAAATCCCGTCATTCCGGCAATGTACAACGCGGCGGTGCAGAGCATCGTAAGCGCCAGATAGACGATCACCGTAACGATGGCGATCTGGTAGACTTTGGGCATGGCCTTGTCGGAGATGTCTGAAGACTCGGTGCGGAACAATTGCATGCCGCCGATGCGCAACATGGGCAGCATGATTATAGCCGTCAAAACGATGCCGGCGCCGCCGATCCAATGCAGCAGCGAGCGCCACAGCAACAGGCCGGGAGCCATGGCGTCAAGACCGCTCAGCACCGTGGCGCCGGTGGTGGTCAGGCCCGACATGGTTTCAAAAAAGGCGTTGGTCAGGCTAAGGTTCAGGCTGGAAAACCAGAGAGGCAAGGCGCCGAACGCGCACACCGCAAGCCAACTCAGCACCGTAATCAGGTAGCCTGATCGTTGGGTGAGATGACGGTCTACGCCTCGGAAAGACAACGCCAGGATGCTTCCGAAGAAAAAGGTCGCCATTGCGGACTGCACAAAAACCAGCCAATCAGGATTGTTATCCATGGCGTCCACGGCGCCGGGAATCAGCATGACCACGCCGAGGATTTGAAGCAGAATGCCGACCACGAACAGAACGGATTGCAGATTCAGCGCATCGGTGTTGATATTCAATAGGCGCTCCCCGAATAAACCGTGCCGATACTAACGTCATAGTCATGTACCGGCAAGGCGGCGCTCCGGCGAAGGACTTCCTGTTTTTTTGAAGGAATATAAATAATTGTTAACCAATTTTCAGCAACATGCGTCTATAAGCCTTGATTATGGAATGGTTTTGCGCTGCTGTATGAAGGGGCCGGCTGTTATGCAGGGAAATATGGGTGATTCGAGATTTATCAAGGGGTTGAGCAGGTCCATCGGCCTGTTTTTGGCGTTCGTTGTCGTGCTGAACGGATGTTCGGATGTCCCCGACGCGGCTAATCCCGCCGAGTGGTACAAGAGCACCGTTGACCTCTTTTCCGGGGATAAACAGCCGACGCAAAAGGCCGAGGCGGCAGATGCGGATCAGGGAAAACTGGCGGCCGACAGGGACAAACCGGCCCCCGGCGCTGAAAAACCTTTTCCCAACTTGTCCTCGGTTCCGCAAGGGTTGGGCGGAGATCGCCAAAAACGCAAGTATTCTTCCGAGGCTTTACCGCGTCAGGGCGCCCCGTCAGAGGTTCTCGGCTCCGAGCCTGCCGCGCCGCCGCCGCCGCCGGCAATATCGGACGTTTCCGACGCTTCGTCGCCCAAGTTTGAACCTGCGCCGTCCATGGTTGCTCCCAAACTGAAGCCGCCCTCCGCCCTCGCGCCGGGGCAGGCCGAGCAGGCGCCGCCGTCGGGCGGCGGCCTCCATGAGACATATATGGCCCGTTTGTCCCAGCGTCTTCCGATTGCGGGCGGACTGGGCGATGCCGCCGTCGAGGCTCCGGATCAGAATGACGGCGCTTTCCCGTTGTCGGCTCCGGAGACGGAATCAACAGTGGTCATTTCCTCTTCCGGCGTTGATGCGGGAGGCGCCGCGCCTTCAGCAGAGCCGGTTAAACCCCTGGTGATGCTGAAACAGCCCAAACAAATTGAAGACGAGGCGTCTTCCGGCGTTGTCTCATCGGAAGACGGCGCGGCCCCGTTGTCGGAAGGCTTGCCGTCGTCTTCCGGGGCGGCGTTGCCCACGGGGGCGGTCAAGATCGCCACCATATTATTTGACAACGGCTCAAACGAACTGAAAAATCAGGCGCAGAGCGTACTCGGCAAGGTATTCCAAATCTATCGTCAGGAAGGCGGCAGAGTTCGCATAATCGGTCACTCCAGCAGCCGCACCCGCAATATGGATCAGGTCAAGCACAAGATGATTAACTATCAGCTCTCGGCCGGCCGCGCCGACGCCGTGGCTCGTGAACTGATCCGCCTTGGGGTGCCGGCTGATAGTGTTTTCGTTGACGCCAGAGCTGACGCCGATCCGATGTATTATGAGATCATGCCTTCGGGAGAGGCCGGCAACCGCCGCGCCGAGGTCTATTTCGAGCGTTAATATCTCCCTCGGTTTCGGGAAATAACCGCCGGAGCAAGCCCTGTCGGCATCCGCCTGTTTTCGGTGTTTGGGACTTAAAAGTTATGGATCAGGAATTCCATCGTATACGGCGTCTGCCGCCCTATGTGTTCGCCGAGGTTAACGCTATGAAGGCGCGCGCCCGCGCCGACGGCGCCGACATCATCGACTTCGGCATGGGTAATCCGGATTCGCCTACGCCGTCTCATATCGTCGATAAGCTGATAGAGACGGTTCAGAACCCGCGCACCCATCGTTACTCCGCTTCGCGGGGGATTCCCGGCTTGCGCAAGGCTATCTGCGGTTATTACGAGCGCCGCTTCGGGGTCGAGATGAATCCCGACGGCGAGGCCATCGTCACCCTGGGTTCCAAGGAGGGGCTTGCTAATCTGGCCTCAGCCGTTTGCAGCCCCGGCGATGTCATTCTTGTGCCCAATCCCAGCTACCCCATTCACCAGTTCGGCTACATCATAGCCGGGGCCGTGGTCCGCAATATTCCGGTGACTCCGGATGCCGTCTTTCTGGAGGCGCTGAAGCGCGCCGTTCAGCACAGCGTGCCCAAGCCGACCGTTCTGGTCCTCAATTATCCCAACAATCCGACCTGCGAGACGGCGAGTCTGGATTTTTATGGTCAGGTGGTGGATTTCTGCCGCTACCACGACATATTTATCCTTTCCGATATCGCCTATTCGGAAATCTATTTTTCCGATCCGCCGCCGTCGATCATGCAGATTCCCGGCGCCAAGGACGTCGCCATCGAGTTCACCTCAATGAGCAAGACATATTCCATGCCGGGTTGGCGCATCGGCTTCGCCGCCGGCAACAGGAAGTTGATCGGCGCTCTTACCCGCATCAAGTCGTACCTTGATTACGGGGCGTTCACGCCTATTCAGGTGGCCGCCGCCGCCGCTCTCAACGGACCCCAGGACTGCGTAGACGAAGTCCGCGCCCTCTACAAGGACCGCCGCGACGTGCTGATCGACGGTCTGGCTGAAGCCGGGTGGAATGTGCCGAGGCCCGACGCCACCATGTTCGCCTGGGCGCCCATCCCGCCCGCCTTTGCTCATCTGGGATCGGTTGAGTTTTCCAAGCTGCTGTTGCGCGAGGCCGAGGTGGCGGTGGCGCCCGGCATCGGATTCGGCGAGCACGGCGACGGCCATGTCCGCTTCGCCATGGTCGAAAATATCCAGCGCACGCGCCAGGCGCTTCGCAACATCAAATCGTTTTTCGGCAATTACGGCAAGGCCATTGAGGATATTGAAAAGAAGGCGGCGTCTTCCCATGAGCGCCCCTAAGACATCTCCATTAAGGGTCGCCATCGCCGGTTTGGGAACGATCGGGGGCGGTGTTTTCAAACTGCTCGCCGAGCAATCCGCTCTCCTTGAGCGCCGTTGCGGACGGGCGATCCTGGTGGTCGCCGTCGCCGACAAGGACAGCAGTAAAAAACAACAATTCGCCGGCGACGGGGTTGTTTGGCATGACGACGCCCTGCTTATGGCCGCCGCCGACGGCATTGACGTGGTGATCGAACTGATCGGCGGCTCTCACGGCATCGCCAAGACCCTTTGCGAGACCGCCATTGCCCACGGCAAGCATGTGGTCACCGCCAACAAGGCGCTGATCGCCCATCACGGAACGGCGCTGGCGCTGGCCGCCGAGAAAGCCGGCGTCACCCTGGCCTACGAGGCGGCGGTGGCCGGCGGCATCCCCATCATCAAGGCGCTGCGCGAAGGACTCGCCGCCAACAATTTCCGCCGCGTCTACGGCATTCTCAACGGCACCTGCAACTATATCCTTACCGCCATGCGCGAAAGCGGCCGCGAATTCGACGTGGTTCTCAAGGAGGCCCAGGAACTCGGCTACGCCGAGGCCGATCCGAGTTTCGATATTGACGGAATCGATACCGCCCACAAGATAGCCATTCTGGCCGGCGTCGCCTTCGGCACGCAGGTGAATTTCAACGCCGTGTACACCGAGGGCATCCGTCGCATCTCGCCGCTGGATATCGGGTACGCTGCGGAACTCGGCTATCGGATTAAACTTCTCGGCATCGCCGGAGTGACCGAGAACGGCATCGAGCAGCGGGTTCATCCCTGCATGGTGCCGCTGGCCGCTCCCATTGCTCATATCGAGGGCGTCTTTAACGCCGTCGTCGTCGAAGGCGATTTCATCGACACCACCATGTTCGAGGGCCGGGGCGCCGGCGCCGGGCCGACGTCCTCGGCGGTGGCGGCCGATCTGATCGATATAGCGCGCGGATGCAGCACGCCGACATTCTCGTTGCCGGCCAAGGAGTTGAAACCTCTGAACGCCGCTCCCATCGAGCTTCACAGGGGCGCTTATTATGTTCGCCTGATGGTCCTGGACCGTCCCGGCGTGTTCGCCGACATAGCGGCGGTGCTGCGCGACAACAACATTTCCATGGAAGCCGTATTGCAGCGGAGTCGCGCTCCCGGCGAGGCGGTGCCTGTGGTGATGACCCTGCACGAGGCCGGAGAATCGGCGATTATGCGCATGATGGAAGAAATCAACGGAAATGAGGCTATAGTGGAACCGGCGTTGATGATCAGGATCGTATCATTTTAGGAGGCGCCGGCCATGCCGGAACTGACTGTTTGCGGTCGTAATCTTGCCATGGACGCGGTGCGCGTCACCGAGACGGCGGCTCGCGCCGCCACCTTGTTCATGGGGCGCGGCGACGAGAGGGCGGCCGACCGGGCGGCGGTCAACGCCATGCACGAGGCCCTGGACAGCCTGGATATCGACGGCGTCATTCGCATCGGCGAGAGCGCGGGAAACGAGGACGCTCAATTAGTCGTCGGCGGCAGGGTGGGCAACGGCAACGGCCCCAAGGTGGATGTCGCCCTGATGCCCCTGGAGGGGCCGACCATCATCGCCAAGGGAGAACCCAACGGCCTTTCGGTCATCGCCATGACCGAGACGGGCGGTTTTCTCGATATTCCGGACATCTATATGGACAAGATTGCAATCGGCGGCGGACTGCCCGCCGATATTATCGACCTGGACGAGGCCCCGGAAAAAAATCTCGGGGAATTGGCCAAGGCCAAGCGTGTGGATGTGCGCGAACTGGTCGTCTGCATTCTGGACAGGCCGCGCCACTCAAACCTGATCGCCAAGGTCCGCGCCGCCGGGGCGAGGATTATCCTGATCGCCGACGGCGACATCAGCGGCGTCATCGCCACCGCATGGCCGGCAAGCGGCATCGATATCTACATGGGCATCGGCGGCGCTCCCCAGGGCGTTCTTTCGGCGGCGGCCTTAAGCTGCGTCGGCGGCCGAATGCAGGGCCGCCTGGTGATTCGCGACGACGCCGACAGGAAGCGGGCGGCGCAAAGCGGCGTCAAGGAATTTGATCGTAAATACACTGTCGGCGACATGGCTTCCGGCGATGTCACCTTCGCCGCCACCGGCGTCACCAACGGCGCCATCCTTTCCGGCGTCCGCGTCCGTCACGGCTGCGCCGTAACCCGGTCAATGATCATCCGCTCAATGACCGGAACCCTGCGTTTCGTCGAGGCTCACCACAAATTCGGCCGGCATAAGGCGGATTGACGGAATCATGCAGTGTGCGCGATGCGCTTGACCTTGATCCGTTCAGCTTTCTTCATCGCCAGGGCGAGGTCGTAAGTCGCTTGTAGCCGATACCATGTGTCCGCGCCGCCGCCGAATGCCTTATCGAGGCGAATCGCCATCTCGGGCGATATCCCCGAACGGCAGTTGACGATATCCGACATTTGCTTGCGGCTGACGCCCAGCTTGCCGGCGGCCTCCGTCACGCTGAGACCCATCGGTTCCAGGCAGTCGTGGCGAACGGACAGACCCGGATGGGGTGGGTTTTTCATGGCCATGTCGGCTCCTCCTGATGATAGTCTATCATATCCACGCCGCAGGCATGGGCGCCGTCGAAGCGGAAGACAATGCGCAGGTTGCCCGAGACGCTGACCGCCCAGTATCCGGCAAGATATTTCCCGCAATTTAACCCCTCCTGACCTCCCCTTGGTAAGGGGAGGAACTTTTCTCCCCTCCTTATTAAGGAGGGGTTGGGGGAGGTCCTGCCTTATCGGATAGTTCGACCGCTGATCATACCGCCGAAACCTCATTCATGTTGAACGCTTTTTGTTGTCGGGTCTGTAAATATGTATAAACGTCGCCTGGATGTGTTTCAGGCGAGCAGAGGGCAAGAGGATGGGCGGCGGGGAGTATTTTCTGGGCGTTGCGCGTTCCCTGTCGGGAAAATGCTGGCGGCTGAGGGCGTGTGACGACCGGGCGGCGCTGGCCCTGGCCCAACGCCTGGGGGTTCCCGAGATCGTCGGCCGCGTGCTGTCGTCCCGCAATGTCGGCCTTGACGAAGCTGAGGACTTTCTCAATCCGACGCTGAAAAGGCTGCTGCCCGACCCCGCCCACCTCAAGGGAATGGACGTGGCCTGCGAGCGGTTGGCCGGCGCCGTCATGCGGGGGGAGCGCATCGCCATATACGGCGACTACGATGTTGACGGGGCGACTTCGGCGGCGCTGCTGATGCGTTATCTGAGCGCCCTCGGCGCCTGTCCGCAGGTCTATATCCCTGATCGTCTGCGCGAGGGCTACGGTCCCAATCGCGAGTCCCTGCTGGGCCTCAGGGAGGACAAGGTTTCTCTGGTGGTGATGGTCGATTGCGGCGTCACCGCCCATGCCCCGCTGAAGGCCGCCGCCGAGGCCGGCCTCGACGTTATCGTCGTCGATCACCACAAGGCGGAGCCGTTGTTGCCCGAGGCCGTAGCCGTGATCAATCCCAATCGGCTGGACGAAGACAGCCCTCATCGGCAAATGGCGGCGGTGGGCCTGACTTTCCTGCTGGTCGTCGGTCTCAACCGGACCTTGAGCGGCGCCGGCTGGTTCGCCGACCGCGCCAAACCCAATCCCATGGATTGGCTTGATCTGGTGGCGCTGGGAACGATCTGCGACGTGGCGCCGCTGACCGGCGTCAATCGCATGCTGGCGGCCCAGGGCCTGAAAGTGATGGGAAGGCGGGCAAATCCCGGCATCAAGGCCCTCGCCGACATCAGCGGCATCACCGAGCCGCCGGGAAGCTATCACGCCGGATTCATTCTGGGGCCGCGCATCAATGCCGCCGGCCGCATCGGCGATTCCTCCCTGGGGGCCAGATTGCTGTACAGCAATGATGAGCGGGAAGTAAAAGATATAGCCCGCCGCCTTGATGAACTCAACAGCAGGCGCCGCGACATCGAGGCCGATGTTCTTGATCAGGCGACAGAGCAGGGGAAAGAACAGGAGAAGACCGGCGCTCCCCTGATTCTGGTCGTCGGCGAGGGATGGCATCCGGGAGTTATCGGCATCGTCGCCGGTCGGCTGAAGGATCGCTTTAACCGGCCGGCCTGCGTCGTGGCGATTGATAAAAAAACGGGCGCCGGGTCCGGGCGATCAGTGCCGGGAGTTGATCTGGGAGCGGCGATTATCGCCGCCCATCAGGTGGGGTTGTTGATCAAGGGAGGAGGTCACGCCATGGCCGCCGGCTTCACCGTCGACATCGACCGTCTGGAGGAATTCCGGAGCTTTCTCAGCGGGCGCGTCGCCGACGGCATCGCCGAGGCCGAGTTTGTCCCCGGCCTTTGCCTCGACGCGGCGCTGACTACGGCGGGGGCTTCGCTGGAACTGGCTGCGGCGCTGGAACAGGTAGGGCCGTTCGGCCTTGGAAATCCTGAGCCTAAGTTCGTTATTCCCCGCGTCAGGCTTGCCAGCGTCGCCGTCGCCGGGGACAACCATCTGCGTTGCGTTCTGATCGGCGAGGACGGAGCGCGGTTGGAGGCTATCGCCTTCCGCTGTCTGGATACCGAACTCGGCGTCGCCCTCAGGCAGCATGACGGCGCGCCCTTTCATGTCGCCGGGCGGCTGCAAATCAATGCCTGGCAGGGCCGCTCCAAGGCGCAACTGATCATAGATGACGCCGCCCCGGCATGGTGATGCCCTCTACTTCCCGAGAATCTTCTCGACCCGGTTGGCGACATCAAGTCTTGCCGTTTTTGGAAAGTCGCCGCCGATCAGCGGACGGGCGTAATCAAGAAATTTCCCGGTGACGTCGTTGGCGGACGGCGAAATCATCGAATCATCCATCACCCTGGTCTTGCCGGCCACCTCGTTGAGGGGGGTGAGGCGGTATTCCACCGCGTAATCGCCGACCCGATGGATGGTCACCGAGCCGGCGGCGTGGCCCTGGTCGGCGTATTGAATGCCTTTGGCGCCGACTTCGCGGGCCTCCTTGCGGTCGATATCGGAGACGCAACCGAGGAACGAGCGTTGCAGGTAGCCGAAGGTGTCGCCGCGAACCCTTTTGATATCCGACCGGTTCTTGATGGCGGCGGTAAGCATATCGGCCAGCGCCCCGGTTCCGGAAAGCTGGACATTGCCGTGGGCGTCTTTTTCGACATCCCCGGACAGCGTGGTGATTATGGGCGCACCGCTTTGGTCGTGGATGCCCTCGGAAACGGCGATCACGCAACGCCCCAGGCGCTGGTAGACGGACTTGACGTCCGCGACAAAGGAAGCAATGTCGAAACTGCGCTCGGGAAGATAGATCAGGTGAGGGCCGTCGTTGTCGCCGCTTCTGGCCAAGGCCGCCGAAGCGGTGAGGAAGCCGGCGTGACGCCCCATCACCACGCCCACATAAACTCCGGGCAGGGCGGCGTTGTCCTTGTCGATGCCGGCGAAGGCGGCGGCGACGAAACGGGCGGCGGAAGGGAAGCCCGGCGTGTGATCGTTGATCATCAGGTCGTTGTCGATGGTTTTGGGAATGTGGATGCCGCGAAGGTCATAGTCGGCCTTGCCGGCCTCCTCGCCGAGGATGCGCAGCGCATCCGACGAATCGTTGCCGCCGATGTAAAGGAACGTGCCGATTTCATGGGCCTTCAGGACCTTGAAGATTTCGCGGCAATACTTGACGTCCGGCTTGTCGCGGGTGGAGCCTAACGCCGAACAGGGCGTGTCGGCGACGCTCTCAAGGTTGCGAACGGTTTCGCGCCCCAGGTCAAGGAAGTCCTCGTTGACGATGCCTCTGATGCCGTGAACGGCGCCGTAAATATGTTCAACGCCGGAAAGTTTCTTGGCCTCCACAACGGCGCCGACCAGCGATTGATTGATGACGGCGGTGGGACCGCCTCCTTGGGCGATAAGCACCTTTCCCTTAAGCATGAGGAAGCCTCCCTTGACTGTTCGCCTGTAATGTCCGGGTCCGATCCGCAAAAATCAAGGGCTACGTTGGAATCGGGGTCAACCATGCTCTTTGCTCCCGCATGATGAAGGCCCTATAAAGGAAGCCGGTCACTTACGAGAGTTTTTCATGCGTCAACCACGCAAGCATCCGGCTCATTCCGCCCTCAACTACAGGCCGCCGACGTACCTGAGGAACATCAGGATCGGGCTGAAATTCCTCGTCATTATGGCTGCGGCTTCCATTGTTTATGCGCTGTTCTGGGCGGGCATGGCCTATCAGTTCCGCGAAGCGGTTAACGGGTGGATGGAGATGCGCCGCGCCGAGGGTTATCAGGTCAAATACGAGAGCTTCCGCCTCAGCGGCTTCCCTCTGATTATCCGCATGGAGATGAAGGAAATCGCTTTCGCGGCAAAGGGCGATGCTCCCTCGTGGTCGTGGCGGGGCGACAAAGCCGTCGTCGAGGCCTCCCCCTGGAATCCGTGGAGGATGGCGGTAAGCATGCCGGGAGGGTACAGGCTTGATATCGCGCAAAAGAACGGGCCGGCGGCTTATGCCGGCGTTGTTGAAGAATTCACCGTCCGCTTCCCCACAGGCGGAGGATGGCCTCCGCAGGGGGAATTGACTGTTCGCAATTTGAGTCTATCCGACGCCGGAAGCGGGCGCGCCGCCGCAAGCCGCGTCGTCATGAAAATCGAAAGGACGGGGACCGGCAATGCCGATTATCGCACTCCTACCATTATCTTCAGATTCGAGGCCGAGGGAGTGAACGCTCCCGGCATTCTTTCCCTGCCGCTGGGGGGGAATATTTCCCTGCTGGCCGTGGAGGGCAGCGTTCTAGGCGCTATTCCGCCGGGGCCATGGCCGGAGGCGTTGGGCGTCTGGCGCGACGCCGGAGGAACGCTGGAAGTGAAGCGGCTTGACGCCGCGCTCGGTCCCCTGACTTTAAAGGCCGGCGGCGCCATGGCCCTGGACGCCATGGCCCAGCCCATCGGCGCTTTTACCGCCAAGGTGCAGGGCTTCTTCGAAACGGTTGAGGAGTTGCGCAAGGACGGCATCATCGGCGGCAAGGACGCCGTTACCGCCACGGCGGTGCTGGGGGCGATGGCCAGGAAGTCGAAAGACGGCGCCCCGACCACGCTGAACCTTTCCCTCACCATCCAGGATCGAAGAATTTACGCCGGACCGGTCGCTTTCGCCGAACTGCCCGCCATCCCCTGGGAGTAGACGTAGGCCTGCCGGATAATAAAGATGTTCCGGCGGCGTATTTATTTTTGTTACTATCGCCGAATGGAATTTTGCCGGATCATCGTTTTACTGTTTGTCGGCGCAGCCGCCGTCTGGCCTTTCCCGGTTCGGGGAGGGGATGTCGGCGATTCGCGCAGCCGGTTCATCGCCGGACAGTTTTTGGTGGCGTCGCCGGGCATGGCCGATCCGCGCTTTAAGGAGACCGTTATTTATATGATCGGCCATGACGCCAAGGGCGCCATGGGGTTGGTGATCAACCGTCCCTTCGGTTCAGGACGCCTGAGCAAAATGATGGAGGGATTCGGCATCAATACGAACGGCGTCGAAGCAGCCGGCGACGCGATCAGCCTGTACTACGGCGGCCCCGTTGAGCCGGGGCGCGGCTTTGTCCTGCACAGCGGCGATTACAGCGGGCCGGGCGTTTCCGCGATCAGCGATGAGGTGTCGTTAACGTCGCGCCTGGAAATTCTTGACGCTATCGCCAAAGGCGAAGGCCCCAGGCACAGCCTGGTCATTCTCGGCTATGCCGGATGGGGGGCCGGCCAGTTGGAACACGAAATGGCGCGGGATGACTGGACGACAGCCCCCGCCGACCTGGGCTTGATCTTCAGCGATGATCCGAAAAGCACATGGGAGCGGGTGACGAAACTGTCTGGCGTCGAGCTTTAGAAAATCATGGATGGGTTTGTAATCGATATTCTTACTAATTACAGCTATCTGCTGTATCCCATTACGCTTGTCTGGACCTTTATTGAGGGGGAAACCATCGTCATCATCGCCGGGGCGATCGGCTCCGAAGGCAGATTCCGCGTCAATGTCGAATTGCTGGCCTTGTCGGCGTTCACCGGCAGTTTTCTCGGCGACCAATTGTACTATTACATCGGCAGGAGATACGGGCCGCCCATTCTCAAGCGCTGGCATCATATCGGGCGAAAGACCGACTGGGCCTTCCGGCTGGTGGAAACCAACCCGGTAGTTTTTATTCTCTCGTTCAGATTTATCTACGGCATCCGCAACATCAGCCCGTTTGTCATCGGCATCGCCGGGGTGCCCCGCCTGAAATATTTTGTATTGAACTTTATCGCCGCCATGATTTGGGCGCACAGCTTCGCGTGGGGAGGTTACTTCATCGGAAGCGCGCTCAATGAATTTATCGGCGACAGCAAGTGGTGGTTTCTGGGGGGGTTCGTCCTTGTCGTCTGCGTCCTCGCCGTCATCTCCCGCTTCCGGCGTCGCAAAGAACCGGATTGAAACTATCCGGCGAAGCGATATGCCACATATCGAAAAATACAAAACTGACGATCCTGATTTCGATGAAACGCATGGGGTGCTACGCAATCTGCTCGACATTCTTGATCCGGCAGAACTTGAGCGACGCGAGAATGCGGCTCTAATCGCCGCATATGACCGTGCCGCCTTGAGTTATTCGGAAACGGACAGCTTCACCTGCGATAATGTGTGCAATCTGCATCGCCTGTTTCTAGGCGGCATTTTTAAGTGGGCGGGTGAATATCGACAGGTGGACGTCAGTTCTGATGATATTCGCTGGTGCCATGCACGCCATATTCATGCCGAAATGGGACGCTACGGCCAAAGACTTGCGCGGCTCACGCCCTTTCAGCCGTCGCTTTCCCGCAAAGAGTTGCTTTCAAGGCTTGCCGAGTTGCATGGCGAGTTGATTGTGATCCACCCTTTTCGTGACGGCAATGGCCGCACAGCCCGCTTGCTTGGCGATCTTCTCTTGATGCAGACTGAACGCCCGCCCATTCAATTCGGTACGTTTGACGATCAGAAAATTCGCCGCGAGTACCATGCGGCGATCCGTGACGTTTGGGCCAAGGCGGATTACCGGCGCCTTACTGCTCTGTTAGATCAGTTGATTTCGTAGGAGCGGCTTCGGCTTTGTTGCGGTCAAGCTCCCGTAATTCCTTGAGACAGGCATCACGCGCCTCACTCATGCCTTCCATTGAGGAACTGAATGCGACGGCCCTCAGCACGACGCGGCGGCGATCTTCGGGACTTAGGTTTTCATAATAGCGCATGTGAACCTTCATTCGGACGAGACCATTTTACCATAATCGCTGATGGAATAAACACTAAATTGTTTAAAGTATGAGCTTTGCACAAAGACCGACGATGCTAACCGTTCTTCGGTCGTTTGCGTTCTCCGCCGTGCCGGGCGGCGGCAGGATCAAGCCCCTGCACCAATTCGGCGGGATGAATACGCAGCGCCAGGGCCAAATCCACGATCAATGCAAGCGACGGGCTGGACCGGCCCCGTTCGATATCGCTCAAATAGGGAACGCTCATATCGGCGCGGAAGGCCAATTCCTCCTGGGTGAGACCCTTTGAGACCCTGACTTCGCGGAGAATGCGTCCGAATTGCCGACTGATA
>Ga0156220_171_pt1 | contig 80340 bp, 72 predicted proteins | sample RifCSPlowO2_12_FD_107868 | JGI IMG/M metagenome (GOLD analysis project Ga0156220, IMG submission 107868) | Rhodospirillales bacterium RIFCSPLOWO2_12_FULL_58_28 | reverse complement strand
CCGACGCCCGTCGAGGCGCAGTCCTTATAGGTCAAGGCGGAGTTCCGGGAAGCCAGGTGTTCCCGGCGTCTGGTTTGCTGGGCGGCGTCGAAGGCCTTCAGCAAGCCGCCGCTTGCCGCTTCCATCTCTGCAGCGGCGGGGCTGCCGGTCTTCAAAGCGCCGGCGACCAGTTGTTCGATGTCTTTGCCCAGTTGCCGGTAAGCGGCGAGGGTGATTTGACCGAAGGCGCGTTCCCGCTCGACATGGACCAGACGTTTGCATTTGTTGCCGTCGACCGCCAGATTGGCGGGCAGATGAATGACGGGGGAAAGTTCAAAATTGATCGAGACCGCGCCCGCGCATTTGCCCTCGGCGACCGCGTATTTGATGGTCCTGGTCATATCAAAATCGCTGAAAACCTTGCTCTGCGGCTCAAAGGCGGTGGCGCTCATATCATAAACGATTTTCTCGGCATTATAATTGATATTGCTGACGGCGGCGGCAGCGCCGCACTCCGCCCCGCCTCCATCGGCGGTCGTTGCCGAAGCGGCAACGTCGGACGCGCCTCCGGGGGTTTCAATCGTGCCGGAAGCGCCGTTAAAAATCTTTACCGGCCTGTTTTCCGATTGGGCATACGCGGATGCGCCGGGAATCATCATGGCGGCGCAAAAAACTGTTATAATGATTCTTTGGTTCATGAGTTTATTATGACATAGGGCCAAGGTTACAGTATGAAAAGAATCGTTCTGATAATCGTTTCCCTCGCCGCGCCGGTGTTGTCGGCGCAGGCCGGACAGCAGGTTTCGATGTCATCCGATGATTGCCGGCGCCTGCTCAAACATGAGCCGGCCGCCGACGTCGCCTTCGAACCGGGCGTCGATGTCAGAGGCAAGAAGGTTAAGGGGGCGGATATGGAAGATCGTCCGCCGGTCGCCGTTTCCAAGATATTTGAATTCAACATTACCAGGGATTTCAGCGCCTACGGCGGCGCCACGGATACTCCCGTCGGCGCCGTCAGGTACGACGCCTCAAGCGGCAGACTGACCTTTAATGACCAGCCCCTGATTGACGCCGACAAGGCGGAACTGACCGCCGCGTGCCGGCAGTCATTACAAAAAGGGCGCTGAGGCCTGAAATCCCCGCCATGGACAACGCCTCGCGCCTTGCCTAAGTTCTCCCTTCCTGATCGGAAGGCTTCGCCATGCGCTTGTCACAATATTTTCTGCCCACCCTCAAGGAGACGCCCTCGGAGGCGCAGATCGTTTCCCACCGGCTGATGCTGCGCGCCGGCATGATCCGCCAGTCCGGCGCCGGCATCTATTCGTGGCTGCCCCTGGGGTTGCGCGTACTCAGAAACATCGAGCGCATCGTCCGTGAAGAACAGGACGCCGCCGGCGCCCGGGAAATGCTGATGCCGACCATCCAGCCCGCCGACCTGTGGCGGAAAAGCGGTCGTTATGACGCTTACGGCCCGGAAATGCTGAGAATCAGGGACCGCCACGACCGCGAGATGCTCTACGGGCCGACCAACGAGGAACAGATTACCGAGATCGTCAGCGGCTCGTTGCGCAGCTACAAGGACATGCCCAGGATTTTATATCACATCCAATGGAAGTTCCGCGACGAGATCAGACCACGCTTCGGCGTCATGCGCGGACGCGAATTCCTGATGAAGGACGCCTATTCCTTCGACCTTGACTACGAAGGCGCCAAACGCTCCTACAACAAGATGTTTATCGCCTATCTGCGCACCTTCGACCGGATGGGGCTGAAAGCCATCCCGATGAAGGCGAAAAGCGGCCCCATCGGCGGCGACATGAGCCATGAGTTCGTCATCCTCGCCGAGACCGGCGAAAGCGAAGTGGCCTGCCACAAGGATTTTCTAAACAATACTTGGCTTGATGACGTTGATCCGAAAAGCGATCTTCAGATTACCGTTAACGCCTTCACCGCCGAGTACGCCGCCACCGACGAGGAACGCAACCCGCAAGTCGAAAAAGCCATGGGCGACGATCTGGTCATCGCGCGCGGCATCGAGGTCGGCCATATCTTTTATTTCGGAACCAAGTATTCCGAAGCCATGGGCGCCCGCGTCACCGGGCCGAACGGCAAGGAAATCACCCTGGAAATGGGGTCATACGGCATCGGCGTTTCGCGTCTCGTCGGCGCCGTCATCGAGGCCTTCCATGACGACAACGGCATCATCTGGCCGGAAAGCGTCGCCCCCTTCAAGGTGGGACTGATCAACCTGAAAGCGGGCGATCCGACGTGCGACGAGGAAAGCGACCGACTCTTCCAGGCCTTGAAAGGAAACCGCATTGACGTCCTGTATGACGACCGCGACGAACGGGCCGGAGCAAAATTCGCCGATATGGACCTGATCGGCCTGCCCTGGCAATTAACGGTGGGGCCGCGCGGCGTCAAGAACGGCGTCGTCGAGCTTAAGAACCGCAAGACCGGCGAAAAGGCGGAACTTTCTCCCGAAGCCGCCCTCAACAAGCTGACGGCCTGACCGCATGTTTTCCGCCTTTGAATGGATGATGGCCATGCGCTACCTGAGGGCGCGCCGCCAGGAAGGATTCATCTCCGTCATCGCCTGGTTTTCCCTGCTCGGCATCGCGCTGGGGGTGGCGACGCTGATTATCGTCATGTCGGTGATGAACGGCTTTCGCCAGGAATTGCTGGGCCGCATCCTCGGCCTGAACGGACACCTCAGCGTCTACGGCAGCGTCAACGAGATCACGGATTACGGCCCCATGGCGGAAAAGGTGCAGGGCGTCGCCGGCGTCATCAGCGTCACCCCCATGGTCGAGGGACAGGTGATGGCCTCGGCCAGGGGCGAGGCCAGAGGCGCCCTGGTGCGCGGACTCAGCCCCGAAGGACTGGCCGGGCGCGAAATCATCGCCTCCAACATCGAGTCAGGATCGCTGGAAGGCTTCAGGGAAGACAATGTGGTGATCGGGGCGCGTCTGGCCGACCGGCTGGGGCTTCGCGTCGGCGACAGGATCACCCTGATTTCGCCCAAGGGCAACGTCACCGTTTTCGGCACGGCGCCGCGTATGCGGGCGTACAATATCGCCGCCACCTTCAACGTCGGCATGTATGAATACGATTCCACCTTCGTCTTTATGCCGCTGGCGGCGGCGCAAACGTACTTCAACATGCAAAAGACGGTGAGCAATCTGGAGGTCTTTGTCGTGAACCCGGATCGCTCCGTCGAGGTCGGCCGCAATATTCTCGCCGCCCTCGGCGGCCACGGGCGCATTCACGACTGGCAACAGGCGAATTCCGGCTTTTTCAACGCCATCCAGGTGGAGCGCAACGTCATGTTCCTGATCCTCACCCTGATTATCGTGGTCGCCGCCTTCAACATCATCTCGTCGATGATCATGCTGGTCAAGGACAAGGGCAAGGACATCGCCATCCTGCGCACGATGGGAGCGACGCGGGGCATGATCATGCGTATTTTCTTCCTCAGCGGCGCCGGCGTCGGCGTTATCGGCACCCTGACCGGCCTCATCCTCGGCCTGTCCTTCGCCGAAAACATCGAGACCATTCGCCAGTGGATACAAGGATTTACCGGAGCCGAACTGTTCGCCGCCGAGATATATTTCCTGTCCAAGCTGCCCGCCGTCGTCGATCCGGCGGAAGTGACGGTGGTGGTGCTGATGGGGCTGGGGCTGTCATTCCTGGCCACCTTGTACCCGTCGTGGCGGGCGGCGCGCAGCGACCCGGCGGAAGCGTTGCGCTATGAGTAAGCCTGTGCTCAGACTTGACGGCGTCAAGCGCGTATTCGAGCAGGGAAAGACGGTGCTGGAAGTTCTGCGCGGCGTCGATCTGGAAATCCGCGAAGGCCAGACCCTCGCCCTGGTCGGCCCGTCCGGCTCCGGCAAGTCGACTCTGCTGCATGTCGCCGGCTTGCTTGAGAAGGCCGATTGCGGAGAGGTGACGATATGCGGCGAGACCGCCTCGTCGTTAAACGACGACGCCCGGACCCGCCTGCGCCGCCACAACATCGGTTTCGTTTACCAATACCATCATCTGCTGCCGGAATTCACGGCGCTGGAAAATATCATGATCCCCCAGATCATCGCCGGCATCAGCCGCTCCGAGGCGACGATGAGGGCGGCGGAGATGCTGGAATGGCTGGGCCTCGCCAAACGCGCCACCCACCGCCCGGCAAGGCTTTCCGGCGGCGAACAGCAACGGGTCGCCATCGGACGCGCCCTGGCCAACACGCCCAGGCTGCTGCTGGCCGACGAACCCACCGGCAACCTGGACCCGGAAACCGCCGGAGATGTCTTCGAGGTGCTGATAAAGCTGGTGCGCGGCGCCGGCCTAGCCGCCGTCATCGCCACCCACAACCCCGACCTGGCGGCCCGCATGGACCGCATCGTCAGCCTGAGGGACGGACTGCTGGTGGAGGAGTGACCGGCAACTTCCCCTCCTTACCAAGGAGGGGCCAGGGGAGGTTACTCTTACCCCCTCCTGACCTCCCCCTTGAAGCAAGGGGGAGGAATTTTTCTCTACCCACTGACGATGAGTCACTCTTTAAAGCCGCTGGTATTATATAGGACGAGACAACAAAAAATTGCTCGTAATGTGGCGACACGCATTAGAGAGCCGGTCCCATTCGCCTGAACAGTTAGGCAGCGAAGCAAATCTGTATTCCTGTGGATAAACCCCGGCTGACACCATCGTCGGCATGTGCCATTGTCGCGGTCATGGCTCACGCTGATTTCGTTCACCTTCGGGTTCACACCGCCTATTCCCTTTCCGAGGGAGCGGTGCGGATTGACGATCTGGTCTCCCTATGCGGCGAATACGCTATGCCCGCCGTGGCGATGACCGACACCAACAACCTGTTCGGCGCCCTGGAGTTTTCTCCGGCCTGCGCCAAGGCCGGCGTGCAGCCGATCATCGGCTGCCGGTTGAGCATAGCCCGCGACCGTGACGGCGGGCGCGTCGGATTTATCGAGTCCGATCCCCTGGTTTTGCTGGTCCAGAACATGGAGGGCTACCACAATCTGCTGAAGCTGTTGGGCGCGGCCTATCTCGGCGCAAAAGACGTTGCCGACCCCAGGGTTGACATGAAGACGCTGGCCTCCCACAGCCGGGGGCTTATCGCCCTTGCCGGCGGCGCTAAAGGTCCGGTCGGGCATTTATTGGCCGAGGGACAGGGCGAGGCGGCGGAAGAATTGCTCGCCCGTCTGGCCGCCGCTTTTCCGGGACGGCTTTATGTGGAACTCACCCGCCACGGCATGGACGTTGAGAAATTGTGCGAGCCGGCGCTGATCGACCTTGCTTACAAGCTGGACCTTCCGCTGGTCGCCACCAACGAGGTCTTTTTTACCGTCCCCGACATGTACGAGGCCCATGACGCCCTTATCTGCATCGCCGCCGGCGCCTATTTATCCCAGGATGACCGGCGGCGCCTGACGCCCGAACATTATTTCAAGAGCGCCAGGGAAATGCGCGCCTTGTTCCGGGACTTGCCGGAGGCCGTAGACAACACCGTTGTGATCGCCAGGCGTTGCTCTTTCATGGTCGAGCCGGTCGCTCCCATTCTGCCTCCCTATGATTGCGGCGAAGGGCGCACCGAGGAGGATGAAATGCGCGCCCAATCCGAAAAAGGGCTGGAAAAGCGTCTGCGGGATCAGGTTTTAAAGCCGACGATGACCGACGACGAAAAAGAACACGCCGCCCGTCCCTATCGGGAGCGTCTGGAGTACGAACTCGGCATCATCGTCAAAATGAAATTCTCCGGCTATTTCCTGATCGTCGCCGACTTCATCCGCTGGGCCAAGGAACACGGCATACCGGTAGGGCCGGGACGCGGCTCGGGCGCCGGTTCGGTAGTCGCCTGGGCGCTGACCATCACCGACCTCGACCCCCTGCGTTTCGGCCTGTTGTTCGAGAGGTTCCTCAACCCCGAGCGCGTGTCGATGGCCGATTTCGACATCGACTTCTGCCAGGACCGCCGCGACGAGGTTATCCGCTATGTGCAGGAGAAATACGGGCGCGACCACGTCGCCCAGATCATTACCTTCGGAAAATTGCAGGCCCGCGCCGTTCTGCGCGATGTCGGCCGGGTGCTGGAAATGCCTTATCCCCAGGTCGATCTTATCTGCAAGATGATCCCCAACAACCCGGCCGACCCGGTCACCCTGGAAAAGGCCATCGAGAGCGAACCCCGATTGCGTCAAATGATCGACGGCGACGCCGCCGTCTCCCGTCTGGTCGCCATCGCCCGCAGGCTGGAAGGCCTGTATCGTCACGCTTCCACTCACGCCGCCGGCGTCGTCATCGGCGACAGGCCGCTCTGCGAGTTGATTCCGCTGTACCGCGATCCGCACTCCGACATGCCGGTTTCCGGCTTCAACATGAAATACGTCGAGTCGGCGGGGCTGGTAAAGTTCGACTTTCTCGGCCTCAAAACCCTGACGGTAATCGCCAGAGCCGTCGCTCTGATCGCCGACGGCGGCAAGACCATAGACATCTCCGCCCTGCCGCTGGATGACCGCGCCACCTTCGACATGCTGGGGCGCGGCGACACCATCGGCGTCTTCCAGTTGGAAAGTTCCGGCATGGTCGATGTGTTAAGAAAGCTCAGGCCCGACGCTTTCGAGGATATCATCGCCGTCGTCGCCCTCTACCGCCCCGGCCCGATGGATAACATCCCGAGCTATATCAGGCGCAAGCACGGCCTGGAGAAACCCGACTACCTGTATCCGACGCTGGAGGGAATTCTCAAGGAAACTTTCGGCATCATTATCTACCAGGAACAGGTGATGCAGATCGCCCAGGAATTATCCGGCTACACGCTGGGCGGCGCCGATCTGCTGCGCCGCGCCATGGGCAAGAAAAACCAGAAGGAGATGGACAAACAACGCCAAACCTTCATCGACGGCGCCGTGTCGCGTGGGGCGCCGGCAGGCAAGGCCTCCGACATCTTCGATTATGTGGACAAGTTCGCCGGCTACGGATTCAACAAGTCCCACGCCGCCGCCTACGCCCTGGTCGCCTATCAGACCGCCTGGCTGAAGGCCAACTATCCGGTCGAGTTCATGGCCGCCTCAATGACGCTGGATATCAGCAACACCGACAAGCTGGCCGGTTTCCGCCAGGAATTGAGAGACCTGAACGTGCCGTTGCTGCCGCCCGATATCAACGCCTCGGGTCCGCTGTTTACCGTCGAGCGCAACGCCGCCGGCGGTTCTATCCGTTACGCCCTGGCCGCCGTCAGGAACGTCGGCGAGGCCGCCATGCGGGAACTGGTCGCCGAACGGGATAAAAACGGCCCCTTCAAGGATATGGATGATTTCGTCAACCGCCTGGACCCGCGCGCTGTCAACAAGCGCCAGTTCGAGAATCTGGCGAGGGCCGGAGCCTTTGACGCCCTGAACGCCAACCGGAGACAGGTCTTCGAGGGCGTGGAAACCTTGTTGCGCCACGCCGGCGCCGCCGCCCATGATCGCACCAGCAACCAGATCAGCCTGTTCGGTGGAGACGCCGCCCCGGTCGCCGGCGTTTCCCTGCCCGCAACCGTTGAATGGAATGAGATGGAGCGCCTGAAGGAGGAAGCGGAAGCCATCGGTTTCTATCTTTCCGGCCACCCCCTGGACGCCTACGCCAAGAGCCTGAAACGCATCAAGGCCCTTACCCATGCCGAAATAGTAGAAAACGGCCATCCCGGCCTTGTCAGCATGGCGGGAGCCGTAATTTCAAGCAAGGAGCGCACTTCGGCCAAGGGCAATCGCTATGCCTTTGTTCGCTTCTCCGACGCCTCGGGGGATTTCGAGATCACCGTATTTTCCGACATCCTTACCTCCAGCCGCCATCTGCTGGAGGAAGGAAGATGCCTGCTCATCAAGGCCAACGCCCATTTCGAGGAGGAAACGGCGCGCTTTACCGCCATTTCCTTCGAGGATTTGAATAGCGTGGCGGCGCGCGCCGCCTCCGGCGTCAAGGTGTTCGTTAACGCCGCTGATCCCCTTGACCGGCTTTGCGACGCCCTGTCCTGTTGTAAAAAAGGCAAGGGGCAAGTGGTGCTGGTGTCAAGGCTGGATTCTTCTAATGGCGACGGCAGCCGGGAAGTGGAAATCAGGTTGCCCGGCGGATACGCCATCTCTCCGGAAGTCCTGGTCGCTATTCGCTCCATCTCCGGAATCGCCGGGGTCGAGGAGATGTAAATGCCGACGGCCCTAATCATTGACCTGTGGCAGCTCCCGCACTTTCCCCTCCTTACCAAGGAGGGGCCAGGGGAGGTTGCCGCCGATATCCCCTAACTCCCGGCGCGTTGACTGGAATAAGCACTGTTTTTTTAACCACAGAGGCTCAGAGACACAGAGGAGGATAGAAAGAAAAAAGAAAAAGCAGGAGGAAAACTTCGCTTAATCTTCTCTGTGTCCTCTGTGTTCTCTGTGTCAAAACACACAGGCTGATAATTCCCTCTTCGACCCCCTCCTGACCTCCCCCTTGAAGCAAGGGGGAGGATTTTTCAGAGTCATTCTTCACGGCCGCCGGCATAACAAGAGAGCCGCCTTCACAATAAAGTTCCCTGCCCGCCGTTGTCCGGGGCCGCTTTTTTGACAGGTTTAGGTTTGGGGCTGGTTTTTGACCGACCGCCGATGATTGCTTCTCTTTCGCCGTCATGGAAACGGATGGAAATGTCGGCGCCGGGGTTAACTCCGGCGGCAGACCCGACGTGCCGGCCCTTGCCGTCATAAACCAGGGCGAAGCCCCGTTCCAGCACCCGCTGATGAGAACAGCTTTCCAGCAACGCCGCCGCCCGGGCGAAACGGTCGCTCCGCTCGCGCAAAAGTCCCTTGGCCGCCATATCCAACGCCCGCGCCTGCCCTTCCAGCAGACTTCCGGCGTGGGCGACGGCGCGACGGGGATCGACTACCCTGGCGGCGAGTTCCCTCAACAGGGCGATTCGCCGCTCGACGCCGATCTTCAGGCTGTTCCCCAGCCGCTCGGTCCAGTCATCCAGCCGTTGGGCGGCTTCATCGGCCATGCGCCCCAGGTTAGGAAGGCCCCGCGCCAGCCCCTCCAGCCGGGAGCGGCGGGCCTCCAGCAGGCGCGTCACGGCGCCGACCATGCGGACGCCGTTGTCCATCACCCCGGCCAGCAATTGCAGCCGCACCGGCACAGCCATCTCGGCGGCGGCGGTCGGCGTCGGCGCTCTCAGGTCGGAGACAAAATCAATAAGGGTGACATCGGTCTCATGACCCACCGCCGAGATCAACGGAATACGGCCGGCAAAGACGGCGCGGACCACCACTTCCTCGTTAAAGGGCCACAGGTCTTCCAGGCTTCCGCCGCCGCGAGCGACGATCAGCAGGTCGGGACGAGGCGCGACGCCGCCGGGTTCAAGACGGTTAAAGCCGTCAACGGCGGCGGCGATTTGAGCGGCGGCCTCCTTGCCCTGAACCAGCACCGGCCAGATCAGCACTCTCCGTTCAAAGCGCTCGCCCAGACGATGCAGGATGTCGCGGATCACCGCGCCGGTAGGCGAGGTAACGACGCCGATAACCTCGGGCAGGAAGGGGATCGGCTTTTTGTGTTCGGCGTCGAACAGACCCTCGGCGGCAAGTTTCTTCTTGCGGTCCTCAAACAGCTTGAGCAGCGCCCCTTCACCCGCCAGGTCCATGGATTCGATGATAATCTGGTAACTGGAACGGGCGGCATAAGTGGTGATGCGCCCGGTAACCGTCACTTCCATGCCGTCTTGCGGGTCCATGCCCAGCTTTTCGGCGACGCCGCGCCAGCAGATGGCGTCCAGCACCGCCTCTTCGTCCTTGATCCTCAGGTAAAGATGGCCCGAGGCGGCGCGCTTGAAGCCGGAAATCTCGCCCCGCACCCGAACGCGGGAAAACGAAGTCTCCACCGCGTGTTTAAGCGCATGGGACAGTTCACAGACGCTCAGAACCGGCAGATTGTGATCAGTATCGCCGGAGGATTTGTTTTCAATCGTTGCCATCCTCGCTAGTATGTACGATACAAGACAAAAAACAAACCGGACGAATAATCGTGGAGACGCATTCAATGAAGGTGTTGGTGGTAGGGTCGGGCGGACGTGAGCATGCCTTGTGCTGGGCAATCGCCAAGTCTCCAAAATGCGCCAAGCTGTTCTGCGCTCCCGGCAATGCGGGCATCGCCGCCGTCGCCGAATGCGTAAACATCAATTCCGAGAATGTGGATGATCTGGTCTGCTTTGCCATCGAGAACGATATCGACTTCGTCGTCGTCGGCCCCGAAGGGCCTCTGGTCAACGGACTGGTCGATCAGTTGGCAAGCTCCGGCATCAAGGCTTTCGGCCCCGGCGCCAAGGCGGCCCAAATCGAGGGTTCCAAGAGCTTCATGAAGGATATCTGCGCCAAATATAATATCCCCACCGGATATTATGACAGCTTCGACGAGCCTGACGCCGCCAAGGAATATATCCTGCGCAAAGGCGCTCCCATCGTCGTCAAGGCCGACGGCCTGGCCGCCGGCAAGGGCGTCATCCTGTGCCGCAACAAGAACGAGGCCTACGCCGCCATCGACCACATCATGATCGAACGCGCTTTCGGCAACGCCGGCGATAAAGTGGTAATCGAGGAATTCCTGACCGGCGAGGAAGCCAGCTTCTTCGCCCTCGTCGACGGCAAGCGGGCGCTGCCCCTGCTTTCGGCCCAGGACCATAAAGCCGCCTACGACGGCGACGAAGGCCCCAATACCGGCGGCATGGGAGCCTATGTCCCGGCGCCCGCAGTCACAAAAAAGATGGCCGAAACCATTATGAAAACCATCATCAACCCGGCAGTAAAAGGCATGGCCGCCGAGGGCATTCCCTTCAAGGGTTTGCTTTATGCCGGGCTGATGATCACCGATAGCGGCCCCAAGGTGCTGGAATTCAACGCCCGCTTCGGCGATCCCGAAACCCAGCCGATGATCCTGCAACTCAAGTCGGACCTGCTGGAAGCGCTTCTGGCCTGCGTCGAAGGCAGGCTGGATAAAATCAAGCTGAAATGGCGCGACGGAGCGGCGCTGACCGTGGTCATGGCGACGAAGGGCTATCCCGGATATTATGAGAAGGGATCGCAAATCCGCAGCCTGGAGGAAGCGGGCGCCCTGGATGATGTCGTCATCTTCCACGCCGGAACCGGCACCGACAAATCCGGCATCTGCGCCGACGGCGGGCGGGTGTTGGGCATTACCGCCCTCGGCTCGACCGTAGCCGCCGCCCAAAAGCGGGCGTATGAGGCGGTTGACCTGATCGACTGGCCGCAAGGATTCTGCCGCCGCGACATCGGCGGACGGGCGATCAAGGGGTAATGCTCACCGTCTCTCCCTGAAGAACGCTTTCAGCAGATCGGCCGCCGCCGATTCGCCGACGCCGCCATAGATTTCCGGTTTATGGTGGCAGGTGGGATGCCGGAAAACGCAGGCTCCGTGTTCGACGCCGCCGCTCTTGGCGTCGTAAGCGCCGAAATAAAGGCGGCGGATGCGGGCCAGCGAAATGGCGCCGGCGCACATGGCGCAAGGCTCAAGGGTGACGTAAAGGTCGCATCCCGCCAACCGGGAAGACCCTTGCAGGGAGGCGGCGCGGCGGATGGCGATCATTTCGGCGTGGGCGGTGGGATCATCGAACTCAATGACGCGGTTGCCGCCTACCGCCAGCACCTCGCCGGCAACGGCGTCAACCACCACCGCGCCCACCGGCGTTTCGCCCAGGGCCGCCGCTTTTTCGGCCTGTTCCAGGGCCAATTTCATGAATCCGTTTTCAGACATGACATCACCATGCTTCCCTCTTCACGCCCGCGTCAAGTAGAGTGCCGCTTATGAAAACACCGATTATCGGCATCACCCTGGATTCGGAAGAGCCGGGAGGATATTCCAGGTTTCCCTGGTACGCGCTGCGCCGGAACTATTGCGACGCGGTGGTTCGCGGCGGCGGCCTGCCGCTGGCCCTGCCCCACGAGCCGGAACTGACGGATAATATCCTCAATCACATCGACGGCCTGATCATCACCGGCGGCCATTTCGATGTGGACCCGGCCCTGTTCGGCGCCGCCGACCGCCACGCCACCGTCACCACCAAGGACCGGCGCACCGAATTCGAGCTGGCCGTCGTTCGCGCCGCGTTGAGCCGCGACATGCCGATCCTCGCCATCTGCGGCGGACAACAGCTTCTGCATGTGGTTCTCGGCGGCGCGCTGATCCAGCATATCCCCGACCAGGTGCAAAACGCCCTCGCCCACGAACAGCCCAACCCCCGCGACCAGCCCGGCCATGACGTCGCCGTAGTTGAGAGCAGTCTGCTTCACGACATCGTCGGCGTCTCTACCTTGCCGGTAAACAGCGCTCACCATCAGGCGGCCGCTGACGAGCCGGAGGGCATAAAGGTCAACGCCCGCGCTTCCGACGGGATCATTGAGGGCATCGAAGTTCCATCCATGCGCTTCTGCCTGGGCGTCCAGTGGCATCCCGAGTTCGCCATCAGCGACGGCGACGTGCGCATCTTCGCCGCTTTCGTCGAAGCCGCCCGCGAGTATTCATGACCAAAAAACCGGAAGCCCCCGCCGACAAACCGGAACGCATCGCCAAGGTGATGGCCCGCGCCGGCCTGTGCTCGCGCCGCGAAGCGGAGCGCTGGATCGCCGAAGGAAGGGTGACGGTGGACGGAAAGAAGCTGGATACTCCCGCCGTTGCCGTCACCTCGTCCAACCATGTCATCGTTGACGGCAAATCCTTGCCCCAGGCTACGACGGCGCGGCTGTGGCGCTACCACAAGCCTCCCGGTCTGCTTACCAGCCACGGCGACCCCCAGGGACGGCCTACCGTCTTTGAGCGCATCCCCAAGGAATTGGGAAGGGTGATCTCGGTGGGACGGCTGGATTTTAACTCGGAGGGCCTGTTGCTGCTTACCAACGACGGCGGGCTGGCGCGCAGACTGGAGCTTCCGTCCACCGGCTGGACCCGGCGCTATCGGGTGCGCGTCTACGGCCAATTTGACGAGGCGGCGTTGGCGAGCCTTGCCGACGGCGTCGCCATCGACGGCGTCGCCTACGGTCCCATCCGCGCCAAACTCGATTCCCGCCGCAAGGATAACGCCTGGCTGACCATGTCTCTCAACGAAGGCAAAAACCGCGAGGTGCGCAAGGTGCTGGAAAACATGAACCTTCAGGTCAGCCGCCTGATCCGCATCGCCTATGGCCCCTTCCAACTGGGCAACCTCAATCGCGGCGAAGTCAACGAAATCACCGGCAAGGCCATGCGCGAACAATTGGGAAAAACAGCGTCTTAGCGAGATTCCCGGCATGAAAATTATCGGCGGAAAACATCGGGGCCGTGTTTTTAAATCCCTGCACGGGCAGAGCCTGCGCCCTACCGCCGCCCGCACCCGCGAGGCCGTCTTTAATATCATTGAGCACGGCATTGACGGCCCGCCGCCCGCCGCGTCTTCCGTCGCCGATGTCTTCGCCGGCGCCGGATCGCTGGGTCTGGAAGCCCTGTCCAGAGGAGCGGCAAGCGTCGTCTTTATCGACAATAACGAGAACGCGCTGGCCTGCTGCCGGGAAAACGTGGCGGCTTTGGGAGAACAGCATCGTTCAACCTTGCTGAGACTGGATGCGCTTCATCCGCCGCCGCCGCCTCTGGCGGCCAAGACGCCCTGCGCTTATGTGTTCCTCGACCCGCCTTACAACTCCGGCCTTGCCGCCCCCGCCCTTGGCGCCCTGTTCGCCGAGGGGTGGATCGGCGAAGGCTCGATCTGCGTCGTCGAGACCGCCGCCAAAGAACCTTTTGAGGCGCCCGAAGGCTTTAAGCTGATCGACGAACGCACCTACGGCGCCGCCAAAGTGACGTTTCTTAAAATGGCACGGAATACGATATTAGACCTGTTATAAAAGACCGTATATCAGCATCCCGGACACACAGTTAATCCTTGATAACCTTCAAAATAACCGATCCGCCTTTCGCGAAGTTTCGTATGACATCGTACATGGCCAGCAAGGCATCTTCCGAATAACTTCGGTAATGCAAATCGTATAGAAAATCGGCAAAAAAATCTGGCTCCAGATGTATTTCCTCTACATTAATACTAGTTGCGAGTGTGGTTAGAGATATATGAATCGCGAATCCCTCGTTCACCAACAGCGTTGTGTCTTTTTTGTCGAACGTCGCCCCCAGATTGTTTGCAGATAAAATACGAGCAACGTATATCGGGCGAAATCTGGTGATCCACTTTGTTAGATACGCCGCACGCTTTATGGCGTTTGATCGCTTGTCAGGATCGCGCAAATGGTACGACTTGTATCTCCAGATGTCGTCCATGGCGCTCTGCGCCACGCTTAACATCACAAGAGGATCAATTCTCAGTCTCCATGTGGAATGCACATCATGTATCGCGTCCACATAATTCTGGCATTGTTCTGAGAGAAACTGAAATCGACGACGGATGTCATCCTCAGTGAACGGCGGGACGTAGTCCGCCGGATATGTTTTATTCGTCATTACAAATCCTGCGGCGAAAATAAGCCGTAACCCGTGGGCAGGTAGTTGTCAGGAAGGCGCCGACTATGGCTTGCGCGTCGCAAAACTTTCTACCGCCGCGTCATAATTTTTGATAAAGGAGGCGGCGTTCTTCTTGCCGCGCCGTGCATCTCCCTCCTCATCCCAATCGAAACTGTCATTGGGGCGAGTAGCCTGGAGAATGCCTCTCGGAATAGAATCGGACGCATATACCTTTGAAAAATATGCGTCGAGCGATTTGCGTATAGCTTTGAATCGCTCTTTCATCGGCGCATCCCCTCCTTTCGGAACTATCCTAGAATCAACACGCAACGCCGACAACCATTGTCCGGCGCAACAAACTAAATACAGTGTCCACTGAACGTTCAATATACCATATATCGTAACTCCGGTCAAGCACCACCGCACGGTTACATAAATGGGCCTTTTTCGCAATAACGCAATGGCGATGCTCCCGATTCTACCTGTTAATAGTTAATACTTGGTTAATGCTTTCGCTTTCCCGCCAAGAACTCCCTCACCCGTACAGCGCCTCCAGCCTGTCGCCGTAGATTTCCTTGATCTTGTGGCGGCGGATTTTCATGGTGGGAGTTATCAGGGCGTTGTCGATGGTGAAAGGGGCGTCGGCGATGATGAAGCGGCGCACTTTTTCGATGTTGGACAGGCGCTCGTTGACCCGATCCACGGCCAGGGCCAAGGCCTTGCGGAAATCCTCGTCATTAACCAGAGCCGCCGGCATATTCGGCTTGCCGTTATCAACGGCCCATTGTCTCGTCCATTCATCGTCGGGAACCAGCAGGCCGGACAGATGGGGGTGGCGGTCGCCGTAGACCATGGCCTGGGCGATCTCCGGCTCCAGGGTAAGAATGCCCTCGACGCGCTGGGGCGAGATGTTGTCGCCGCCCGAGTTGACGATGATGTCCTTCTTGCGATCAGTGATCATCAACGAACCCTGATCATCAATGTGGCCGATGTCGCCGGTGAACAGCCAGCCGTCGCGGATGGATTCGGCGGTGGCTTCCTCGTTTCGCCAGTAGCCCTGCATCACCATTTCGCCGCGAACCAGGATTTCACCGTCCCCGGCGATCCTGACTTCGACGCCGCTGATCGGCGGGCCGACGGTTTCGATGCGGGCAAAGTCGGAGCGGTTGCAGCTTACCACCGGGCCGGATTCGGTCAGGCCGTAGCCCTGTAGAATACGCAGGCCCAGCGCCGTAAAGAACAGTCCGATGTCCCGGTTCAGCGGCGCCCCGCCCGACACCAGCGCCTTGAGACGACCGCCGAAGCGTTGGCGCACCTTGGCCCGCACCAGCCTATCCAGCGCCGCGTCCTGTAGCCGTTGGCCGATGCTTAGGGATTTGGGATCAAGGTAGCGTCGTTCACCCAGCTCCAGCGCCCTGGCAAACAGCTTCTCGCTGACGCCGCCGGCTTTTTTTACGTTGCGGCTGATGCGTCCGTGCAGGCTTTCATACAGGCGCGGCACGGCGGTCATGATCGTCGGCCTGGCCTCGATCATGTTGGCGGCCAGGGTCTCAACCCCCTCGGCGTAGTAAATCTGGGCGCCGATGGACAGGGGGAAAAACTGCCCCGCCGTATGCTCATAGGAATGGGAAAGCGGCAGAAAGGACAGGAATGCCTCATCGCCCAGCCCCAACTCCGCCAAAGCGTCCCGCGCCCCGGCGCAGTTACAAAGGATCGAGCCGTGATGCAGCATCACCCCCTTGGGCGCGCCGCCGGTGCCCGAGGTATAAATAATGCAGGCGGTGTCCGAACGCCGCCATTGCCGCGCTTCATCGTCAATGCCGCCGTCTTCTTCATCGCTCAACGCCTCATCCCAGCCCAGCACATCGACGCTTAACTGCTGGCTCAGTTCCGGTCGTTCAATGGCGATGACGAACCTGGCCGCCGCCGACCGATGGGCGGCGGGCAGAAAGCGCTCGGTCAGGCGACGGGTGGAAACAATGGCGCCCTTGGCGCCGCTGTTCTCAAGGATATAGTGATGATCATCCTCGGTGTTGGTGACATAGGCGGGAACCGTTATGGCGCCGATGGCCATGATGGCGACATCGGCGATCAGCCATTCGGGGCGATTCTCCGATGCCACGACCACCCGGTCGCCGGCGACCACTCCCAGCCTTTTCAGGCCGCCGGCCAACAGGCGCACCTGCCGGGCGGTTTTACTCCAGCTCATTGATTGATAGGCGCCGTCCTGCTTGGCCCACAGCAACGGCTTGTCGGCGAGGCGATCCGCCTGCTCGAAAAACATAGTCGCCAGATTGGCCCAGGATTGATCGTTCATGTTGCTTTCCGTGATAACAGAGTATCATTGCCGTTACCCGAAAAATTTTCCGGCGCCGAAACAAATGACCGAACAAAGCAACCCTCTTCCCGAATGGAGCCTCGACGATCTTTACGCCGGGCCGCAGGCGCCGGAGTTGAAGGCCGACCTGGAACGGGCAAGCAATGAGGCCAAAGCCTTTAACAACCGCTACCGGGGACACTTGGCCGAACTGAACGGCCTGCAACTGGGTTCCGCCATCACCGCCTATGAATCCCTCTCCGAGATTCTCGACAAGATCATGAGCTACGCCCAACTGCTGTTTTCCGCCGACGCCTCCAACGCCGAAAGCGGGAGCTTCATGCAGGACATCAGGGAGCGGGTGACCGCCATCTCGACGGACGCCCTGTTTTTTACCCTTGAGATCAACCGACTGGACGACGCCGTGCTGGCGGCGCAACTGACGGCGGACGAGGCCGCCCGTTACGCGCCATGGATCAGGAACACGCGGGTATTCCGCACGCATCAGCTTTCCGACGATCTGGAGAAATTGCTTCACGAAAAGTCGCCGACCGGAAGCGCGGCCTGGGTGCGCTTGTTCGAGGAGACCTTCGCCGACATGCGCTTCGCCGTTGACGGCAAGCAACTGACCATGTCGGAAGTCCTGAATCTGCTGTCGGACAAGGACGGCGGCCTCAGGCGCAAGGCGGCCAAGGCGCTGGGAGCGGGGCTGAACGCCGACATCCGCCTGTTCACCCTGATCGCCAACACCCTGATCAAGGACAAGGAGATCGAGGATTCGTGGCGCAAGTATCCCCACCCCGCAGCCGAGCGCAACCTGAGCAATCAGTTGGAAGACGAAGTGGTGGAAGCGCTGGCCGGATCGGTGGTTGACGCTTTTCCCGCCCTGGCGCATCGCTATTACCGGCTCAAGGCGCATTGGTTCGGCCAAGAGGCTTTGGACTACTGGGACCGCAACGCGCCCCTGCCCGATGATGACGACCGACGCTATTCCTGGGAACAGGCCAAAGATTTAGTACTGAACGCCTACGGCGACTTTTGTCCCGACATGGCGAATATCGCCCGGCGCTTTTTCGATCAGCGCTGGATCGACGCAGCGGTGCGTCCCGGCAAGGACTCCGGCGCTTTTTCCCATCCGACGACGCCTTCGATCCATCCTTATATCCTGATGAACTTCCACGGCAAGGCGCACGACGTGATGACGTTGGCTCACGAACTCGGACACGGGGTGCATCAGGTGTTGGCGGCCGGCCAGGGGGCGCTGATGTCCGGCGCGCCGCTGACCCTGGCCGAGACCGCTTCCGTCTTCGGCGAGATGCTGACCTTCCGCGCCATGCTGAACGGCGAAGCCGATGCCGGACGCCGTCGCATCCTGCTCGCCGGCAAGGTCGAAGACATGCTGAACACGGTAGTCCGCCAGATCGCCTTTCATCAGTTCGAGACGCTTGTTCACGACCTGCGCCGAAAGAAGGAACTCAGCGCCGAACTCCTCGGCAAAATATGGATGGAGACGCAAAGCCGAAGCCTCGGCCCGGCCATCCGCCTTGATGGGGAATACCGCAACTACTGGGCCTACATTCCCCACTTCGTGCATACCCCTTTTTATGTCTACGCCTATGCCTTCGGCGACTGTCTGGTGAACTCGCTGTACGGCGTCTTCAGTGACGGGCATGACGGCTTTCAGGACAAGTACATGAACATGCTGCGCGCCGGCGGAACTCTCCGGCACAAGGAACTGTTGGCTCCCTTCGGCCTCAACGCCTCGGACCCCGGCTTCTGGAAGCGCGGCCTCGCTGTCATCTCCGGCTTCATCGATGAACTGGAGGCGATGGAGTAATGTCTTTAAGGGCGGCGCTAAATCAGGCCCTTCACCATTTCCGGGCGGGAAGGATGGATGAGGCACAACGGATGGCGGCGGAGATTCGCGGTCGGCATCCCGATGATTTCGACGCCCTGTATTTCTCGGGGCGGCTGTGTTTACGCATGGGCGATGAAGAACAGGGCGTCGCCTATATCGAAAAGGCGCTGGCAAACAACCCCGGCCACGCCGAGGCCTTTTTCAATCTGGCGGCGGCGCAGAGGAAACTGGGCAGATTGAACGATGCCGCCGGCAGCTATCGCCGCGCCGTTGAGGCCGCCCCCGGCAACGCCGCCGCCCACTACAACCTCGGCAATGTGCTGGCCGACCTCGGCGAGGCTGAACAGGCGGTCGCCTGTTATCAAGAGTCGCTGCGCATCGACCCCGGCCTGGACCAGGCTCATTTCAATCTCGGCCTCGCCCTTAACGGCCTGAGGCGATTTGGGGAAGCCGTCGACTCGCTAAAACGGGCGACCGCCCTTGCTCCCGACGACGACGCCGCCCACTACAACCTGGGTACGGCGCTGATCAACCTGGATCGTCTTGACGAAGCCGCCGAGTCGTTGCTTCGGGCGCTGGAAATCGATCCCGGAAACGCCGACGCCCATTCCAACCTCGGCGCGGCGCTGGAAGACCTGGACAGGGCGGACGAAGCCATGGCCCACTACCGCCGGGCGCTGGAAATCGACCCCGATCATGCCGACGCCCTCAACAATATGGGCGCGGCCCTGCTCGGGCCGGACAGAACCGACGAGGCGCTTGACCATTTTCATCGCGCCTTGAAAATCGATCCCGACCACGCCGGCGCCCACTGCAACTTGTCCGGCGTTTTACTGGCGCGGGGTGAATTGCCGCAGGGATGGACCGAATATGAGTGGCGCTGGAAACGCGCCTCGCCGCCGATGCGCAAAAGGGGCTTTCCCCAGCCGGACTGGAATGGATCATCCCTCAAAGGCAAGTCGATCCTGTTATCGGCGGAACAGGGCGTGGGCGATGAAATCTGCTTTGCCTCGATGATCCCCGATATTATTGACATGGGCGCCGATTGCGCCGTTGAGTGCGATCCCCGGCTGGCGGGTTTGTTCGCCCGTTCCTTTCCCCAGGCCTGCGTACACGCCCGCCCCTACCTTGAAGCCGAAAACGGCGAGGCGACGTTTGATTATCATCTCTCCATGGGCAGCCTGCTGAAGTTCCTGCGACCCGCCGTCAGCGACTTCCCGGAGCGGTCAAGCTATCTGGCGGTTGATGAAGAACGGCGACGGTTCTGGCGGGACCGCCTGTCGGCGTTGGGGAAGGGTTTGAAGGTAGGTCTGTCATGGCGCAGCGGGCTGATGACCCACAGCCGCCGCATCTACTTCGCCGCCCTCGCCGACATGGCGCCGCTGCTGACCATGGACAATACGATATTCGTAAATCTCCAGTATGACCGCTGCGCCGACGAGATCGCCGAGGCCGAAAAGCGTTTCGGCATTGTTATTCACACATGGAACGATACCGATCTGATGAATGATCTGGACGGCGCGGCGGCGCTGACCTCATGTCTGGACGCGGTGGTTACGCCGCTGACCTCTATCTACGAGATGGGCGGCGCGTTGGGCATCCCCACCTTCGCCTTCCATCCGCCCCATCCGTGCATAGTGTCGCTGGGAACCACCGGCGTTCCCTTTTATCCCTCGGCGCGAATCATCAGGCAGCGCGTCGGCGAGGACTGGAACAGGGTATTCGCCTCTATTGCCGGGGAACTTGCTAACGCGGCGTAACCTCGGCGCCGGCCACCCTGGTTTCGGCGGCGTCTTCGGCAAGGTAGGAAAGTTGATAGTCGACCTTGGTTACGGATTCCATGAAACGGGTCAGCGCCGCCCCTTTCAGTTCGCGTCCTGTAAATATTGGGGTCAGGTCTTGTCTTTTGCCTAATGCCGTGACCCCGCTACGCTTGCAGTTGAGGCAAAAAGCAAGACCTGACCCCATGACCTCATGACCCCTTTGCATGAACAGCGAACCGCTATTACGTATCATAGCAACGGAAGACGGGCCGGACTCGGAAGGCGAGGAATGATCGGTGGGTCCGTATATTATTAAGTTAGCCCACATAGCACCGGAATGGATGGCGCGCTTCTTGCGTCAACGATGTTGTCATCATCAAATATGGGAGGCCCGTCATGCAAGTCCAAGAGTCGAACCCGTTGTTCTCTTTCTCTAGGGTCGTATCGCGGCAGAATGAACTGGCTGCAACATCGTCGGCAAGTTCGGCCGCCCCTGCGGCAAGTTCGGCCTATACCGTAACCATTTCGCAAGCTGCCCGCGATCTGGTCGCAACCGAAACGTCGGGCAATCAATGGCTCAATTACCGGGCTGTCACGCTTCGCAATGCGGAGGTTGATCCAGCTTTTGCGAAGAAAACGGCAGAACATTTTGCTTATAACGATAGTTTCGAGAAACACGGCCCCATGGTCGATATTTCCCACGACCCGATCCGATACTCGGCCACAGGAGAAGTAGTTACAGAAGAAAGCCTCGCGGCTTTCAAGGCGGAAGCCGCCAAAGTCACTGCGGGACGAATCGCGCTTTATCAAGCAGAGAAGGTCAAGGGAACTCCCGATGCGCAGATATTGGAGAAGCTCTTTTCCTTCGTTGACGGCCAGTCCGACACCCATCTCAGGTTGTTGAATTGGGATCGACCTTCCCAACAAAATGCTGCGGGCTAACCCATCATTCCACCGGACCTTGCGCATAAAGCCGCGCAAGGCTACCGAGGAAAATACTGCAAACCACCACCCTGCTGTTGGGGTCAGGTCTTGCCTTTTGCCCGCTACCGACCGCCGACCCCGACGCAGCGGACGATGCGACTTATGCGGCTGTAGTGGAGACCAAAATGCGCCCCTATCTCGGCCAGGGTGTAGGCGCCGAGTGACCATGCAGTGCGGATGGCCTCGTTGCGATCGGGCGCAGCAGCAGCGATCTCCGCCAACGACGGCGGCGGCGGCCGCCATTGCCTTCGCGGCACCTCGACCGAGGCGCTCCCTCGAATCATCTCCAAACTACGCACAACAAACTCCTCATCGCCCAGGAAGACCTGATTGCGCACCTCGTCCCATACTGCGTCGCTCCTACCCTCGGCAACAAAAGCGGCATAGGCCCGCCGCGCGGCGGCCCGCTCACTTCCCAGCGGTCCGAGGATTTCCTCCACCGCCAGCCATCCCGGCGCTGGCGTCAGGCCGACGGTGGCGCGATAACTGCTCCATGGCCAGTCGGCGGCCTTCTCCGCCAACTTTGCCCGCACCGGGTTCAGCGCTATGTAGCGGGCCAGTTCCAGCAGATAAGCCTCGCCATCGACAAGGATAGCCTTATAGCGCCCCTGAAACAGGTGCCCGCAATGCCGGTGGCGCCGGTTAAACAACTGGGTATAAACGCCGTTAATCTGCCGCATGCCGTACGCAAGATTGGGCTTCGGCGTCTCGATCAACAGGTGATAGTGGTTACCCATCAGGCAATAGGCGTAAAACCGCCACTCGAAGCGTTGCGCCGTCTCGGCGAGCCGGTCGAGGAACAGATTGCGGTCCTTATCGTCCAGGTAAATCGGTCGCTTGTCGTTGCCGCGCGCTGTTATGTGATAAACAGCCCCCGGATATTCAAGGCGTAGCGGACGCGACATGACGGGACTCCACGCGGGACAACGATCTTTGCAGACTACGCCACACTATGGCAAAAGGCAAGACCTGACCCCCAATACAGGGAACCGCCGGCGTTCCTTTTTATCCCTCGGCGCGAATCATCAGACGGCGCGTCGGCGAGGACTGGAACAGGGTATTCGCCTCTATTGCCGGGGAACTCGCTAACGCGGCGTAACCTCGGCGCCGGCCACCCTGGTTTCGGCGGCGTCTTCGGCAAGGTAGGAAAGTTGATAGTCGACCTTGGTCACGGCCTCCATGAAGCGGGTAAGCGCCGCCCCTTTCAGCTCGCGCCCGGACTGCATTTTCACCAGCAGCGGGTTGGCGCGTACGCCGCTTTTAAGAATCTCGTAGTGCAGGTGGGGTCCGGTTGAGCGCCCGGTCGAACCGACATGCCCGATCACCTGGCCCTGGCGCACACGCTTGCCCTTGCCGATCTTGATGCTGTTCATGTGAGCGTAGGCGGTGGAGTATTCCGAATTATGCCGGATGCGCACATATTTCCCATAATCCCCGTTCCACCCCGCCTCTTCGACAACGCCGTCTCCGGCGGCGTAAACGGGAGTCCCCGGAGCCGCCGCGAAATCAACGCCGCGATGCTGCTTCATGTAGCCGAGAATGGGATGGCGCCGTTGGCCGAAGCCCGATGAAAGGCGGGCGCCGTCAATAGGGGTGCGCATTAACGCCCGGCGGGCGCTTTGGCCCTTTTCATTGAAGTAATCACTTTGTCCGTCGCTGAGAGTATGAAAATAGATGGAGCGGCGCTTGCCGCTTAAACGCAGGGCGGCGTACAGGATGCGCCCGTCGTGGACCAGCGATCCGTTCTCGCCGCGAAAGCGCTCGAACATGATTTCAAAATGATCGCCGGGATGGATGTCGCGCTGAAAATCAACATCCCAGGAATAAGCGCGGATAAGCTCGGCCAAAACTGCCGCCGGCAGGCCGGCCCTGGAGGCGGCGACGAAAAGGCTGTCGCGGATCTCGCCGGTGGCGCGGACCAGATTGCGGGACAATTTACGTTCTTCCTCGGTTACGGCGAATCCGCCCTTGTCGGACCTGGAAACGGCGATCAGGCGAGTGTAGTCGGGCGCCATTGAGAACCCGTTGAACCGCCCCGGAACTTCGGCGCTTCCGTCAAACCCGATGCGGGGTTTGAAGGCAACGGTAATTTCCTGCCCCGCCTTGATGTGTCGCGGATTGTAATATTGACCCAAGGCAACGGTGGCGGCGGCGGCGTCCGCGTATGACGCTCCGGCGTCTTTCAATAATTCAGTCAGGGTATCGCCGTCGCTAAAAACCAGAGAGGTGCTGAAAGGAGGAGGATCAGCCGGCAAGATCACTCCACGTTCGCCGGGGAGACGGGGATGAAGAGTGGCGGCGGCGGCGGAATTACCCAGCGAAAATGAAGATTTCGCCAACGCTACGGCGACAGATGATCCGTCGGCATCGGTTCCGTCCGGCGTGTACAGGACGAACCGCGCCGACAATACCACCCCGGCGGTCACCACGACCGCCGCCAACAAAGGCCTGAAAAACATTATCCCCAGTTCCCAGTTTTCGCCGCCGCACCGTGCGCCCAAGCGGCGGCAAGCCGTCACAACCCTGGAAAGATGTCTTTTATACATGGTTTCTGTCAAGACGATTTCATTAATGGAATCAATCTTGTCGATTAAGGATTAAGAAATTGTTGCCGGGAATTACGGGGACATAATTAATCAATTAACCTTTTGATTCATTGAAAGATTTTCATAATAACGCCTTTGATCTAGGGTCCGCCCCTAAGCCGATTGCCCTCCAGTGGAGAAGAATAATGAAAAAGGTTTTATTCGCATTTGCCGTCCTCCTGAGCCTGGCCTCCTTCGCCCATGCCGGAACCTTCACCTTTACGGCAATTCCCGACGAAGACGAGGCCCGGCTGCGCAGCCGCTTCGACAAAGTGGCGGTCTATCTTTCCAAACAGCTCGGCATCGACGTCAAATATGTCCCGGTCAAATCCTACGGAGCGTCGGTCGCCGCCTTTATGAATAATCAGGTCCAGCTTGCCTGGTTCGGCGGCCTTTCCGGCGTGCGCGCCAGGGTGCGGGTTCCCGGTTCCGAAGCCATCGCCCAGGGCGAGGAAGACCCGGTGTTCTTCACCTATTTCATTGCCAACGCCTCTACCGGCCTCAACGAGGGCAAAGATTTTCCCGAAGCCATAAAGGGCCTGACCTTCACCTTCGGCTCCAAGGGGTCCACCTCCGGTCGCCTGATGCCCGAATATTTCATCCGCAAGCACTTCGGCAAATCTCCCGACGAAGTCTTCAAGACGGTCGGCTTCAGCGGCGATCACTCCAAGACCATCCAGTTGGTCCAGTCCGGCGCCTATCAAGTCGGCGCCATCAACTACAAGGCCTGGGAAAACGACCTGAAGGACGGCAAGATTGATCCCGCCAAGGTCAAGATCATCTGGAAGACGCCGACTTATCCCGATTACCAATGGTCGATCCGCAGCGGCGTCGATAAAGACTTCGGCCCCGGCTTCAAGGACAGGGTCGCCAAGGCCCTGCTGGAAATGAAAGACCCGGACCTGCTGGCTTCATTCCCCCGCAAGAGCTTCATCCCCGCCGGCAACGCCGACTATCAGATGATCCTCGACGTCGGCAAGGAGACCGGCCTGCTGGATCAGGACGACTGATGGACGAAGCGGCATCTCTGGAGTACGCTGGCCTATGCTTTTGTTCGAGCTTGATAACGCCGGCGTACAATACAACGGCTCCCCGGCGCTCAGCGGCGTAACGCTGAAGATTCACCGGGGAGAAAAAATCGCCATAGTCGGGCCGAACGGCGCCGGCAAATCCTCTCTCCTCGGTCTCCTTTATGACCAGCATAAGGAGGAGACTTCCTTGCTGCCCCAGGAGCTGGGACTGGTCAAGACGCTGTCGGTTTTTCACAACATCTTCATGGCGCGGCTGAATCGCCATTCGGTCTGGTACAATCTGTCAAACCTTGCTTTCCCCAAAAAGAAAGAAGTCGAGGCCATCCGCGAAGTGGTGCAACGGCTGCGCTTTGAAGACAAGCTGTTCACCCCGGCGGGCGAGCTTTCCGGCGGCCAGCAGCAACGCACCGCCGTCGGTCGCGCCCTATATCAGCACAGCCGCATCCTGCTCGGCGACGAGCCGCTTTCGGCGATTGATGAAAAACAGGCGGGCGTCGTGCTGGACTGTCTGGTTAAAGAGCATGAAACAGTGGTTCTGGCTTTGCACGACGTGGATATGGCTCTCTCCTTCGCCGACCGCATCATCGGCGTCAAGGCCGGCCGCATAGTCATGGACCAACCGACATCGGGCATGACCCGTTCCGACCTCGATGACGTCTTCCACCATTGATCATGTAAATCGTCCGCCCCGACCGTTGGCGAGGGTCAGCCTCTCCTTCGTCGGCATCGCCGTCTTCTGCCTGATCGTCGGCGACGTGGAAATTTCCACCCTTGATCCGTGGGGAGAAATGGCCCGCATGGTGAAAGGCGTTTTCACGCCGGACTTCTTCGCCACCGAGCATCTGGGCGGCGCCATTCTCAATACCCTGTCCTTCGCCTTCATCGGCGTCGTGTTGGGCAGCGCTTGCGGATTCGCCCTGTCCCTGATTTTCCGCTACCCGGCGGTGAGGTTTTTCTGCGCCTTCATCCGCGCCGTCCACGAGTTGTTCTGGGCGCTGATTTTCCTGCAAGCCTTCGGACTGACGCCGATCACCGGCATCCTGGCCATCGCCATTCCCTTCGCCGGCGCCTTCGCCAAGGTCTATTCGGAGATAATAGAAGAAGCCGACGCTTCGCCGCTCAAGACAATCCCCAAGGGCAGCGGTTACGTCTCGACATTGTTTTACGCCCGCATTCCCGACATATGGACTCACTTCAAGACCTACACCATGTATCGTATGGAATGCGGCCTGCGCTCTTCCGCCGTGCTCGGCTTCGTCGGCCTGCCGACCATCGGCTTTCATCTGGAAACGGCGTTCAGCAACGGCAACTATTCGGAAGTGTCGGCGCTGCTGTATCTGTTCTTCATCATCATCGCCTCAATGAGGCTGTGGATGCGCCCGAGGCTGTTGCCGGCATATCTGCTCGGCGCTTTTATAGTGTTGCCGGTAGGCGCCGATATCTCCATGACCAACGTGACGCGCTTCCTCACCCAGGATATCATCCCCGGCCCCCTAAGGTGGGTTAATACAATAGACGGCAACGCGCTTGACAGCCTGGGCCATTGGGCATGGAACCTTCTGTACAGGGAAGCTTTGCCCGGCGTCGTCAACACGGTGCTGCTGACCATGATCGCCCTGGTCGGCGCCGGCATCCTGACCCTTGTTTTCTTCCCGCTGATTTCCAAAAAGTTCTTCGGTCGCCGCCGACGCGCCGTCGGCCACATATTCCTGGTGGTCGTGCGCTCGACTCCCGAGTACATCCTCGCCTATGTCTTTTTGCAGCTATGGGGGCCGTCCATGCTGCCCGCCATCGTCGCCCTGTCGCTGCACAACGGAGCCATCATCGGCCATTTAATCGGTCGCTACGCGGACGAGTTGCCGTTGCGCCCCGATGCGCCGAAAGGAATGAACCTTTACACCTACAATATAGTCCCCAGAGTTTACGGCCAGTTCATGGCTTTCCTCTTTTACCGCTGGGAGGTAATCATGCGCGAGACCGCCATTCTCGGCATTCTCGGCATCAAGACGCTGGGCTTTTATGTGGACAGCGCCTTTACCGACATCCGCTTCGACCGCGCCCTGGCGTTGATCATCATCACCGCCCTGCTGAACATCGCCGTTGACCACATTTCCCGCATCGTGCGCGCCCGCCTGCGCTTGAAGACCAACCCGGATATAGTTTAAATGGACCTGTCCATCCTGTTTACGGCGTTCACAATAGGACTGTTGAGCAGCCTGCACTGCCTCGGCATGTGCGGCGGCATCGCCGGCGCCTTGACCATGAGTCTGCCTGACGAGATTCGTCGGGACCACAGGCAACTGCTTACCTATGCCGGCGCCTACAATCTGGGACGGCTTTGCAGCTATGCGATAGCCGGCGCCGTCGTCGGCGCTTTCGGCGCCGGTATTTTACAAGTATTCAGTCCGGGCTACGGTCGTTTGCTGTTAAGAGGACTCGGCTTCGCCGTGCTGTGCGGCATCGGGCTTTATGTGGCCGGGTGGTTCCCTGCTTACGCTTTGATCGAGGGCGTCGGAGCGCCGCTATGGCGGCGAATCGCGCCTCTCGGCAGCGGTTTATTGCCGGCGCGCAACCCCGGCCGAGCGCTTCTCTACGGCGCCGTTTGGGGATGGTTGCCATGCGGACTGATTTATTCCGCCCTGATTTTTGCCTTTGCCTCGGGAGACCCGGCGAAGGGGGCGCTGGTCATGATAGGCTTTGGTTCCGGCACGCTGCCGGTTATGATGGCCGCCGGACTGCTGTCGCGTTGGACCGTTTCCCTTGATCAAATGCCTCTTGTCCGCCGCCTTATCGGGCTGTCTATAATAGTCATGGCCTTGGCGAGTCAGTTTCTTTCGGGAAGTTTCGTCAATTTGTTTTGCGTCTATTTAGGGATATAAGGAGAATTTCATGCCCCCGTTAAATGGTTCCAAGACGGCATTAAATCTGAAGAAGGCGTTCAGCGGCGAGGCTCAGGGGAACCGGCGTTACCTCTACTTCGCCCAGAAAGCCGATATTGAGGGACTCAACGATATCGCCTCGGTCTTTCGCTCAATCGCCGAAGGCGAAACCGGCCATGCCCATGGCCACCTTGAATTTCTCGAAGAAGCAGGCGATCCGACTACCGACATGCCCATCGGCGACACCAGGGATAATCTGGCGGCGGCAATTGCCGGCGAGACCTATGAATATGCCGAAATGTACCCGGAGATGGCTAAAATCGCCAGAAATGAAGGGTTCGATGAAATAGCCGACTGGTTCGAAACGCTGGCCAAGGCCGAAAAATCACACGCCGGCCGCTTTCAGAAGGCGCTCAACACCCTGGAATAAAAAACAGAGGATCATTCTACTTTCTCGTCACGATGCACGCCCCAGAAATCAACTCGTCGCAACCAGCCCTTGTGACCGCTGATATCTACCTTGCACCAGCCGGAATCTTCCGGGCATTCGAGAATTTGCCCGATGACGCCGACATCGGCCAGCGCCACAGGCGCGCTTTCAACCTTGGCTTCACGTCGAAGCGTGCGGGTATTGCCGGTAATAATGATGGTGCGCAGTCCCCCCACCATGCTCTGATGAACCCAGCCCTGGGCGCCCTGCCAATCCCTGATTTTACGCCAGGTCAGATATTCGGCGATAACTTCCACCGGAAGTTTCTGGCGGAGATATACCCATTCCACCGGGTATTGAACGCCGGGGCCGGTGCGCAGGTTCACCTCGCCGGCGCGCAGACTGACAAATCGCGGCAATGGCAACCCGGAGCCTTCGGTTGCCAACGCCGCCGGGATGGCGAAAAAGGTCGCCATAAGAAGAATAAAGACCAAAAACGACATGAATCGGCGGAAAAAAAACATGGCAGGCCGTAAACCCTTAAAAGTCGGAACCGCATTCAAATCTAATAATACCATCGGCCTCAATCATTTTCCCCTCCTTACCAAGGAGGGGTCAGGGGAGGTTGCTGCAAATACCCCCTCTAACTCCCCCTTGAAGCAAGGGGGAGAATTTTTCAGAGTAATTCTATAACAGACTAATACAGCAGATCATAATCCTACCATGAAATTATTATTGCCGACCGGTCGCTCTATCGTGTTCACGCCGTGAATCCCTCTTGACGTTCGTGACATGAACGCGGTAATGTTCGCCGCATGAACGCCATCAGGCATGGGCAGAAGCGTTGTGAGTAAGCCGAGACAATCATCCGGCGCATTAGGCAACGAGGCCGAGATTACTCTCGGCCTTTTGAACGCCATCTACGAAAACAGTTCGGTTACGCAGCGCTCGGCGGCGGTGGAGTTGGGAATTGCCCTCGGACTGGTTAACACCTACCTCAAACGGTGCGTCAAAAAGGGCTGGGTCAAGGTCGCCCAGGCGCCGGCTAACCGGTATCTATATTATCTTACCCCCCATGGATTCGCCGAGAAAAGCCAACTTACGCAGCAGTATTTATCCATATCCTTTAACTTCTTCCGCGATGCGCGCCGACAGTGTTCGGAACTGTTTGCCCTAAGCGTCGAGAACGGCTGGAGCCGCATAGCGTTGCACGGCGTCAGCGATCTGGCGGAAATCGCCACCTTGTGTGCGCGTGAATACTCTATATCGCTTATTGCGGTAATTGACCCGACAAGCGCCGGCGGCAATGTCGGGGACATTCCCATAGTCAAAGATTTTCAGTCCGCCAAAAATGCCGGCGGCGGAATTGACGCAGTTATATTAACGGATTTGAACAACCCACAGGATGGATTTGATGCGCTGACGCGGCATTTGCCCGTTGAACGCATCCTTGCCCCCTCGATTCTTAATATTTCGCGCACCCCCCAAGTTTTAATGGAATAGGTGAACCCATGAACCAGTGGTATGTCGTTTACACCCACGCTAAAAGCGAAAAACAAGCCCTCTTGAATCTTCACCGCCAAGGGTTCTCGGCCTATCTTCCCCTTCACCTCAAGCGGCGCCGACACGCCAGACGCATCGACTGGGTGCCTTCCCCCCTGTTTCCCCGCTACCTTTTTGTCGAAATGGACATAAAGCAGACTTGTTGGCATGTCATCAACTCGACAATCGGCGTGATTCGCCTGTTCACTCAGGGCCATCTTCCCACGCCGGTGCCTACCGGCGTCGTCGAAGACATTCAAACCCACGAGGACGAGACAGGCATGGTTGTCTTGAACGCCGCCTGTTCCTTCAAGAAAGGCGACATGGTTCGAATCACCGCCGGAGCGATGTACGATCATGTCGGTTTTTTTGATTGCGCCGATGATGACAAGCGGGTTGTTATCTTGTTGAATCTTCTTGGCCGTGAAGTAAAAGTCCGCCTTCCGGCGGCCACAGTCAGCGCCTGCGCATAGCCCCCGACAGGGGGGCGTCGGCAAAAAAGCAACGAGTTTTGCCGTCCGGGCGAATTCACCCGGACTGCGGTAGCACGAGCGGATTTTGCTTTGAAAAACCAAAAAGTTTTCATAACCGGCGCCGACGGCTTTATCGGCTCGCATTTGGCGGAGGCCTTGGTCAAAAGCGGCGCTGAGGTCACCGCCCTTGCCCTTTACAACTCCTTTGACAGCCATGGCTGGCTGGACGATACGGACCCGGAAATCCGCCGCTCCATGCGTTTGGTCAGAGGCGACGTGCGTGATTCTCATCAGATGATCGAATTGTGCAAAGGGCAAGACGCGGTCTTCCATCTGGCCGCCCTGATCGCTATCCCCTATTCCTACGAAGCTCCGTCCAGCTATGTGCAAACCAATGTTCAGGGCGCCGTCAATGTATTGAAGGGAGCGCTTGACGCCGGGGCATCCCGCGTCATTTGCACGTCCACCAGCGAAGTCTACGGCACCGCCCTTTTTACCCCCATTACCGAGGACCATCCCCTGCGGGGGCAGTCCCCTTATTCCGCCTCCAAGATCGCCGCCGATATGATGGCTGAGGCTTTCGCCCGCTCCTTCGCCTTGCCGGTAATCACCCTGCGCCCCTTCAACACATATGGCCCGCGCCAGAGCGAACGGGCGGTTATCAGCACGGTCATCCGCCAGGCGCTGGATTCTCGTTGCGACGCTATCCGACTGGGTGATTTATCGCCGTCCCGCGACTTTAATTATGTAAGCGACACCGTTTCGGCCTTCCTCAAGGCCGCCGAGCTGGATGACGGCAACACAGGCAAGACATTCAACGCCGGCAGCGGACGCATGGTCGCCATCGGCGACATGGTAAAAATGACGTGCGCCATCATCGGCTGCGACAAGCCGATCATTCAGGAAGAGGCGCGCAAACGCCCGGCCGACAGCGAGGTCATGGCCCTGATGGCCGATGCCGCCAAACTTAAAGAGGCATCGGGCTGGACGCCGTCCGTCTCCCTGGAGGAAGGACTGCGACGCACCATCGACTGGTGGCGCCCCCGCATGGACCGCGTACGGGCAGATGCAAAGTATATGGTGTAGTCGTCATCTTCAGCGCTAAAAAAATCGTCAAAATTCTTGCCGAAGCAATCCCCTCCGGCTCGCCCCTCCATGAACCGGAAATCGCCGGCAATGAACGGGTTTATGTCGAAGAATGCCTGAAGTCGGGCTGGGTATCTCCCGTCGGCGCCTTCGTTGACCGCTTCGAGGGCGTCCTTGCCGATTATACCGGCGCCGGATACGCCGTCGCCTGCGTCAACGGAACGGCGGCGCTGCATACATGTCTATTGATGGCCGGCGTCGCCTCCGGCGACGAAGTCATCATCCCGACGCTGACCTTCGTCGCCACCGCCAACGCCGTCGCCTATTGCGGCGCCGTCCCTCACTTCGCCGACAGCGAAGAAGCAACCCTCGGCCTGGACCCGGCCAAGCTGGAAAAATACCTGGAACGCACCGCCCATATCACCCAAGGGAAGTGCTTCAACCGGCGCACCGGAAAAAGAATCGCCGCCGTCGTTTGCATGCACACCTTCGGCCATCCGGTGGATATCGATCCGCTGATCAAGGTATGCCGGCATTTCAAGTTGCCGTTGATCGAGGACGCCGCCGAATCCCTAGGCTCCTTTTACAAAGATCGCCATACGGGCAGAGACGGCCTTCTCAGCGCCTTGAGTTTCAACGGCAACAAGATCATAACCACCGGCGGCGGCGGCGCGGTCCTTACCAACGACAAGGAACTGGCCAAGGCGGCCAGACACCTGACCACCACCGCCAAGTTGCCTCACCGCTGGGAGTTCATCCATGACCGGGTGGGGTTCAATTACCGGATGCCCAACATCAACGCCGCCATCGGCTGTGCGCAAATGGAGCAACTGCCGGGATTCATCGACCGCAAACGGCGTTTGGCCCGGCGCTATGGTGAGGCTTTTGCCGGCATCGCCGGCGTCCGCTTTTTCCATGAGCCGCAAAATTGCCGCAGCAACTACTGGCTCAACGCATTGATCCTTGAGAAAGAGCATGCCGGCCTGAGAGATTCCATCCTGGAAGCCGCCAACGATGCCGGAGTGATGACGCGCCCGACATGGCGTCCCATGCACCATCTGGAAATGTACAAGAATTGCCCGAGCATGAACCTGGATGTCGCCGAAGACCTGTACGCGCGCATTATCAATATTCCCTCCAGCCCCAACCTGGAAAATGACTCGTAGCGTCTGCGTCATCACCGGGTCGCGGGCCGAGTACGGGTTGCTGTCCTGGCTGCTCAGGGAAATCAGGGACGACGCGGACCTGGAATTGCGGCTGATAGTGACCGGCGCCCACCTGTCGCCCGAATTCGGAGAAACCTGGCGCGTCATCGAAGAAGACGGATTCGCCATCAACGCCAAAGTAGACCTTCATTTGTCCGGCGACGCCCCGCCTGATATCGCCCGGTCGATGAGCGCCGCGCTCACCGGCATGGCAAAGGCCCTCGGCGAGATCAAGCCCGATATCGCCGTCGTCCTCGGCGACCGTTTCGAGATTTTCGCCGCCGCCCAGGCCGCCATGCTGAACCGCATTCCCCTGGCCCATATTCATGGCGGCGAACTTTCCGAAGGCGCCATGGACGACGCCATGCGCCACGCCGTCACCAAAATGGCCCATCTGCACTTTGTCGCCGCCGAGCCTTACCGACGGCGCGTTATTCAACTCGGCGAAACCCCGGAGCGCGTTTTTTGCGTCGGAGCGCCGGGTCTGGATAATATCGCCTATCTTGACCTGCTGAGCAGGCCCGAGCTGGAGAACGCCATCGGCCATAAGTTGGGAAAACGGTTCCTGTTGGTCACTTATCACCCGGTAACCCTGATGGAGACATCAACGGCTATCAATGAGCTTTTGGCGACGCTGGATATGTTTCCCGACTACAATATCCTTATCACCGGAGTGAATGCCGACCCCGGCCATAAAGATATTGCCTCCAGGCTGAAAAGCTATGCCGACGGGCAACCTGACCGCGTGTCCCTGCGCGCCTCGCTGGGGCAGTTGCGTTACCTGAGCGCCATGAAGCACGCCGCCGCCGTCATCGGCAATTCCTCCAGCGGCATTATCGAAGCGCCGGCAATAAAGACGCCGACGGTGAATATCGGCGAACGCCAGAGCGGCCGTATTCGCGGGGCGACGATCATCGATTGCGGCGAAAGCCGGAACGAAATCGCCGCCGCCGTCCGTAAAGCCGTGAGCCATGAATTCCGTGAAACCACGCAAAGCGCCGTCCATCCTTATGGAACGCCCGGCGTCGCCGCCAGAATCAAGGCCGTGCTGAAAGACTTCCCCCTGGAAGGCATCCTGGTGAAACGCTTCCACGACCTGCCGGCGGCGTCATGAGCGGCGTCTATATCATTGCCGAGGCCGGCGTCAACCATAACGGCGAGCTGGACAAGGCGCTGGCCTTAGTAGACGTCGCCGCCGAGGCGGGGGCCGACGCCGTCAAGTTCCAGACCTTCAAAGCCGAGAGCGTGGTCAGCGCCGACGCCCCCAAGGCCGAATACCAGAAATCCACCACCGACGTCGCCGAGTCCCAGTTGGACATGATTCGTCGCCTTGAACTGAATAAAGATCAGCACCACCGCCTGATGACGCGGTGCAAAGAGCGGGGAATTGACTTTCTTTCCACTCCCTTTGACCACGATAGTCTGCGTTTTCTCGTTGATGAGATGAAGCTCAAAACCCTTAAAATTCCTTCCGGAGAGATCACCAACGGCCCGTTATTGCTGGCGGCGGCAAGCAGCGGCGCAAAAATAATCTGCTCGACGGGCATGAGTTCCATGGAAGAGGTCGCCGACGCCCTGGGAGTCTTCGCCTTCGGCTACGCCATGCCCGGCAAGCCTCCCTCCCGCGACGCCTTCGGCCAAGCCTTCGCCTCGGCGGCGGGCAAGACTGCGCTGAAAGAGAACGTCGCCCTGTTGCACTGCACCACCGAATATCCGGCCCCGTTTGAGGATATCAACCTGAGAGCCATGGACGCCCTGGCCGAAACCTTTGATCTGCCGGTCGGTCTTTCCGATCATTCCGCAGGTATTGCCGTCGCCATCGCCGCCGCCGCTCGCGGCGCGGCAATAATTGAAAAACACTTCACCCTTGACCGATCTCTTCCCGGCCCCGACCATAAAGCCTCGCTGGAGCCGGGAGAACTCAAGGAAATGATAACGGCCATCCGCCATGTGACCGCCGCGCTGGGAGACGGCGTTAAACAAATCAGACCGTCGGAAACCGCCAATCTTTCTATCGCCCGCAAAAGCTTGTTCGCGGCGAAGGACATCCGCAAGGGGGAGATCATTACCGCCGATCACCTGACGGCCATGCGCCCGGGAACCGGCGTTTCGCCCATGGAATACTGGCGGCATATAAACAAACCCGCCGAATGCGATATTGCTGAAGGCGAAATGATTCAATCGGCGCGAAAGAAGAATTGAAATGACCAAACCTAACGTACCCGAGGCCTTTTACGGCCTGCCCCAGGAAGTGACGTACTGCACAAAATGCATCATGTCGAACCAGCGGCCGTCCTCGTACCCGGAGTTCCGCCACACCATAAAGCGCAAGACCCCCAGCCTCAACATCTGGGGTGACGGCATCTGTGACGCCTGCCGTTGCAATGAAAAGAAAGAACAGATCGACTGGAAAGCGCGTGAGGAGGAGCTTCTCATCCTTCTTGACAAGCATCGCCGCGCCGACGGCGGTTACGATTGTCTGGTTCCGGGCAGCGGCGGCAAGGATAGCTGCATCGCCGCCCATCTCCTGAAGTACAAATACGGCATGAACCCGTTGACCGTAACCTGGCCGCCGATTCTTTATACGGACATCGGATTGAAAAATTTCCGTTCGTGGATCGAAATCGGCGGCTTTGACAACATCTCCTTCAAGCCCAATGGCCGCGCCCAGAAGCTGCTGACCCGGCTTTCCATCGAGAACCTGTTTCACCCGTTTCAGACCTTTATCCTCGGGCAAAAAAATCTGGCGCCGAAGATGGCCGCGAAGTTTGATATTCCGTTGGTCTTTTACGGCGAGTCGGAAGCCGAGTACGGCAACCCCATCGCCGAATCGACATCGGCGCGCCGCGATGAGTCATACTTCTCGGCAGACGACCTTTCCGAAGTCTATCTGGCCGGAGTGGCGGTGCCTGAACTGATCGAAAAGCACGGACTCACCCTTAACGAGCTGTCGCCATACTTTCCGCCCGCCCCGCAGGAACTCCGGGAAAAGAAAATTCAGGTCCACTATCTCGGCTACTACACCAGATGGACGCCCCAGGAGGCTTACTATTACGCCGTCGAGAACACCGGCTTTGAGGCCAATCCGATAAGAACCGAAGGCACCTACAGCAAATACAACAGCCTGGACGACAAAATCGACGGCTTCCACTACTACACTACCTGGATCAAGTTCGGCCTCGGCCGCGCCACCTACGACGCCAGCCAGGAAATCCGCAACAAGCACATCACCAGGGAAGAAGGCATCGCCCTGGCCAAGCGTTTCGACGGCGAGTTCCCCGAACGTTATTTCAAGGATGTGATGGATTACATTGAAATGGAGCCTGAACACTTCCTCAAGATTCAAGACAAGTTCCGCTCCCCCCACCTGTGGATGCAAGACGGCGATAAATGGGTCTTGCGTCATCCCGCATGGGAAAATGAAGCCTGATTAATGAACAGACCCGTTATAATCATCGGTGCCGGCGGCCATGCCAAGGTCGTTATTGACGCCTTGTTGCTGATCGGCATCAAAGTTTTCGCCGCCGCCGACATCGACCCCGCCAGACGAGGACAATCTATCCTGAGCATCCCCATCATCGGGGAAGACCGCATCGCCGCCGAGCACGCCCCTGATTCCGTCATGCTGGCGAACGGCATAGGCTCCACTGGAAACCCGAAGGCCCGGCGGGCGGTTTTCTACCGCTTCAAAAAGCTTGGATACGTTTTCAGAACAGTTATCCATCCCTCCGCCGTCATCGCCAGAGACGTGGAAATCGGCGAAGGGTGTCAAATCATGGCCGGAGTCGTCATCCAGACCGGCGTCAGGACCGGCATCAACAGCATCATCAACACGCGCTCATCGGTGGATCACGACTGCCGGATCGGCGATCACGTTCATATTGCGCCGGGGGTTACCTTATCCGGAGCCGTAATTATCGGCGACGGCGCTCATTTAGGCAGCGGCGCGACGGTCATCCAGGAATGTTCCATAGGCAATGACTGCATAATCGCCGCCGGAGCGGTGGTTGTCGATAATGTCGCGCCCGGAATCGTTGTCCGTGGCGTTCCCGCCAAAAAAGCTATGCTGTGATGAAGGCGCTGGTCGTCGGCTTCGGCTCAAGCGGGGCGCGTCATGCCCGCATCCTCGCCGATATGGGCCTGAATGTGGCGGTAGCCAGCCGCCGGGTCGTAAGCGCCGCTAAAGTTTATCCGACGATTCCCATGGCGGCAGCCGACTGGAAACCCGACTATGTGGTGATCGCCGGCCGCACCGGCGAGCATCGCTCGGATTTTGCCGCCCTTGCCGGGACCGGCTTTCGCGGAAAGGTGCTTGTGGAAAAACCTCTCTTCGACGGACCGGCGACCATCCCTGAGCATCAATTTGCCGGCGTCCATGTCGCCTATAATCTGCGTTTTCATCCTGTCATCAACAGGTTGAGGGGCATCCTTAAGCAAATCCCTCCTTTGGCCGTTCACGCCTATGTCGGCCAGTATCTTCCAAAATGGCGCCCGGAAACGGATTATCGTCTCGGCTACTCGGCCCACAAAGCCGAAGGCGGCGGCGCTCTCAGGGACCTCAGCCACGAACTGGATTACCTTAACCGGCTGTTAGGCGGATGGACCGGACTTACCGCCGCCGGAGGGCGCTTCAGCCGACTGGAAATCGACAGCGACGACATTTTTTCGATTTTATTCAAAACTAGGGACTGCCCGATTGTTTCCCTGCAAATGAACTATCTGGACAGCACACCAAGCCGAAACATCATCGTCCTCACCGACAACGGCTCCATCCGCGCCGACCTGATCGCCGGAACTATTGATTTCGCAGGCGAAACAGAATCATTACAGACGGAGCGTGACGCGACTTATATCGCCGAGCACAAGGCGGCCTTAGCCGGCGAAAATGACATCGCCTGCTCTCTCGACGAAGGGCTGGAGGCGCTTCACATGATCGCCGCCGCCGAGAAGGCCGCCCTTGAGAATGTTTGGGTAACGAAATGAAACGGCTGTGCACCATCTGCGCCCGTGGCGGCTCCAAGGGGGTCAAGGGCAAGAACCTGCGTCTGCTCGCCGGCAAGCCCTTGATTGCCCACTCCATTGAACAAGCCCGCCAATCAGGTTTGTTCGAGGCGATCGGCGTCAGCAGCGACAGCAATGATATTTTGAAAACCGCCGATGAGTGGGGCGCCGATTACCTCGTTGAGCGACCCGCCGAAATGGCCTCGGACACGGCGGGCAAGCTTCCGGCAATTCGTCACTGCGCCGAAACGATTGAGAAACAATGCCGAACAAAATTCGATACGTTTGTTGATCTCGACTGCACCTCGCCCTTGCGGGCGGTAAAAGACATCCAGGACGCCGTCGCCCTTCTCGAAGCCGGCGGCGTCGGCATAGTGTTGACTGGAACGCCGTCCCGGCGTTCGCCCTATTTTAATCTGGTCGAGGTGGATGAACAGGGCGGGGTCCATCTCAGCAAGCCGCTGAAGACCCCCATAGAAAGACGCCAGGACTCTCCCAAGTGCTACGATCTCAACGCCTCCATCTATGCGTGGCGCCGCCGGGCGCTTCTTTCCGGGAGCGATACGATCTTCGGAGACGACACCCGACTGTTCATTATGCCGGAGGAACGTTCCCTCGACATTGATTGCGAACTGGATTTCCAATTCGTCGAATTTCTTTTATCCCAAGTATTGAGAGAAAAGCCATGTCTGACATCTTTGACCTGAGCGGCAAGGTCGCCGTAGTGACCGGCGGCGCCGGCATAATCGGAACCCCGGTTTGCAAAGGTTTGGCCGAACACGGCGCCGCCGTGGCGGTGGTTGACGTCAACGGCGCGGCCGCCAAGACGCTGGCTGAGCAAATCGCCGATGAATTCGGGGTCAAGGCCATCGGTGTCCTTTGCGACGTTTCCTCGCCTCAATCGGTAGCGGAAATGGCGAAAACCGTTTGCGACAAGCTGGGAGGCATTCACATTTTACATAACAACGCCGCCACCAAAGCGGCAAACATGAATGATTTTTTTGCCTCTTTCGAGGATTTCAAACTGGAAACATGGCGCGAGATCATGGCCGTCAACCTGGACGGCATGTTCCTGGTCGCCCAGGCCGTGGGCAAGCAGATGATCAAGCAGGGCAACGGCGGCAGCATCATCCAGACCTCCTCTATTTACGGCATCGTCGCCCCTCATCAGAAAATCTATGAGATATCAAATATCATCGGTAAAAAAATCAACACGCCGGCCGTCTATTCCGCATCCAAGGCCGCCGTAATCGGGCTGACCAGATATCTGGCCGCTTACTGGGCGGACAAAGGCATCCGGGTGAATACGCTGGTTCCCGGCGGCGTCGAAAGCGGCCAGGACGGCCCTTTCCTGAAAGCCTATAATGAACATGTGCCGATGGGCCGCATGGCGCAGGCCGAGGAAATGGTCGGCGCCGTCGTCTATCTGGCCTCCGACGCCTCAAGCTATATGACCGGGCAGATGATGACGGTCGATGGCGGGTGGACGGCGTGGTAAGCCCGTTGCAGTCTCCTTTGGAGCGGCTTGAAGACCTTAGCGAATTGTCGGTTTTGAAGCTCCCGGAACATATCCGGGGTCAGTACCCGCGTCTGGCCCTGATATCTCATCCCCGTCATCTGGAAAACGTAAAGCATGATGACTCGACCCTGATCGTCACTACGGACTGGCTGCAATGGCGTCAATGCGTGAGCGAAAACCGACACTGTATCCATTTTGAATGGGCGCTCGCCGAGCGCATCAACCCGGAAATAAAGGAAGGCGAACTTTACCTGCACTATAACGACTGGGCCAAGGTGGACGGCGTCGATGTCACCGAATTTCATGGCGTTTCGCTGGCAACCCTTTTCTGGCGCGAGGTGACGTTGGCGTGTCGCGCTTACGACCGGCTTTCCCATGCCCTGGATCGAATTTGCCTGCATTTCGGGCCTTCCGAGATAATCCTTTACGACTTACGATCAGACTATGACCTTCTGGACCCCCATATCCGGCGCGATCTGGTCCGCGAAACAGCGGATCGTCACGGCGCCGTCCTCGTTGACAGGCATGACCCTGCGGCGCCCGAAACCACCCTTTACGGCGTCCGTATTGAGGAGCCGCAGTTACGCGAGTTTCTTCGAGGTTGCTACGCCATGGCTGTGGGGGCCGCCTTCGGCCTGCTGTGGCGGCTAAGAAGCGGCAAGCCGAAAGTCTTTTTATTCAATAACGCCGCCGTTATGGATGCTTTGCTGGAAAAGAGCCGAGACGCCGCCGTGGCCCCGGTCATTCTGGCGGAACAATGGCCCAAGTCGCTGCGCTTCCTTCGATCATGCCGGCAAAATGGTGTCGTTCTCGCCGAACTGCCCCGAGCCTCTTTAACCGGCGCCGATAAGGCGGCCTTACGGGCTATGACGCAAAAGCTCTTTAAGTCATGGTCCGCCCCTGCAAGCGGTCTTGAGAAAGCCCGTCGCGCCTTCATCAAGGAAAGGTGTATTGACTCCGGATTGCTTCGTGACCGCGCCGCGAGGGTCAAGCGCTACAACGCCTTTATGAAGCGCCATCAATTCCGTCGCGTAATGGTCGGCGACATTACAAATACGGAATGCCGCATTATTGCCGAGACAGCCCGCGTTCACAACGCTCCTTTCGATGAACTGCTCAATGGGATGTTTCTGACCGACCGGCAAAACGACGCCCGCATCGCCCGGGGGGGAAACAATCGTCTGCTGGCCAGAGGAGCCGTCGACGAAAGATGGGCGCAAAAATCCGCTTTCGGCCTGAAGCGCCTTCGCGCCGGCTATCCTCCTGACGGCGCATGGAGACAAAAACCGGAAACGATGCCGCCGAGGCAAAATAATTGGCTGATCATGCCTTGTTACACGGACGGCGACGACAGCCGAGGACTCATGTCCAACATGTTTTCAACGCTGGTGGATGTTGTCAGGACATTAACCGATCTCGGATATAAAAACATCCGCATCAAGCTGCACCCCGGAATGCCGAAACAAAAGGCGTATTTTGAAAAAATACTGACCTTTCACAAATTAAATTATCCGGTTTTTCAGGACGGCGGATTGATTGATCATATTTATTGGGCCGATTTTGTGGCCGGACCGATAGGGTCCGGCGCCCTGCTGGAAACCTTGGGGGCGGGACGTTCTTATTTCGCTTTCCGCCCCTGGCCCACCGGCATCAACCCCGCGTATTTTGAAAACACCCCCATCATGTCCTCGGTGGCGGATTTACGGCGCGCCCTGAAAAGCGGCATGAAGCCGGACGCAACAGCCATTCTCCAGGATTTTTGTTCCATGGATGATATCCCCGATTCCGTCGGCTGCGTTTGGAAAGCATTGGCGGAAAGCAACGAGGCGGCATGATTGACGGCAAAAAGGTATTGGCGGTGATCACCGCTCGCGGCGGCTCCAAAGGACTGCCGCGCAAAAATATCCTTGAAGTGGGCGGCCGCCCGATGCTGGCGTGGAGCGTCGACGCCGCCGAAAAATCAAGTCTTTTGGATAGAACTATTCTGTCATCAGACGACGACGAAATTATTCGGGTAGGCAGGGAATGGGGATGTGACGTCCCCTTCAAACGACCGCTTGAGCTTGCGCACGATGAAACCTCGACCGAGCATGCGCTTATTCACGCCCTCGATCATCTTGAAGAAACCTATGATTATATTGTGCTTCTGCAACCTACTTCACCCTTACGCGAGGCGCAGGATATCGACAACTGCATCACGACATGCCGCCGACGCGGCGTCCCCGCCTGCGTCTCCGTATGCAAAACCGAAAAATCACCCTACTGGATGTTTCAGATAGATGGTCAGGGACGCATGTCGCCGTTTTTGAAAAAAGACGGACCTTGGCACCAACGCCAGAATCTGCCCGCCGCCTATGCCGCCAACGGCGCCGTCTATGTGGCGGAAGTTCCATGGTACAGGAAAAACCAGACGTTTTACGCCCCGGATACAGCGGCCTATGTCATGCCTCCCGAACGATCAATCGACGTGGACACCGAACTGGATTTACTGCTGGTCGAAACCATCATGCAGGCGCGGCGTAAACCGTTTTGAACATAAAGGCCAAGCCCATACCCCGCCCCATCCTCGTCACCGGCGGCGCCGGCTATATCGGCAGCCACACGGTGCTGGCCCTGGTCGCCGCCGGCATACCGGCAGTCGTCCTTGACGACCTGTCCACGGGAAGCCGGGATATGGTCCCCGAGGGCGTCCCCTTTGTTCAGGGAAACGTCGCCGACATGGCGCTGGTGCGGCGAACGCTCAGGGAAAACCAATGTTGCGGCATAATGCATTTTGCCGGGTCGATCATCGTTCCTGAATCCGTCCACGACCCGCTGAAATATTACCGCAACAACGCCGAAGCCGGCCGGGCACTGATCGAGGCGGCGCTGGCGGAAAATATCAAGACCTTTATCTTCTCATCAACCGCTTCCGTTTACGGTCGCCCCAAAACCGTTCCCATCAATGAGGATGCGCCGACGGCGCCGGAAAACCCCTATGGCTTTTCAAAACTGATCATCGAGAGAATATTGAAAGACGTTTCCTCGGCCCATGGCCTTAGTTACGCCGCCTTGCGTTATTTCAACGTCGCCGGCGCCGACGCAAAAGGCCGCGCCGGTCAGGTCGGCCCCCAATCGACCCATCTGATCAAGATCGCCGTCGAGACGGTTCTCGGGCGGCGCCGGCATATGGAAATTTTCGGCGACGACTATGATACGCCCGACGGCGCCTGCATCCGTGACTACATCCATGTCAGCGATCTGGCGGACGCTCATGTCAAGGCCTTCAATCATCTTTTGAACGGAGGCGATAACTTGATTCTGAATTGCGGCTATGGCCGGGGCGCCTCGGTGCGCGAGGTTTTGAACGCCGTACAAAAAGTTTCCGGTCAAACCCTTGATATCCGCATCGCGCCGCGCCGTCCCGGCGATGTCCCCGAACTGGTGGCCGATGTCACGCGCATTCGGAAAATCCTCGGCTGGGTTCCCCGCTTTACCGACCTTGACGTCATCATTCGCACCGCCCTGGAATGGGAACGGAAACGAGCGTGAAAATCGTCGCCATAATTCCCGCCCGCCTCGGCTCGTCGCGATTCCCCGGCAAGCCGCTGGCGCCGTTGCTCGGCAAAACCATGATTGAGCACGTCTACAGGCGCACCGCCATGAGCAAGTCTCTCCTGGGGGTCTATGTCGCCACCTGTGATGAAAAAATCCGCGATGCGGTCGAAGGCTTCGGCGGCAAGGCGGTGATGACCTCAAACCGCCACGAGCGGGCTGGCGACCGCGTCGCCGAGGCCATTGAGGGCATCGAGGCCGATGTGGTGGTCATGGTCCAGGGCGATGAACCGATGACGCGCCCGGACATGATCGACGAGGCGACGGCGCCCTTCGGCAATAACCCGGATATTTCCTGCGTCAATTTGACTACGCGCATAGAAAGCATGGATGAATTCAACAACCCCAACACCATCAAGGTGGCAATCGACCGGACCGGCAATGCCCTTTACTTCTCGCGCCGGCCGATTCCTTACGCCGTTGAGGCAAACTTCGCGGCGATAACCCCGTACAAGCAGGTATGCATCATCCCGTTCAGCCGCCAGGCTCTGAAGACATTTTCGGCGCTGAAGCCGACGCCCCTGGAGATAGCCGAATCCATCGACATGTTGCGTTTCCTTGAACACGGTTATCCGGTGCGCATGGTGGAAACCCGCTTCAACACCCACGCGGTGGACACCCCCGAGGATCTGACCCGTGTGGAAAAATTGATGACTCATGATCCCTTAACCGAAAGCTATTCGTCATGACCTGGAAAATTCTGATCAGCGCCCCCTACATGCTGCCGGCAATCGACCGCTTTTCCGATTTTTTCGTAAAAAATAATATGGAAATCGTCCCGGCAAAGGTGAAAGAGCGGCTGGAAGAAGAAGATTTGCTGGGCATTGTTTCCGACATTGACGGCGTCATTTGCGGCGATGACCGCTTCACCGACCGGGTGCTGGCGGCAGCCCCCAGACTCAAGGTCATCGCCAAATGGGGCACAGGCATCGATTCCATAGACAAGGAAGCGGCGGAAAGGCGGGGCATCCGCATTTGCCGGACGCCGGACGCCTTCACTCACCCGGTGGCCGACAGCGCGCTCGGCTACATTCTCGCCTTCGCCCGGCGTCAACCCTGGATGGACGCCCAGATGAAACAGGGAATCTGGGACAAAATTCCGGGACGGGCGCTCAATGAATGTTCGCTGGGAGTCATCGGCGTCGGCAATACCGGCACGGCGACCCTGCGCCGCGCCAAGGCTTTCGGCATGAAGCTGCTGGCTAACGACATCCGCGAGATTAACCCGAACCTCATTGAAGAACTGGGCGTCGGGATGGTCTCCAAGGACGATCTGTTCGCCGGCGCCGACTTCGTCAGCATCAACTGCGACCTCAACCCGACCTCATATCGCCTGATGGGGGCGCCGCAATTCGCGGCGATGAAGAAGACTGCGGTGTTTATCAATCTGGCGCGAGGACCGATAGTCGATGAGCCGGCCCTTATTGACGCCCTTCAACAGGGATTGATCGCCGGCGCCGCGCTAGATGTTTTTGAATGTGAGCCTCTGCCCAGGAATAGTCCGCTGCTTAAAATGGACAATGTCATGACGGCGCCCCACAACTCCAACTCAAGCCCCAAGGCGTGGGAGCGGGTGCATTGGAGCACCCTCAATCAGCTTCTTAACGCTCTTAATGAAGCAGCGTAGAGACTCTCGTGGAAACCTCGATCATCGTCCGCATGTTCAATGAAGAAAAGCATTTGAACAGGCTTTTCGATGGTTTTGACCGCCAGACATATAAAGACTTCGAGGTTATCGCCGTGGATTCGGGATCGCTGGATCGGTCCCGTGAAATCGCCGGCAAGCGGGCCGCCCGTCTGGTCTGCATCAACAGCCACGATTTCACCTACGGCTATTCACTGAATGCCGGAATCAAAGAGGCGCAAGGACGCTTCATCGCCATCGCCTCGGCCCACACCATCCCTGAGAACGATCATTGGCTGGAAAATCTGATTGCTCCCTTAAGGGAAGAAAAAACGGCGATGTCCTACGGTCGGCAAATCGGCGCGGCTTGCTCGAAATTCAGCGAGAACGAAGACTACAAGCGCATGTTCGGCGACCAAAAACTTTTTGAATCGATGGAGCGCCTCGCCGTCAACAACGCCAATTCCGCAATCCGCAAAGAACTGTGGGAGCAATACCCCTTCGACGAAAAACTCCTCGGACTGGAGGATATCGACTGGGCGAAGCATTGGATGGCGCGAGGATATAAAGCGGCCTACGAGCCTGCTGCCGTTCTTAAACATATCCACGAAGAAACATGGGGGCAGATCCGCCGCCGCGCCTACCGGGAAGCGGTATCTTTCAGAAGAATCGGCATCAAGAGCCGCGCCTCCGCTCCTAGAGAACTGATGCGGGAAATATTTTTCACTTTAAGTGATTTCTATAATGCCGTGACCGTTAATGATAATCCGGTAAGCGCCCGCTTGACGCCGGGACAGCGAATGCGCGAAATCATTTATTACCGCCTGCATAAAAACACAGGCGCTCTCAAGGGACTACTGGAATCGCATCCCCTTGAAACGCGGGAATCACAGGAAAAGGTCTTTTTCGACCGCCCCACCGAAGCCGTTGTTATTCATGGCCCCAACCGGGCCGCTTTCGAGGAACTGAAAATCCCTGAGATAAAGCCGGGCGATGTCTTGATTCGCGTCGCCCATGTGGCGGTCTGCGCCACCGACCTGGAGATTTTCAGCGGCGCCCTCGGCTATTACAAAAACGGCATGGCCAAGTACCCCATCGTTCCCGGCCACGAATTCAGCGGCCGCGTCGTCGCCGTTGGCCGGAACGTCAAAAACCTTGCCGAACAGACGCCGGTAGTCGTCGAATGCATCCAGAGTTGCGGAATCTGCGGGGAATGCCGATCCGGCAACTTCATCGGTTGCGGGGAACGGGCCGAACTGGGCGTTTTAAGACGTAACGGCGCCTATGCCGGTTATGTGAGCGCGCCGGCGCGCTTTGTCCATAAGCTGCCGCAAACCATGGACTTGCGCCGGGCCGCCCTCGCCGAACCGCTGGCGGTGGTCTTGAAGAGTCTGCGCCGATTGACTCCGTTGCTTGGTGCCAAGTCGGGGCGGCGACATTGCTTCGTCGTCGGCGCCGGTCCGCTGGGCCACATGTTCGCCAAAACGCTGGCCCATTTCGGCCATGAAGTCACCGCTTTTGACCGCAACCCCAAACGCCGCGCCCTGTTCGATGGAACAGGCATAAAAAGTTCCGACTGTCTGGACGACCTCGCAAAATTCAATGTCATTATCGAGATCACCGGCGACCCGGAAGTGCTGGACAAGGTTCTTCACCTAAGCCCGGCCGACGCCTCCATATTGTTGCTGGGACTGCCCTACGGCAAGAAGCCGTTTTCCTTTGAGGCCGTAACCGCCTATGACAAGACGGTCGTCGGTTCCGTCGGCAGTACGGCGGAAGATTTTGAAGAAGCGATCAAGCTGCTTGATAAGCTGGATCTTGACGCCTATCTCCAATGCCCTATGAGGCTTGATGATTTTCACGCCGCATGGGAAAAAAGCAAGAGTGGCGATGTGCTCAAGGTAATCCTTGATGTGGATGAAGTTACCCGACAATGACGCATATAATAATTCTCAACGAGATAACGGTTTTCCGGTTTGTGTTATTGTGCCTGTTTCGTAGAAAAGTTTATGTCCTTTGTATTGATCCTTTGTTTTTCATTCTGCAGCGCCCACTCCAAATGGTTCTCGTCTGGTCGATCAGATCCGGACGGGCGCACGATCTGATCGAACTGTGCCCCGACCTCCAACATGTCAAGGACAGACATTCAGAGGTCTATCTGTATAATGTTTTCGGAAAAATCGAGCCGTGGATAAACGACTATTTCGACTTTGCAAAGGTGGACCGAATCATTCCCGATTATGCCATGGCGTATAAGAATGTCGTATGTAAGCACTTCGACTGGAGATTCATCTTTATTCTTACACTGGCGGCGGCATTGGACAAACCGGAACTAGCGGGGGCAAAAGTCAAGGGATTGCCTCCCGCCATGCTGCAAGCCATGAATGTTTATGCCGAGCGTTCGTGTTTCAAGGACATCACCCCACGAACTTCCCTTTACCACCCGGCGGTCAATATGCTCGCCGCCGTCGCCATAGCCGTCTATGCCTGCGCCTGGATAATTTCGCGCGTACGGCCCTTTGGGTTCCGACATGAAACCTTTTTTTTCGCAGCGGATTATCTGGGCGATCCACGTGATGTTCACCTTTACCGGGAAATTGCGGACGGTGGGCCGATATTACTGGTTATCAGGTGTTTGTCCGGCCACCCCCTTGAAGAAGAAACGCTCAACACCTACCGCACATGTAATTCCAAGGATGGACTATTGACGATTCGGGATGGCATTGAATTATCGGCGCTTGCAATGAGAGACACATTCCGCCTTTTTAAACATTTTCGGTCCATGGATCCTGCCGTTTTCTTCCAGATCGCCACCCTGCCGCACCGCAGAACGATGCTGCGGGCATTATTCTCGCGCTTCACGCCGGAATATTTCTGGGGACGCGACGAATACAATGTGGAGCACATACTAAGGCGTCAGGAGTTGAACCGCATCGGCAAACACTCATATGGGGTCTGCCTGGGCTTTGGCCCATATGCCGATCTCTTGGCCCCGTTTCGCTACATAAATTACGACCGCTACTATGTCTTCGGAAAAATTCTTCAAGAGATATATAAAGACACATGGGCGAAGGACATGGCCGTCGTGCCGTCAGGAACGTTTGGAGCATCCAGAAAGGATTATATGTGCATGGGCGATCCTCGTCCCAATGACATAGCCGTTCTCGCCGGTCTTTTCACCAACTCCTCAATTTTTGTAGAAATCGTGCGAAGTCTTGCAACGGCATTTCCCGAACGCACCATTTGGCTGCAAGTAAAGGCCAATTACGCCGGTATGAAACGTGGTATAGATTTTGTCAACGCCTGTAGCTGCGGCCTTACAAATGTTGTTTATACCCGCGATCCTATTTTCGACATTTTCAAACGGGTGACTTTCGCCTTTTCAGACCCCTCAACCGTGGTTATTGAGGCTATGCAATTCGGTTTGGCGTCATTCATGCTCGATATTTCGGACATCCATGAGGTTTGCATATTCAGGAATTTTCCGGGAATTTGCGTAAAATCCGCCGAAGAAGCCATAATGCGGGTCAAGAATCTGGAATCCGGGGATTGGAAATACCCCAGAGAAAGTTACGCCGATCTTATCGATCTTTCAGGACGAGTTTTCTTCGATATCGTCAGAGAAGACATCGGCTTGCCGCCAGAATTCAAAAGCGTGAACAACAGCATATAATCGGCCGCCGGAACGCGCCCCAATCCGCTGTCAACCTGTTCGCTTACCCCTAATCTCCGGAAGCATAGTGAATGACCATGAAGGATAAAACCGATTTCCGAGTCCTGATCGTTTACCCCAATCTCCCGCTGATGCTGGTTCCGTCACTCAGCGTAAGTATTTTTACGCGGATACTCAAAGGTCAGGGATACGCCGTCAAACTCTTCGAAACCACCGGCTATCTGCCGCCGGAAGTAGACAGTTCCAGCCCTGAGAACCGCGTCAAGTTCTCACAAGCGCGTAATTTCGACTACGAGCACGACCTGGGCATCAAACCGCGTCGCAGCGACATGTGCGTCGATTTCCGCGAAGAAGTATCGGCGTTTCAACCCGACCTTATTCTGTATTCGGTTGTTGAGGATGCCTTCCTTCAATGTATATCCTTAATGACGGCAATTAACGACTTGGCTATTGCCCACCTGGTCGGCGGTGTTTTTCCCACCAGCGCGCCGGAAACCTGCTTCAAGCATCCGGTAATCCGGCAAATCGCTTTGGGAGAGGGAGAGAAGATCGTCCTTGAAATGGCCGAAGCGATTCGCCTGGGATTGCCTACCGAGAACATTAACGGCGTATGGACGCGCCTGCCCGACGGACGTATTCGCAAGAATACCCGTCCGCCGTTAGTGGATATAGGCAAATATCGCCCCGATTTCAGCTTGTTCGATGAACGACGCTTCTACCGGCCCATGGGCGGAAAAATCTTTCGCACCATGCCGATCGAAACTTATCGCGGGTGTCCCTTTACCTGCACATTCTGTAATTCACCTATGCAGACATCACAATCACGGGCGGCGGGTCTCGGCAATTTCCTGCGGCGCAAGAACATGACTCAACTGCGTGAAGAATTGCGTGAAGTCATCGACCGATATCACCCGGAATTTTTTTACTTTATTGATGACAGTTTTCTGGCCCGCCCCTACCGGGAAATCTTTGAATTTTGCAATATGTATGAAGAATATAAGCTGCCGTTCTGGTTCAACACCCGGCCCGAGGCCTGCACCGAAGATGTTCTGATTCGACTTAAGGAAGTCGGAGCCTACCGTATCTCGTTCGGTATCGAATCAGGCAACGAGGAGTTCCGGCGCAACGTACTGCAACGCCGCAACAACAACCGTCAGATCATTGAATCGTTCGAGCGTATCGCGGCGTCCGGAATTGCTTTTTCCGTCAATCTGATCATCGGCTTCCCCGGCGAGACGCGAGAGCATGTCATGGATACCGTCGAACTGGTCCGTTCGATTTGTGGCTATGACTCGATCACGGTCAGCATCTTCACTCCCTACCACGGCGCCAAACTGCGCGAGGTGGCGGTTCGCAACGGCTGGCTGGATCCGAATACCATAACCGTTCACACCACCTCACGATCACTCCTGTCCATGCCGGCTCCGTATCTGAGTGCCGGCGACATTGACGGTCTGATGCGCGTAGTGCCTCTCTATTGCTACTTCCCCAAGGATCAATGGGAAAGACTCCGCCGCGCCGAAACCGCCGACGCCGAAGGAGATGCCGTTCTGGCTGAATTTATGGATATATATAAATCCGAATTCCTGGGACTGACCCAGGAAGAAAAATTACGGCACTATGTCGAGGGCGGAACCGGATGCCGCGCTAATTCCAATGACGCCTTCTATTTCAGTCCCAGCCGATTATCCGATGAAGCCATCGCATCCCTGCAATCCTGACGTGCTCCAGATAGGCCTGTTGCAAAAGCATCTTAACTTCGCTACCGGACTGTCCGGTCGAATAGAACTACTTCACTGAATTTATCCGGAGAATTCTCGAATGAAACAATGTGATGCGTGCGGTTCTGTACGGATATTTAGGCGGGTCTATAGAGCCGATATGACCTCAAACCCGTATCTTTTCGCTATTCGCAGGGTTGTATGGCGCGTTGTGCATTTGCTGCTTTTTTTAAGGGTTTTTTTCGGGAAACATTGGAGCGGGCGACTAACTCAATCTGTTTTTTGCCACCATAATTTGTCAATATGTGAAGATTGTGGGTTTGGAAAAATCGAGCCTATGCCGTCACATAATGATGTCAAATTATTTTATAACGAATACTACCAATCAACGCCGGAAGATTTGAATATAAGCGAAAATAATATAGATTCGTCTCCCGAATTAATTAACAGAGTAGATTTCTTACTGTTCTATTGTAGCGACAAAACCGTCTGCTCACTTCTTGACTTCGGCGCCGGCCTTGGCGGCCTTGCGCAACAGATCAAGTTCAAGAGGCCTGACTGGCAACTTTTTGCGACCGACGTAGAAAGAAAAGTGAACCTCCTTAAAGAGATGAATGTTTTCGAAAAAGTATATGCTGAAGGGGTTTTGATAGGCCGGTCTTTTGACATTGTCGCCGCCACCGGAGTATGGGAGCACTTGCTCGATCCATCTGCTTCATTATCATTCTTATGGGAACATGTAGCGCCCGGCGGCTTTCTGTTTCTTGAGGTGCCCAATACAACTCAGGAGTATCATAAGATACCTGACCGAATGGACATCCCGCACACACTGCACTTTACATCAAAATCCGCGCGTTTCTTCATTGACCGGCTGAACCCTGCGCCGGATAAAGTCATCATTGCTCCCGGGGGGCGTCCTTGGGAACAGGAGCCGATCAACAGCGATGGCGGACATCTGTATTCCCATGATGCCGTCTTTCAATCCTTTGAAAGTTACCATGCCGCAGGCGAACGCGGACGCGACCTGAGAATTATCGCCAAGAAACCTGATGTTAACATGCCTCGAAAATGTGATGCCGCGCTCACATAATTGAGAACGTGCGCACCACAATTTTGCAACATGACCAAGCTTTGGACGTGGAGTCCACAACGCCGGACGAGACCGTCGAAAAGATAGTTCCCAATATCGATAGGATACAGACATGATCAAGTCTCTAGTCATCAACGGCCTTCACCGCAGCGGCACCACCATGCTGGAGCGATTGATCGACTCTCAGCCGGACATGATATGCTTCGGTCATCTTTTTGAGATGCTGCGGATCATCGCCGGCATGCGCGGACTGCCTGAAAAGGATTTTATCGTCCGCGAATCATTCACCTCCGGCATGAACAGAATAACGGAGAAGTCATATAGCCTCCTGCGTTATGCCCTCATGAATTCCTACATGTCCATGATTGCCGGCATCAGCACGTCGCCGCATTACTTAGCCTCGGAACACAACAATATTTACGGATTATCCAAGGATCAGCTCATGGCGCTCATGGACATCATCAGCCAGCACGATCCAATCACCGATATCGCGGCGCTTCTTGCGGCGATGGGGGAAGCAACCGGCGTCAAAGTCATGGCGACAAAGTGGACATACAATCATAATTACGCGCCTGTATTTCTCGATTCGCCCAGGGCTTACTGGCTCGAACTCGTGCGTTCGCCCTATGCCACCTATTCCTCGGAAAAGAAAGGCGGCTGGGATGACCTCGTGTCCAACAATCTCAACAAGGAAGACGCTTTACGCTTTGCCGCCACGTTCCGGCATGAAAGATTTCTGGTGGTGCGTTACGAGGACTTAACCGAAAATACCGACAAATGTCTGTTCGAGATTTCCGAATGGCTGGGCGAGAAAGTCAGGAACATCAAGCTACTCAACCGGCGCGGCGGTACTTTCCACGGCAACACGTCCGAAAACGTCGTCCGGGGGAATAATGTGAGCTTTGAAGACAAAGCCATCCAGCCCTACGTCGGCGCCATCGATAATGAACGCTGGTACAAGCACTTAACGGGAGCCGATATTGCCTACCTGAATCTGGCTATGAATTTCCACGGCGTATATCCCAAAGAGCCGACTTCGCTGCCTTCGACTGCTCAAGGCGCCTTGCGACTGGCGCGGCTTCGCGCCATAGACAAGGCAAAATGCCTGATGAAGGCCACGATCCGGCCGCTGGGTTATACCATCACACGCCTTCCGAACGACGTATCTCTTTGAGAACAGGTTTTAACATCAAAATATTAAACCATAGGGCCTTGCCCATTCATGCTTAACGTCGCGCTTAAGTTGCTGGCTTTCATGGATTCCCGGTCGCGCCGGCAGTTTTATCTGCTGTTGGCGCCGATGCTGGCGACATCAATCCTGGAAATGGCCAGCATCGGCATGATCTTGCCGCTGTCGTTCGCATTAATTGGAAACAGCACCGATAAATATCAAAAATATATGGCATGGGCGCTATCCCCACCGATGCTCGCAGACCAGCAACAATTATTATTTTATATGGTCGGCGTGTTTGTTGTTTTTTTCATTTTGAAAAACGCCGCCATTCTGACGATGCTGTTTTTGATTACACGGTTCACGCAAACCAGGATGGCGCTTTTTCAGCAGCAAATGTTCAATTTATATCTGCAACGGCCATATGCCTTTCATCTTCGGCGCAACACCGCCAAAACCATACGCGACCTAGGCAGTAGCATCGGCTCGTCCTTCGACGGTCTGCGCCTGATCATGAATCTGCTCATGGATGTTTTATTGGCGGCGGCGGCCTGCTTATTGCTTTTGATCGTCGAACCTTGGGTTACCATCGGCGTTGGGATTTTTCTGTTGATCATGAGCCTGGCTTTTTATCGTAAGCTTGCGCCGCTCCTGCAACGGTGGGGCGCACAAGGGTTCAGTCTGGAAGCCGAGATCATTAAGTCGATCAGCCAGGGATTCGGCGCCATCAAGGATATCAAGATTCTTGATTGTCATGATTATTTGAACCGCGCCTTCGCCGAAAAAACCGCCCGCCGGGCCGTTTTGTTAACACGAACCATAACCGCTAACCAATCGCCGCGATTGCTTATCGAAACCATAATTATTCTGGGGTTCATGGTGGTCGTTATTGTTCTGTTGGAACTACGCGGCTCGGTTGAAGAAGCCATCTCGGTCCTCGGCTTGTTCGGCATGGCCACCCTCAGGCTGATGCCCTCCATGAACCGCATCATCAGTTCCATGGCCGAAATCAAACAACGCACCGCAATGGTCGATGCTTTGTATGTGGATTTTCAGGAAGGCCTGATTGACGCCGAGAAAAACAAGCAGGGCGACGCCGGGGAAAGCCTGCCCTTTGAGCATGAAATTCACCTGAATAACCTTACCTTCCGCTATGAACAAGCGGCCCAGGATAAATCTGCCCTGTATGGAATCAACCTGCGCATCGCCAAAGGAGAGTCCATCGGCGTGGTCGGGCCTTCCGGGTCGGGAAAGACCACCCTGATCAACATTTTTATGGGGTTGTTGCACCCCGGCACCGGCGAAATGCTGGTTGACGGCATCGACGCCTTCTCCCGCTTGCGCGCATGGCAAAACCATTTAGGATATGTCCCTCAACAGGTCTATCTTCTCGATGACACCCTCAGGCGCAATATCGCCTTCGGCATAGAGGATGAAAACATCAATGAAGAGCGCATCGCCGAAGTGGTCAGCATGGCCCACCTGGAAGACCTGGTTGCCGAGTTGCCGGCGGGGCTTGGTACGGAAGTCGGCGAGAGAGGAATGAGGCTGTCCGGCGGGCAGCAGCAGCGTATCGGCATCGCCAGAGCGCTTTACCGTGATCCGGACATCCTGGTTTTCGACGAGGCTACTTCGTCCCTTGATGGAAAAACCGAACACGAGGTAACGCGGGCTATTGAAGAATTGTCAGGAGAAAAGACGTTGATAATTATCGCCCATAGACTCAGCACCGTACGCCGATGCCGACGCCTGATTCTCATGAAGGACGGCCACATCAAAGATACGGGGACATTTAATGAACTGATGGAAAAAAACCCGGATTTTCAACGCCTGGTTCAAATCGGAAATATCGACATTAACGGCGCCCCTTTATGAAAAAACTCCTGCGTTCCCACCCTTTGACCCGCCGTATGTATGCGTTTGCGCGCGCCGTTTATCTGCTGTTTTATGACATGGCCGTTAAACTTCTGAAGGCATGGATTCGTTGGCGATCAAAAAATCAGGGATATCGCGTCTTTCGCTGGAACGGCTTTACCATCCGCGAGGAATGGAAAACCCCTTATGCCGCCGGAAATATTATAAACGGCCTGAAGGAATTCTCCGCAATGGCCGATATGGCCGTAGTCCTCTGCGGCCCAAGTCCGGTCATTTTTGATGTAGGCGCAAACATCGGATTATCCGCACTGGCTTTTTCACGCATCAACGGCGCCTCGGTTTACGGCTTCGAGCCAACGCCAAGCACGTTTAGTTTTTTCGAGGAAAACATCCGCATAAATAACGTGAAAAACATCATCCCTGTTAACATCGGCCTTTCAGACAAAAAGGCTTCAATGCTCATCGGCCCACCGAAAATCGATAGCGATTCCGGAAACTTTACGGTGTATGTGAATCAAGATGACCCGGCGATAAGAATCCTTTCACAGGAAGCCCGCTTCGATACTCTGGACAACTATATAGCCGACAATGACATCCGACGAATGGATTACTTGAAGGTTGATGTGGAAGGCCATGAAATCAACTTTCTTAAAGGAGGAATAGCCACAATCAAAAAGTTTCGGCCTATTATTCAGTTGGAATATTATTTTTGCTCCCAACAAATGGCCAAGCATACTCCTGAAGAACTTCTTTCGCTGTTACATGAAATAAATTATACCATATTTATATTTGAAGTATTATCCTCTTTTCTGTCTCCACTTGATATTAATGAACTTGTCAATCACCCGGAGGCTTTTAATACTGAATTTATCTTAAAACCTAATGCCTAAATTCGCCGTCTCCAATATCGCGCTCAACGCCTTTGATCATGCGGCGGAGCTGGAACGTCTGCCCGAGTTAGGCCTGCAAGGACTGGAGGTGGCCCCCGGCCGCGTCTGGAGAGACACCTGGCCCGGCCCTGCGCCGCAACAGGTCGAGGCTTACCGCCGACAGGCGGAGACCGCCAGTCTTAAGGTGATCGGGCTGCATTCCATTTTCTATGACCACCCGGAATTGGGGCTGTTCCGCGACAGGGAAACCCGCAGCCGCACCATGGACTTCATGGAACATCTTTCGGCGGTATGCCGCGACCTGGGCGGCAAGACCATCATCTACGGCGGCGGACGCAGACGCAATAATACTCCCCTTGATGAAGCGACCAAGGAAGCGGTCGGCTTCCTTGGGGAACTGTGCCGCCGCATCGAAGGCCACGGCGTCTGTTATTGCTTCGAGCCGCTGGGTCCGCAAGACGCCGATTTCATCAACTCGGCCTTTGAATCCCTGGATATCGTCAATTCAATAAACCATCCGGCGCTACAGGTTCAACTGGACGCCAAGGCCCTGGTTGACAATAACGAGGCTGAACCCGCCACCTTCCGGGCGGTGAAGGAGCATCTGGTTCATTTTCACGCCAACGAGCCGGGTCTTGGGGTATTGGGCGTCTCCGGAGCCGTTGACCACGCCGCCATGGGCCGTATGCTTGACGACATAGGATATGATGGTTTTGTTTCTATCGAGCAGCGCATGTTAAACGAAGCGGACCCGCTCGCCGACATTGCGCGGAGCGCCGCCGTTCTGAAAGAATGTTACCGATGAGCAAACTGAATTTTCCCGACTGGACCCCCAAGGCGCCGCCGGGATCGCGCATATTAATCGCCGGCGCCACCGGCGGCCTGGGCCAAGCCCTTGTCAAAATGCTGCTTGCGGGGTCGGACTGCATCATCGGCGCCCATGGTCAAAGCCACGCCGGTCAAAAAAATGACGCCCGCATTATTCCGCTGACGCGAAAGTTCGCGGATGAAGCGGACTGCGTCGCGGTTGTCGATGAATTTTCTGAAAAAGCGGGAGGCGTTGACGCCCTGGCGGTCCTGTCGGGAGGCATTCATTTCAGCGGCCATTGGAAGGACATGCCGGCGGCGGAATGGGAGCAAGACATCGACCTCAATCTCAACCGGCCTTTCTACCTGGCCCGCGCCGCCATGGCCCGCATGAAAAAACAAGGCCGGGGAGGGCGCATCTTGTTAACCGGCACCGAATCGGCTCTGCACGGCGGCAGCGCCATGTCTTTCCCCTACGCCGTCGCCAAGCGCGGAACCGAATGTCTGGTCCAGGGTCTGGCCCGCGAAGGAGCGCCCGATAACATTCTGGTGAACGGCGTCCGCCTCGGTTTTATTGCCAGCGGATTTCATCAACGCTGGCACAATAAAACCGAAAAAGATATGCAGGAACGCGCCGAAATGGTGCCTTTGAAACGGGGCGGCCATCCGGATGAAGCCGCCGCGCTGATGATCTATCTGTTGTCGGGATGGTCCCAATTCATCACCGGCCAGATGATTCCGTTGACCGGCGGCGATTGGCTGTAATAGGAAGAACGATGTCGCCGACCAAAACAGATGTCATTCCCTTTGTCGATCTTACCCGGCAGTTCTCAAGCCTGGACGCCGAGATCATGTCCGCCATAAGAAAGGTCGCCGAGGAGGCGTGTTTTATTCGCGGCCCGGTCCTCGCCGAATTCGAGGAGCGGTTCGCGGCGCTGCACAATGTCCGCCACGCCATCGGGACGGCGTCGGGAACCGACGCCCTGTTCCTGGCGGTGCGGGCGCTCGGCATCGGGCCGGGGGACGAAGTGATTACCGTTCCCAATACCTGGATTTCCACCGCTTTCGCCGTCTCCCACGCCGGAGCGACGCCGGTTTTTGCGGATATTGATCCCGACACCTATCAGATGAACCCTGAGGCCCTGGAAAAAGCCATAACGCCCCGCACCAGGGCGGTGATTCCGGTTCACCTTTTCGGACACCCGGCGCCGATGGCGGCAATCGAGGCCATATGCCGGCCTCGCGGCATCCGCATCATTGAGGATGTCGCCCAGGCGACCCTGGCCGAAAGCGACGGCAGGATAGCGGGCGCCATCGGCGATATCTCCTGTTTCAGTTTCTATCCCAGCAAGAATCTCGGCGGCTTCGGCGACGGCGGCCTTATTCTGACTAACGACGATCAATCGGCGGCGACGGCGCTGCGCCTGTCCAACTACGGCCAAAACGGGCGATCAATGACCGGGATTCATGAGGACATCGGCTATAACTCACGTCTTGACGCGCTTCAGGCGGCGATTTTGCTGTGCAAGCTCCCCTACTTGAAGGAATGGACAGCGGCGCGACAAAGAGCCGCCGCCAAGTATGACGAATTGCTTAAACCGCTTCCCGTCAAGCGTCCCGTTACGGCCAAGGGGGCCGAGCCGGTTTATCATCTCTATGTGATCCAGGTTGATAATCGGGACGCCTGCCATGCCTATTTGCGGGAAAACGGCGTGATGGCGCAGATTCATTACCCCAAAGTGATCCACTTGCAGGAATGCTACAAGAATCTCGGCTATAAAAAAGGCGACTTTCCGGTTGCTGAAGATGCTTGCAAACGGATTCTTTCATTGCCGATATTTCCGGAAATTACCGACGAACAGATCAGTCGCACGGTCGAAACCCTTGCCCGTTTCACCGCCAAGGCAGGCGCATGACAAAAAAAGATTCAAAAGCCAGCCTGAGCATCGTCGTTCCCGCCTACAATGAAGAAGAGTTAATAGCCCATACCGTCGAGCACCTGCTGGCCACGGCGCCCCAATGGGTGGATGACCTTGAAGTTATAGTCGTCAACGACGGCAGCTCCGATTCGACCGGACGCATCGTCGATGAATTGGCGAACAAGTACAAAAATGTCATCGGCATTCAACAGAAAAAAAACGGCGGCTTCGGCATAACCGTCCGCACCGGCCTCATGCGGGCGACAAAGACCTATGTCATGATCTGCCCCGCCGACTACCGCTTCACGCTGGAAGATTTTAACGTCTATCTTGTGCTAATCAGATATGCCGACATCGTTATCGGCTACCGGCGTCATCGCCGGCTTCAGCTTCCGTTTTACGGAAAAATGGTTTCGGCGATTTATCATCAGTTGGTAAATTTGGTTTTCAATCTCAATTTCTTCGACGTCAACTGGATCCATATGTACAAACGCGACCAGATCGAAACCTATCTGGGAAAAAGCGACGGGGTTTTTCTTCTGGCGGAAAATATTATTCGCGCCAAGCGCCTGGGATTGAGGATCGTCGGAGTTGACGTCAACTACACCGAGCGGGAATCAGGCATTCCGACCGGCGTGCAGCCAAGAACGATCCTGAAAACCATCAGGGAGCTTTTTATCTTTTTCTTCAACAGGCGATAATCCGAAAAACAGAATGGTTACATTCAGGGATTCAGGGATCAAAGATGTTACTTTCGGCGATAACGTCACCATCGTGCGCCCCGTAAATCTTTACGGATGCGCCATAGGCGATGACTGCTTCGTCGGCCCTTTCGTCGAAATCCAACGCAACGCAGTTATCGGCAAAAGATGCCGAATTCAATCACATAGTTTCATCTGTGAGCTTGTAACCATCGGCGACGATTGCTTCATCGGTCATGGGGTGATGTTCATCAACGATCTGTTCAAGGCCGGAAAACCGGCGCGGGAAAACCCTGAACTATGGCTGCCGACCGGCATCGGCAACAATGTCTCTATCGGCTCCAACGTGACTATCCTGCCGGTAACGATTTGCGATAATGTGGTAATCGGCGCTGGCGCCGTGGTGACGAAAAATATCACCGAACCGGGAACCTACATGGGCAACCCGGCCGGAAGATTTGGTTCTTCTTAAGAGCCGTTTTTTAATGAAAATCCTTCTCGTCTATAAAGACTCTTTCGCCCAGGACCGCATGGCCATCTGCTGCCTGAGCGCCGTCCTTAAAGAGCGCGGTCATCAAGTCGCCCTTGTCATTCAGGGAGTAACGGAACCGGGCAAGCTGGCGGCGACGATGCAAGATTTCGCCCCGCATGTCGTCGGCTACAGCGCCATGACCGGCGAACACATCTCGCTTCTGAAATTGAACCGCAAACTCAAAAAGGATTTCCGATTTACCTCGGTGTTCGGCGGCGCCCATGCCACTTTCTTTCCCGAACTTATTGATGAAGACGGTGTTGACGCCATCTGCGCCGGCGAGGGAGACGAAGCCTTTCCCGAGTTCTGCCGCCGCCTTGAAAACGGAGAAAACCATTGGGAAACGCCCAGCTTTCATGTGAAGCATGACGGCAAGACATATAAAAATCCCCTGATGGCGCTGGTCGACGTCTCGGCTCTTCCCTTTCCCGACCACAAGATTCTCTACGACGCCGACCCCGGTCTGGCCGGAACCGGCAACCGGTTCGTCATGGCGGCGCGCGGCTGCCCTTACAAATGCGCCTATTGCTTCAACGTGGAATACAACCAGTCCTACAAGGGCCTCGGCAAGGTGCTGCGCTGGCGGACGCCGGAGCAGGTAATCCAGGAGATAGAATGGATACGCGACCGTTATCCGACCGACCATATCGCTTTCGTCGATGACACCTTTCCAGCGAAACCGGGAAAATGGTTTGATGAATTTTGCAGATTATACAAGGATCGGATCGGCATTCCCTTCGACGGCACAGTGCGCGCCAATTCGCTGAAAGAAGATGTTCTGATTCAATTACGCGACGCCGGACTCAGCTTTGTGTGGATGGGAATCGAAAGCGGCGATGAACAAGCGGCCAATGATATTCTCGGTCGCGGCCTGAGCAACGAACAAATTATTTCCGCCGCCGCAATGCTCCATCGCCATGGAGTCGGCATCCTGACTCTCAACATCATCGGGCTGCCGGTCCCTGATCCCTACCAAACGGATTTGAAAACGCTTGATCTCAATATAAAAATCAAGCCGGCCTATGCCGGTTCTTCGATCCTTTATCCGTTTCCCGGCACCCCCATCGAACGCTATGCCCGCGAAAAGGGATTCCTTAAAGGCGAGCCGGTTTACATGGAAACCTACAAGCGCTCATCCATGCTTGATTTTTCTTCGCCCGCAGAAAAAAGAAAAATAGAGAACCTGCATAAGTTGTTCGGCCTCATAGTCAGTTTCCCGTTTCTCAGGCCCGCCGTCGGGTTTTTGTGTCGCCTTCCTTTCAGCGGATTTTACCGCGCCGTTTATTATTTATGGTACGGCTACTGCCTGAAAATGAAGCTGAACCCCATTAATTGGCGGCGCGAAGGCGCTTATTACATCGGACTGTTTTTCCGGATGTTCGCCAAAAGCTGACTGATGCCGATATTTGAAAACAAGGCTTTAACCGCCGCCCTTATCGTCTCCGCCGCTTTGAGCGCGCCGTACTATTTCGCCCTCGCCTCAGACAGACTCAAAATTACCGCCCCGCGCCACGTCGGCATATTTTTCGCCGTCTGGCTGCTTTTGTTTACCTTCGAGTTCTACATCCTCGGCCCTTATTCGTTTATCGAGATGAGCCACGAAGGCAACTTCAACGTTGCCTTAAATTATTACCTGTCCCACCAGTATAACGGCGGTCGCTTCTCTCACCAATTCAGCGGCGGGCAGGATGTTTATTCCATGTTGCCGGGAAAGCAGTATTTCAACCCGGAACTGCTGTTGGCGTATATCTTCCCCACCTGGATCGTGGTGGCGGCGCACAAAATATTCCTGGCGGCTTTAGGATTCGCCGGCAGTTATCTATTGGCCCGCAAGGCAGCCCCGGACAACCGGGCGATCGCCGTCGCCGTCGCCGCGATATTCCCGGTTTCCCACGAATATCTGCTGAATTTCAGCACCAACTGGGGAACCGGCTTTGCGGCGCTGCCGTTGGCCGTTTACGCCTGCGTTGTCTGCTCAAAGGATCGCTTTTTTTGGCGATGGATTTTTCTGGCGACCCTGGTTTTGGCCGCCGGCGAACCGATTCATACCTTCCCTCCCCTCGCCCTTGCCGTCATCGGCGGCGCCTTGCTGTTCAAAGACGTAGATTTGAAAAAGGTAGTTATCGGTTTTTCCATATTTGCCTTTTTTTCCCTCCTTGTCTGGCATGAGTTTCTTTTCGCCAATTATCTGGGCGCGGCGGATACGGGGCGAGGGGTTAAAACTTCTGATAATTTCCTTGAGGCAATTCTGTCCGGCGTTGACATTCTGTTGAGAAATTGGGTTCCCACCTCCCTGTATCTTGCCGGCGTCATGGTTTTGGTTATACGCAAAGACCGTCTCGCGTTGCGCTCTATCGGCGTTTTGGCCATGCTGATTCTGACTTTTGCCGTCGCTCAATCCTTCCCCTGGGAAAGCGTAGGGTTGGCGTTCGTCAATAAAATCAGCCACTACTATATGCTGATTTCGATAACCACTCTGTTCGTGCCGGTCGCCGCCGGGGCGCTTGCCGGTCTTGATGCTTCAAGGTTGATCCGCCAAGGATTCTTGCGCCCGGAAATTGTCATCATCGCCATGGGCCTGTCGATAGCCACCTGGAATAAATTTGTTAATTTCGGGGATTGGCTGTGGTTCGGCGGACAAGGCAATCTCATCGGCTATGAAACCCTAAACAATCCTCAATGGAATCCCGACAAAAATTATCGGGTCATCACTTTGTTCGAAGCTCCGCCGCCTAACGTAGTCTCCGGCTTTTACGATTTTGATTCCTTCGACGGGATGACAAACCTGGGAAGCGCGGCATGGGAAAAGTATTGGTTTGAAATCATGCGCCGCGATACGAGCCATGTCCTGGGGACCCGCGCCGGCGTTAAATGGCCGCTATGGAACGGCGAAGTTTACGATATCGAAAGCCATATCCGCACCGATCTTCTGAAGATCGCCGGCGTCCGCTATATTTTCAGCGCCCTTCCGCTGTCGGGAAAAGACATGGTTCTGGTTTCGGCATCGAAAAAAGAGGATTGGGCCAAGGTTCGTCCACAATTCTTTGACGGCTTCGCGGCCTTCGCCCGCTACCGTCTGAAGCGCATATTCGACCCCGGAAAACTTTATGTCTACGAATTGCCCGACGCGCTCCCCAGGGTTTTCGGCGCAAAGGGCGTCAACGCCATGATCGATGAGTCGACGCTTTACAGCCAAGTCGCCGCCGCCCCGGCCCGCACGATCATTGTGCAGGAAAGATTCATGAAAGATTTAAGCGGGCCTGGAAACTTGCAGGTCACGTCTTTCCAAAAAGTGCGCGACGGTTTTGATGTCGCGACGGATGCGCCGAAAGGCGGCGTCCTGGTTTTGAATCAAACGTTTTCGCCCTTCTGGCAAGCGTGGGCCGGCGACCAGCCCTTAGGCATCGTCCCCGCCGACGGCATCCATATGGCGGTGGCGGTTCCGGCAGGGACGCCGCAGATCACCGTGCGTTATCGTCGGCCGTTGCTGCGGGAATTTATTTTGCGCTGACCTATGCTGTTCAACTCTTACCTCTTTATCTTTCTGTTCCTGCCGGTGGCGCTCGGCGGCTATTTTCTTGCCGGAAAACGCTCTAACCGCCTGGCGATAGGATGGCTGCTTATCGTCTCTCTGTTCTTTTACGGATGGTGGAACCCCCTTTTTGTGTGGCCCATCATATTATCGCTTTTATTGAATTTCGCCGCCGGATCTTATCTTTATCGTAATTCATCAAAGACTATTTTTGTCCTAGCCATTACCTTTAATCTTTCTCTGCTGGGCTATTTTAAATACGCGGGCTTCTTTGCCGGAATCTTTTCCGACGCCACAGGGGCCTCGTTCGATCTTGGCGATATCTTATTGCCCCTAGGCATTTCGTTCTTCACCTTCCAGCAGGTTGCTTATCTAGTGGATTCATACAAGCGCCTGACTGTGCCTCACGGCTGGGTTGAATATGGCCTGTTTGTCACCTTTTTCCCCCAACTGGTGGCCGGCCCCATTGTTCATCAAGCGGAAATGTTACCCCAATTTACCCGTGGCGACAGAAAATTAACGTCCGAAAATTTTGCCGTCGGCGCGACCATTTTCATTCTCGGCCTGTTTAAGAAGGTAGTCATCGCCGATAACATGGCCGGATATTCAACTCCCATGTTTACCGGAGCGGCGGCGGGAGAAGCCATTACCTTCCTGGAAGCATGGGGAGGATCTCTGGCCTATACATTCCAGATTTATTTTGATTTTTCCGGATACTCGGATATGGCGATCGGCCTCTCCTGCATGTTCGGCGTCAAGCTCCCCCTAAATTTCAATTCCCCCTACAAAGCCCTCAATATTATTGAATTTTGGCGTTGCTGGCATATGACCCTTTCCCGTTTTTTCCGTGACTATTTGTACTATCCCCTGGGCGGCAACCGAAAAGGCCCCTCGCGCCGTTACATTAACCTTTTGACGGTTATGCTGCTCGGCGGTTTATGGCACGGCGCCGGCTGGACATTTGTATTTTGGGGATTTTTACATGGTTTTTACCTGATTTGTAATCATGTCTGGCATGCTGTTCGGCGCCGTTTGAGCCTTGCTCCCGGCGTTACCTCGCCCATAGGCCGTGCTGTCTCGTGGTTAATAACATTTATGGCGGTCGTTATAGCGTGGGTCTTTTTCCGCGCCGAATCCTGGGAGGCGGCCCTTAATGTGCTCCAGGGAATGAGCGGCATGGACGGTCGTCTTGTAGTGACGGTCGGCTACGCGCCTTTTTTTGAATTATTAAAGCCGCTGATCGGAAACTTTAAGATAGCCTCGGCGCCGTTGATCTATTTCGACGGCCGCTCACAAATAGGATGGCTCGCCGCCGTCATGATTCTGGCCCTCGCCTTTCCCAACACCCAGCAATGGACACGACGCTACTATCCGTCCACCGACGCCGTTGAGCCTTATCCCGGCTTACCGCGCGCCTTCCTTTGGCGTCCCACGCCCCTCTGGGCCGGCGTTACCGTTATGCTGGTCGGCATCGCTCTTATTCTTGCGCTACGGCCAAGTGAGTTTCTTTATTGGCAATTCTAATTAAGCATAATGACAAAGAAAATATTTAGACGGTATAATATTATCCTCCTGGTTGGAGGGGGAATTGCGACAAGTATTATGTTTGTATATGCCATGGTATTTGGATATTTAAGTACAAACTTTTGGGTGTTCAGATGCAATGCTTCCCTTTATTCAAGCGAATATTACTTGTCGTATTGCGCCGACCAAGCGTTCGGCAGTTATGAACACGGCGCTATATTTCTGGGAACGGATGAAGAGAGCATTCGCAATTTAAAACTTGCCGATGTTTTAATTCTTGGAAACAGCCGAGCGCAGATGGCATTTTCAACAACCGCTATTCAGGCTTTTTTTGATGACAGGAACATTAAACACTTCAATCTGACCTTTAACGGCGAACAGGATGTTTTCCCAAGGAAAATTATTGAAAAATATGCCTTGTCTCCCCGGATAATAATCATTAATTCCGATTATTTTTTTTATAACAGCGCCAATTCTACGGCCAAAAAAATAATGTCGGAAACCCCTATGGCTAAATTCGAATATACCATGAAAGCCTGGGTGCAGCCTCTTCACAAAGATATTTGCGGCGGCGAAAGACGCCTCTTTAAAAACTTGCTCTGCGGCGACCAGAAAACACAATACAGATCCCGCAAGAACGGTCGCATAACGTCTCCGAACTGGCCGAACGAAAACATTCCGGTATCCTATTCCGATGATTACCCCGAGAACGCTTTTCAGGAATTGCTGAACAATGCGCGGAAATTCAAGAAATTCGCATCCGACAGAAAAATATGTCTTGTCATTACCGTGGTGCCGTCTCCTGTCGCCACTCCGCTAGTCGGCCGGAAGATCGCCGAGAACCTGGGAACTCCTTTTATCCAACCTGATGTAGAAGGCCTGACCGGCAGCGATTCAGGCCACCTGAACCCGGCCAGCGCGGAGATTTGGACCAACGCCTTTTTAAAAGAATTTGAACCGGTTTTGCAGGATTGCCTTTAAAGTTCATTATACCGCCCGGTTGTTAATCCGGCGCTGTAAGTGTTGCGATCCGGGCGGCGCAAATCAAGGCCATCGCGCATTTTGTTAAAGCGATTGATGAGTTCCTCGCGGCATGCGGCCTCCGCCGCGCCGTCGCCTCGGCAAACCGCTTGGGCCAGATTCAACGCTTGGGGAGCCAGTTCGGCAAGCTGATGGCGATGCACCAGCCAATCATTGACGTAAAGGGTGCGATCCGCTTCCGTCGGCGGCAGCATTTCGGGCAACGCCCCCGCAGGGTCGCGCACCAGAATATTAATGCCGTTAAGCCATCCCTTCTCCCACTGTTTCAAGGCGTTCGGCGCCATATTGGCGGGATGATCCGGGCTGTAGGCCTCGAAAATCATCTTGTATTTCGGATGGGAGATCAGAAAGTCCCGGGTCGATTGCCGCACAAAAGCATAGTTGGCGTCATCGACCAGAATCACCGCATTTTCATGCAAAAGGGGCGCGGCCAGCAAAAGGGCGATCAGTTGACTCCGGTAGTCATGGGCGCCGTCAATGAAATAGACCCCGACCTTGCGCCCCGCCAAATGCTCACCCAGAGTCTCAAGAGCAACCTCGAAGTCCTTGTTAATTAATGTCGCGTTTGTCGCATTGAGTCTGGCCTTGCGGTTCGTTACTATATCGTAATTTTTCCCTTGAGGGTCGAGAATCGAGAAATTGTCGATGCCGAAACAGGGGAAGTCCGGGAAATGAACGGCTACTGAAAACAAGGTCAGCCCCTGGAATACCCCGATTTCCACATAACAAGCCGTCGGATCATCGGCAAACAACCCCGTCAGCCTTTGCAGAACGCCGACCGTTTTGCTGCCGGAAAGACCATCAAGGACATCGCCGCCCTTGCAGGACAAGGGGCCGTTCAGGTCAGATTCACGGATGCAGTTGAGGACTTTTTCAAAAAACATGAGGGACTCCGGTACAACCAATATTGCCGCAAGACTTTAACACCATGACGCTGCTTTTGCACACACCCTATGATTTGCCGGAACCCGGCTCCTATAGCCGATGGTTTGCGACGACGGATGCGGCGGCGGCGCTTGACGCCGCGAACAGATTGCCGCAACTGGAACGGCGCCTGGAAGATGCGTTCAAGGACTGCCGGGATATTTGGTGGCGATTAGGACGGGAAATGAGCGCCGCCCCCACCGCTTCAACAGCGCAAACCCCGACGGCGGCGGCCTTCGGCTCGGACTTCGGGTTAATGCTGGCATGGAGCAAAATCGCCGAACAGACTGCCGCCGATGAAGAAACTTGCCTCGCCGTCTGCTCCGATCCCTGGCTGTTTCGTCATCTGGCCCGCTTGCCCGGCGTCAAGGCGGGAAAGCCGCCGCCGCTTTGGCCCCGCCTTGTCTTCCTGCGCCTGAGAGGCCTGATGGCCGGGATCAAGGTCAGCCTCAGCGTAGCCGTCGCCTCGCTTTTACTGAAACGATTCAACGGCGCCCACGCCAAGGGTGCTTATTTCCTGCTGGTTTACGGGCATCCCCGCAGCAACGCCGAGGGCTTCGATGATTATTTCGGAAGCCTGATGAAAGACATTCCGGGGCTGAAAAGATTGTTGCATACCGATTGTCCGCCCCGCCGGGCGCAGGAACTGGCCGTCGACGGCAAGACGGCGAGCCTTCACGGCTGGGGTAGTCCGCTTTTCGCCTTATGGCCGGCGGCGACGCGGTGGCGACCGGAACGAATTCATACCCATGGCCCCTACGGGTGGCTGGTGCGCCGCTCTGCGGCAAAAGAAAACGGCGGCGGCGGCCCGGCGATGAACCGCTGGCAGCACCACTGCCAGCAACGATGGCTGCAAGCCGTAAAGCCGTCGCGGGTGGCGTGGCCCTGGGAGAACCACGGCTGGGAGCGGGCCTTTTGCCGGGCGGCGCGGCGGCTCGGCGTCCCCACCTTGGGCTATCAGCACACGGTGATCGGGCCTTATCAGATCAACTACTCCACCGCCACCAACCACGACGGCCTGGCCGGCATTCCCGATCTGGTAGTCAGCAACGGCCCGGCCTACCGGAGCGAACTGGAGGCCTGGGGCATCCCCGCCGACCGTCTGGTCATCGGCGGCGCCTTGCGCTTCAAGCCCTTCGCCAAAAGCATTTATGACGCGCAAGGGCCGGTGTTCGTCCCCTTGTCGGCGATTCCCATGGCCGCCCGCCGGCAGGTGGAAGCCGCCCGCGCCATCGCCAAAACCGGCCGCCGGGTGGTGGTCAAGGAACACCCGATGTATCCGCTGGACTTCAAGGACGCCCCCAACCTGTCGCGCACCGATGTGCCGCTTCAGGAGCAGACCGGCCTGTCGGCGGTGTTGTACAGCACCGGGACATCGGCGCTGGAGGCGTTGCTCGCCGGCCTGCCCGCCTATCGGCTGATGCTGGAAGACCGCATCGCCATTGATGTCCTGCCCGCCGAAATGGAGGCGCAGAGCGTAACCATCCACACCGTGTCCCAAATCATGGATGCTCCGGCCAAGCCTGAGCGCCTTGCCTGGGAGCGGGTTCTTTCTCATCCGGACATGGACCTCTGGCGTCGTCTGCTTACTAATGATATGCACGCGGGCCGGGGGGAGAAAGCATAATGACCATCAGAGTCGCCTTGATCGGCTGCGGCCGCATTGCCGGACACCACTGCCGCGCCATTTCTTCCGTGGAAGGAATTGAACTGGCGGCGGTATGCGATCTGATCGACGAAAGAGCGCAAGCCTACGCCGGAGAATTCGGCGTCCCCGGCTTCACCGATTACCACGCTATGTTCAACAAAGTCCGCGACATCGACATCGCCGCCGTCATCACGCCGTCCGGCATGCATTTTGAGCACGCCATGGACGTGATGGAGCGCCACGGCAAGCACGTCATCATGGAAAAACCCACCTTTATGCGCCCTGAGCAGCTCCATGACGCTCTCGCCGCCGCTGACCGCCTCGGCCTGAAGATGTTCCCGGTATTCCAGAATCGCTACAACAAGGCGGTTCGCCGCGCCAAGCAGGCGCTGGATAACGACGAACTGGGCGATATCCGCATTGTCGCGGCAAGAGTCCGCTGGTGCCGGCCCCAGCGCTACTACGACATGGCGCCGTGGCGCGGAACCTTCTCCCATGACGGCGGCGCCCTGACCAATCAAGGTATTCACCATGTCGATTTGTTGCGCTATCTGGGCGGCGAGGTCGAGCGGGTCAACGCCGTTATGACGACGTTGGGCGCCGACATCGAGGTCGAGGACACGGCGGTCGCCATTATCAACTATCGCTCCGGCGCGGTGGGAACCGTCGAGGTGACGACGGCGGCGCGGCCTGATGACTTCGAGGCGTCCTTAAGCATCGTCGGCGCCAAGGGTCTGGCCCAGATCGGCGGCATCGCCGTCAACGAGCTGCAAATCTTCACCCCTGATCCCGACGCCTGCGCCGCCAACAGCGAGGATTTCAAGGGCGTTAAGGGCCACGGCGCCGTCTACGGCTTCGGCCACAGCGAAATGTACAGGGATATCGCCGCTTTCTTCGCCGGCGGCGTTCCCTACCCGGTTGACCATGCCGACTGCCTCGGCACCCTGAAGCTGTTGCACGCCTTTTACCGCTCGGACGAAACGGGAGACTGGGCAGACGTAAACAGCGACCGGCAATCCGTTCGCCTTGGCCGTAAAGACGATGAAATTTCAAAGCGTTACCGGACTCCATTGTCATGACGGATAAACTAAAGGTCGGAATCGCCGGTTACGGCGTGGTCGGCAAACGCCGCCGTCAGGTCATTGATCAACATCCCAACCTGAAAACCGTCGCCGTTTGCGACCGGCGCCTGGACGGCGAAGGCGCATTTGAAGACGGAGTGCGCTTTTACGCCAACTACCAACGCCTGCTGGAGGAAGAACTGGACGCCCTGTTCGTCTGTCTCACCAACGACATCAACCCGCAGGTGACGATCACCGGGCTTGAGAAGGGCCTTCATGTGTTCTGCGAAAAGCCTCCGGGGCGGAATGTTTCCGATGTCGCCGAGGTCATCGCCTGTGAAAGCCGCCATCCCGGCCTTAAACTGAAGTACGGCTTTAATCACCGCTATCACGATTCGGTGCGCGACGCCCTGCGGATCGCCCACTCGGGAGAGCTGGGCGAAGCCATCAACCTGCGCGGCGTTTACGGCAAGTCCAAGCTGATCACCTTCGGCCAGTCATCCTGGCGCACGGAACGCGCCCTGGCGGGCGGCGGCGTGCTGCTCGACCAGGGCATTCACATGGTTGACCTGCTGCGTTTGTTCGCCGGAGAATTTGAACAGGTCCACAGCTTCATCGCCAATGATTTCTGGCGTCATGACGTAGAGGACAACGCCTACGCCCTGATGCGCACCAGGGACGGCAAAGTGGCCATGCTGCATTCATCGGCCACCCAATGGCGCCATCAATTCAATCTGGAGATTGCCTTTCAGCGGGGATCGATAACCCTTAGCGGCATTTTGTCGGGATCAAAAAGTTACGGTGACGAAACAATGACCGTGGCCCGGGCCGCCGAAGACGAATCCGGCGAACCCAAAGAGCAGATCACCCGCTATGTCGATGATCCGTCCTGGGCCGATGAGATCGCCGAATTCGCCGACGCCATTCTCAGCGATGCGGCGATTATCCACGGTTCGTCCGAGGATGCGCGAAAGACCATGGAACTGGTTTACAAGATTTACTGCGCCGATCCAAAATGGAAGGCGCAGTGGGGATTAAGGGAAAACTGATGAAAACCATCGGCATCGTTCCCGCCCGCATGGCGGCAAGCCGCTTTCCCGGCAAGCCGCTGCACAACATCTGCGGACGACCGATGCTGGAGCATTGTTTCCTGCGCGCCCGGCTCTACGAAGGGTGGGACGGCCTTTTCATCGCCACCTGCGATGAGGAAATCCGCCAATTCGGCGCCGCCCGCAGTTTCCCGGTGATCATGACCGCTGACACCCATACCAGGGCGCTGGACCGGGTGGCCGAGGCGGCGGAAACCTGCGGCATCAATATTTCCGCAGATGACATAGTGGTCTGCGTTCAAGGCGACGAGCCGCTGCTGGGGCCTGACGTCATCGAGGCGGTGATAAGGCCGCTCAAGGAAGACGACGACATCAATGGAACCATGCTGGCGGTTCCGATTATCGACGAAAAGACGTTCCTCAACCCGGATATCGTCAAGATCGTCCACGACATCAAGGGCGACGTGCTTTACACCTCGCGCAGCCCCATCCCCTATTGCAAAGAATTTTCCGCCGAACCGGGCGCCCTGCGGGTGGGAGGCATTTTCGGATTTCGCCGGAAGTTCCTCAAATGGTTCACCTCCACTCCTGAATCGCCCCTGGAAATCAGTGAATCCTGTGACAGCAACCGCATTTGCGACAACGGCTTCCGGCAACGCATCGCCCCCGTTCCCTACCGCGCTTATGTATCGGTGGACAGCCCGCAAGACATTGCCCTGGTTGAAGCCGTGATCAAGGACGACCCCTTGTGGGGACGGTACTGATGAGCGGTCTTTTAACGGATGATGACGCCCTTGCTTTTTTGGCGTCGCAAGTCGAGGCCCCGGAAAGCAGCCGGTCCGCCTATTGGGAGGAGGAGGCCAAGACCTTCTCCATAGCAGCGGACGGAAGCGTAAAAGGCCCGACCGTGCTGGGCAACATTTCGACCAAGATGAGTCCCCTTCACAACGCGGCGCACCGGATTTTGCAATGGCCTTTCCGGCGCATGGGGCGTCATTACGAAACCTACAGAGAGTGCGAACAATTAGGAAGAATGATCGCCCGCCGCCAAGGCCGTCAATTTACCCATGACCTGATCCGTCAGGTTCTTTCCCTGGCTCTCATCCGCCACCATGTCAATCTTGACAATCCGACAGACTGCAATCTTGTTATCGGCGATGGACTGGGCGTCTTGTCTTCCCTTTTCCTTCTGGCGACCCCTCATCGCCGAACCATTCTCGTTAATATCTCCAAGCCTCTTTTGCTGGACCTGCTTTATGCGAAAAAGGCCGTTCCCGGCTTACGACTGGCCCTTGTCGCCGCGCCGAATGAAATGAAAGAGGCCCTGAGCCTTCCTGAAATCAACCTTATCGCCGTTCAGGCCGATAATGCCTCCGTCATCGCCCATGCCCCTGTCGGCGTTGCGGCAAATGTCGTTTCCATGCAGGAAATGGCCGCGCCGGCGATTGCGGAATACTTCTGCATCCTGCGCGTCAATAACGCCGAAGAAACGACATTTTATTGCTGTAACAAACTCTATAAACGGTTTCATGACGGCGCCGAATCCCGCTTTTATGAATACCCGTGGCGGCCTTCCGACCGCATCTTGCATGATTCCATCTGTCCGTGGAGCCAGTGGCTTTATTCCAAAAGACCGCCGTTCTGGAGCTACCGGCGGGGTAAAAACCGGATCATATGGCATCGTCTGGCGCTTATGGCCAAGGAATCCCCATGAAGACCGGCATCAACGCCCTTGTCCTTGATCTTGACGGAACCCTTATCGACAGCGTTCCCCAGGTCCATATGACCATGAATCAAGGCCTGAAACAAATCGGCCGCCGCGCTCTTTCGCTAAACGAAACGAAAAACCTTATCGGGGAAGGCGCCACCGCAACAATCGAAAAGGCGTTAAAACTTACCGGAAGGGCCGGAACTTCGGAGCAGGTGGCGGAATTTCTTCAAAAATATCTTTCCGACTACGCAACGAACCCCGCGTCTCACACCGTTATCTATCCGGGAGTGATAGAAACCCTTGAAACTCTGGACGCCTGCGGCGTGTTGATGGGCTTATGCACCAACAAGCCGCAAGCCGCCACCCTGCCCGTGCTGAAAGCGCTTGATCTGGAACGCTTTTTTTGCGCGGTGACTTGCGGCGACAGCGTGCCTTACCGCAAGCCCGACGGCCGGCATGTGACATTAACCCTGGAAAGAATGGGGGCGTCCCTACGATCCGCCGCCATGGTCGGCGACAGCGAGACCGATATCGCCGCCGCCCATGATGCTGAAATCATCTCCATTGCCGTCAGCTACGGCTATTGCCATGCGCCTGTGGCCGAATTGTGCGCCGATGCCGTCATTGACACCTTTTCCGACCTGATCCCGACCCTGCAACGAATCACCAAAAAGGTTAAAACCGCATGAGCCGCGTTGCCGTCACCTCCCGCTCATTTTCAAGCAATTCAACGCTTTGCGCCGAACTGCGCAAGCGTTACGTTAACGTAACATTCAACGACGCCGGCCTGAAGCTCGACGGCGAACGATTGATTGCCTTTCTTAAGGGACATGACAAAGCCATTACGGGCCTGGAAACACTCGATGATGCCGTCTTTTCTTCACTGCCCGAATTAACAACGATCTCCAAGTATGGCGTCGGCCTCGATATGATTGACTTGCCGGCCATGGCGCGGCGCGGGATAAGGCTTGGCTGGACCGGCGGCGTCAACAAACGTTCCGTATCCGAACTTGTTATCGCCTTCGCCATCGCCCTGCTTCGCAACATCCCCTTGCTGCATAATGAGGTTGCGGGCGGAGGCTGGCGCGCCCTGACCGGAAAACAACTAACCGACCGAACGGTCGGTATTATCGGCTGCGGCCATATCGGCAAGGATTTAGCCTGCCTGTTGCGGGCTTTCGGCTGCCGGGTGCTGGCTCACGACATCCTCGATTTTGCCGAATTTTACGCCGAACACGGCATCGAGGCGACCTCATTGGAAAAGCTCCTGAAAACGGCCGATGTAGTCACCCTGCACCTGCCGCTGGACAACTCTACCGAAAATATCCTGAGCGCCGAGCGGTTATCGATGTTGAAGCCGGAGGCGATTCTGATCAACACGGCGCGGGGCGGCCTGGTTGACGAAGCGGCGCTGAAAACCATGCTCAAGGAGAACCGTTTGGCCGGCGCCGCCTTTGATGTATTCGCCGTCGAGCCGCCGGAAGACGCGGAACTGCTCGCCCTTGCCAATTTTCTGGCCACGCCCCATATCGGCGGCAGCTCCGAAGAAGCGATTCTCAGCATGGGCCGCGCCGCCATTAACGGACTGGACGATAATTGCGTACCCGAAATTAATCCGGTTTCTCGGCGCTGATGAACCAGGCGAACCCGATAAAGCGGCCCAGCCATAATTCAAGAGGCGACTGGATGGGCCATGGCTCGCCGTAAACAAGGACGCCCCCCGGATGCTTTCCATAGCGGCTGATCTGGTAGCGGCGATAAATCCGGCCCAGCTTGGGAATCAGATAAAAGTAGAACTCTCCCTTACGCAAGGTAAGCCCCTGAAAACGACCGAACAATTTCCTGACGCCGCCCGCCGTGTAGCATCGAGTAATGGGGTTCTTTACGGTTTGCCGGTTCTTTCCGCCCCACTCCGTTGCTTTGCCGAGCCAGTCGGCGTCCCTGAACGCCTTGCCGCAAAGCAGGCCTTGGCAAAACAGCATGTTGATCCAGTAATGCCAGGAACTCTTGCAATAAAGCAGAATTACCGCTTTTCCTCCGGGCTTGAGCACGCGAAACACTTCGTTGACGGCAAGCGACGTATCATCGGTGTGATGAAGAACGCCGTTGGAATAGACGATATCAAAATGGTTGTCGGCGAAAGGCAGGTTTTCGGCATCGGATTGCACGGCGTAACAGCCCTTGGCCCCGTCCCCCAGCAAGCGGAACTTGGCGGCGGTCGAGCAGGCGCGCTTCCAGGTGATATCGGCGGCGATGACCTCTGCGCCGTGACGAGCGAACAGCGCCGAATGGCCGCCGGCGCCCGGCCCGACCTCAAGGACTCGCTTGCCGGCCAGCCGCTCCAGCGGCATTTCCACTACGGCCATGTGATTTCGCAAGCGGAACATGTCTTCCGTGTCGTCAATGGCCTTAAGCAGGGCGTCGTGCGTCAAATCCCTGTCCATGTCCTCATAAAGAGACTCATAAAGGGAATGCCAAAAGGCCTGAATATGTTGCTTGGTCATAAAATATGCGCCGCGAAGAACAAGGAATATGGTCTACTTATAGCAAATCGCCATGTTTGACAGTTTAATCCGCAAAGCCCGTCAGTTAATAACCGATCCCGTATTGCGGCGCTGGCTTATCGCCAGGGCGCTCGGCGCGTCGCCCAAAGCGCCGGACTTCACGGCGCATCATCCGCCTTACCTTAAGAATATGCCCCCCCTTGCAAAGGAGGCCGCCGCGCCGCCCGTCGCTTTCCGGGAACTTGCCTGCCCGCCCCCGTCTTCCTCGATCAGTATCCGACTGCCGGGACAATCCATAGAGCTGACGCCGGGCGGCGAGGAAACCCTGTTCAACAGGCCCCTGAATGACACGGAAGCCCTTTTGGCCGTGCATCGGTTCGCCTGGCTGCCGCTGCTTGGAGACGATGTCGACCCCGCCTGGGTTCAGGCAATCTGGAGTGCTTGGCGCAAGCAATACGGAACGCCCGCCGCCGGTTGGCCCTGGCATCCGTACACGGCGGCCGAGCGGGCCGTCAATATCCTCGATTTCGGCCGTCGGCGCGGACTGCCGAAGCCCTTGGAAGATACGCTGGCGGTGTTAGCGGCCCACGGCCCGGCCATCGCCGCCCGCCTGGAATACTTCGGCGATCACCATACCTCCAATCACCTGTCCAACAACGGGCGCGGACTTTATCTTCTCGGCCTCGCCCTCGGGCTGGAGGCTTGCGCCGAGAGAGGAGCGTTGATCATGCTGGAGGAGGCGCCGCGCATCTTTCATGCGTCAGGCATCCTCTGCGAGGGTTCCAGTCATTATCATCTGCTGGCGACGAGAAACTACGCCGACGCATGGCTGGCGGCCCGTTTCCACAAGAGAGCGGAGGAAGGGCCTTTCCGAAAAATTACCGGCAAGGCGCTGTCGGCAGTTCCTCACCTCGTTCTGCCGGGGGGATTTCCCCTGATCGGCGACATCTCGCCTGATTGTCCGCCTGATTTCCTGTCGGGGCTGATCGCCGGAGAAGGCGGCTGGGTTTCCCTGCTGGACGAAGATTCAAGAGACGCCCTGATAAACCTGCGGGAGTCCTGCCTCGGCGCCTTCAGCGAAGACCTCCGGGCCGCCGGCTGGCTGAAGGCCGGCTTCGGCCCATGGAGCGGACTGTGGCACGCCGCCCCCGGCGGCTGGTCGCAAATGCCCGGACACGGCCATCAGGATTGCGGCGGATTCGAACTGCATTACCTGAACGAGCCGCTTTTCGTCGATCCGGGCCGGGGAGCTTACGGCGACAGCGGCGAAGCCGCCCTCTACCGTTCCGCCCGCGCCCACAATACCTTGCTGGTGGATGATAAAGACCCCTATCCTCCCAACAAGCCCTTCTACGACAGCCGTTTCAGGCGACTCGTCGGCGGACCGCCCCCCGAACTGCACCGCGACGCAAACAGCGTAACCCTAAATCATCACGGATTCACCCGGCTTGGAGGCGTCGGCGCCCTCACCCGAAACTGGCGATTCTCCGACTCCGCCATGATCATTGACGACCGGGTTGACGGCGTAACGGCGCGTAAAATCACCCGTCTTTTCCATACCCCCCTCGCCGCCGCAAAGGACAAAAGCAGCGTTATCCTCACCGGCGACAACCGCCGGTTCAGATTGTCCGCCGGGGAAGCCGACCCGGTTCTGCGACCGGCGACTCAATGGTCGGCCTACGGCAAGGGGCGATTGATCGCCGTTATCGAAATCAACGACGAAGCCGGACTGCCCTGGTCTTCCACCCTCACCGTGGAGGCTTTGTAGAATGTGCGGCATCGCCGGACTTTTTCTGCCCCGCCGAGCGCCCATAGCCGAGGCCGCCATCGACGCCATGCTTGCCGTCATGAGACACCGGGGGCCGAACGGAACGGGGCGTTTCACCGGCGCTGACTGGCGATTTCAGTCCGGCTTCACGCGCCTCGCCATCATCGATCTGGCGACCGGCGACCAACCTATTGTCGAAAACGGCGGGGAGCGCGTCCTTCTCGGCAACGGCGAAATCTACAACTACATCGAATTGCGCCGGGAAGAAGCGAATTATCCTTACCAAACCAACGGCGACATGGAAACCGTGCTGCCTCTGGCCACTCGTTACGGCGTCGATTTCGTTCACCGCCTCAACGGCATTTACGCCTTGGCCCTTTATGATCGCAAGGACCACCGCTTGCTGCTGGTCCGCGACCGCCTGGGCGTCAAGCCGCTCTACTGGACGCGCCTTGCCGGAGGCGGCATTCTTTTCGCGTCGGAAATAAAGGCCCTGTTCGCCTCCGGCCTGATAAAGCCAGAGGTGAACGAGGCCGCCGTTTCTTCCTATCTGGCTCACGGCTACGTTCCCGCCCCCCAAACCTTGTTCCTGGGCGTCAACAAGCTCAGTCCCGGACATATGATGACGGCGGCGGCGGACGGCTCTATCAAAACAGAACGCTATTGGCGGGCGACGGCGGCGAATAATATGCCGACATCGCAACCCGAAGCCGGCGAGCATCTGCTCGGCCTGCTCCGCGACAGCATTCGTCTCCAGTTAAGAAGCGACGTTCCCCTGGGAGCGCTGCTGTCGGGCGGCATCGACTCCGGGCTTATGGTGGCCCTGGCCGCCGAACAATCCGCCGCCCCCCTCAACACCTACACGGTCAGCTTTGAAGGATCATGCGTTGACGAAGCGCCGCTGGCCGAAAGCATCGCCCGGCGCTACGCCACCAATCACACCCGGTTCCGATTACCGGCGGGCGCGGCGGCCGACTATCTGCCCAAGCTTGTCTGGCATTGCGAAGAACCGTTGAATGACGCGGCTCTTCTGCCCAACTATCTGATCGAGAAGTTTCTCAGCCGGCATGTAACGGTGGCCCTCAACGGCACCGGCGGCGATGAGTTGTTCGCCGGCTATGGCCGCTATTTCCGCCTGCCCGTCGAAGCCCGCTATCTGCGGCTGCCCGAATGGTTAAGACAGGGCGTTATCGAGCCTGTCGCCAGCCTCGTCTCGCCGATGACCGCCTGGAAACTTCAACGGGCGGCTTTGTTCAACGACAATCGCGGCGACTATCTCCACCAGCACGGCGCCCACTTTCCCCGCCCCATGCGCCGCCTTATCGGCAATAAAATGACGGCGCCGACCCCGGCGCAGAATGAATTTTTCGCCGAATTCCAAGGCCCCCCCCAATCAGCGGCGCTTTATGCGGAGCTTAACACCTATCTGCCGGAAGATTTGCTGACCCTGCTGGACAAGACATCAATGGCGGTAAGCGTCGAGGGCCGGGTGCCGTTCCTGGATCACCGGCTGGTGGAGGCGGCGCTGGCGGTTCCGCCCGAATTACGCACCCCCGGAGGGCGACAAAAAGGCCTGGAGCGCGCCATCGCCGCGCCCTTCCTGCCGGAAGAAGTCCTTAACGCCCCCAAGCAGGGTTTCGCCTCGCCGGTTCCCGCCTGGCTGAAAGCCGGTCTGGCCTCATCGGCGCGAAGGATATTGACCCGGCGCGAGACCCTTGATCGGGGATGGTGGACGGCGCAAGGCATAGAACGGCTGCTGGCGAAGCCGGACCTTCACGGTTTCAGGGTCTATTCCCTGCTGATGCTGGAATTGTCGATACGAATTCATATAGAGGGGCCTTTCCTCGCCGAGCCTCCCGAAGATGGTCTGGAGGCCCTGGCCGATGCCGCCTGAAGTCAGCGTGATCATCCCCGCCTATCGGGCCGCAAAGACCATCGCCAGGGCGCTGGTGAGCGTCGCCGCCCAGACTCTCAAGCCCTATGAAGCAATCGTCGTCGATGACGGCTCGGATGACGGAACCTGTGAGGCGGCGCTGGCCCTGGAACCCCGGATGAACGGCGTCCGGCTGAAAGTGTTTCGTCAATCCAATCGGGGGGCGGGAGCGGCCCGCAACCGGGCCGTGGCCGAAGCCTCCCGGCCCATACTCGCCTTCCTTGACGCCGATGACGAATGGCTGCCTGAAAAACTCGCCCGCAGTCTGGCCCACATAGAGGACGGCCATTACCTGCTGGTCGCTCACAACGGTTTGATCGTCGAAAACGGCAAGGAATCGCTGATCGACGGCGCCCGCCGCTTCCGGGAGGGAGGAGCGCCTTTTGTCTCCCTTTACCGCAAGGGCTATCTCGATACCTGTACGGTCGTCACCCGGCGCGACGCCGTTATCGCCGCCGGAGGCTTCGATCCCACCTTAAAAAACGGGCAAGATTTTGAAATGTGGCTGGCCCTGCTGAAACAGCCGGGCACCCGCTTTCTGGTGTTTGACGAACCCCTGTCGCGCTACCACGTCACCCCCGGCGGCATCATGAGCAATACCGAACGCCGCCTCGCCTGTTGCCTGAAAATCGCCGGGCGCTATGCCCCGGACCTGAAAAAACATCCCGGCTCGGCGATTTACAGCCTGTGGTTTCGCATTTTCGCCGTGCATTACGAAGCCGTTCAGGTTTATGTGAAACAACGAAAATTCACGGCGCTGTTGGTTTTATTACTGAAATTACCTTTTTTACTGTTCTCTATGACGGTGGCCTTTGTTTTTGTTCCGCCGCCGCAACGTCCTCGCTTTCTGGAAAAATGATGAATCGGGAAAAACTGACCGCCGTCTTGCTTTGGCTTTGGCTGGGGATCGCCTTCGGCGCCTATCTTTTTCAGTACAGGGACATGGCCGGTCCGCTTCTCAAACTTTTAGGGCTGATCTGATGGCCTTCGGCGTCATTACGCTTGAGATATTGTGTTGCCTGGGGCTGGGCGCCGTTGTCTTGAAGCTGCTTAGAATCGGTGATGAGTTTACGCCCGGCGAACATGCCGCCTTCGCCTTCGTCGCCGGCTTCGGCATGTTGGGCTGGCTGATCTTTCCGCTGGGTCTTTTGGGGTTACTGGACAAAGGTTGGTTGTTCGGTCTGCTGATCGCCGGCTCATCGGGCATTATTTTATTAAAGCAAAAAGGATTGCCCCGACCGACCGGCCGTCTCGACGGCGTCGGCCGGGGATTGTCGGCGCTGATTCTGACGGCATTGCTTTTTGACCTGGCTGAAGGCCTTTCCCCGCCGGGAGATGCCGACTCCCTGGCCTATCATTTTACGGCGGTCAAACATTTCCTCGAAGCGGGACGGATTGTCTTTATTCTTCGTCCCGGCGACGGGGCCATTCCCTACCTGACCCAAATGACTTATCTGCCCGCCCTGGCCCTCGGCGGCGAACAAGCCCTGACTTTATGGACCATGGTTTCCGGCTGGGCGGCGACGGCGTTGCTGTTTGTTCTTTGCCGCCATCACCTCAACCGCAACTGGTCGCTGGCTGTAACACTGATTTTTTTAACAACGCCGGCGATGATTTACGGCGCCGGAACCGGCCAGATTGAAGCCCGATTAGCCATGTTCGTCATGGTTGCCGCCTGGGCGGCGGCCCGCGCCCTGGAAAGCGGACGCCTGAATTACGCCATGCTCGCCGGTCTCGCCGTCGGCTTCTATGGAGGATCGAAATATCTCGGTCTGCTGTTCGCCGTCGCTTGCGGCCTGACCCTTCTCGCGCAACGACGTTGGTTGATTCATGGCCTTGTTTTCAGCGCCGTCGCCTTGACCGCCGGCTTCCAATGGTACGCCTGGAACGGATTAAATACCGGCGACCCCTTCTTTCCGATGTTTTTCCAATGGCTGGGACGGGACGATCTGCTTCTTTGGTCAAAGGAGCAGAATCTTTTCTACCGGCAGGTCTTTATGAATTATGACCGTCCGTTGCCGCGAACGCTTTTTTGGTTTTTTCTTTTTCCCTTTCAGGCAACTCTTGATTCCCCTTCCATAATTGAAGCCAAATTCGTCGGCCTCGGACCATTCGCGCTTCTTGTTTTACCCTTCGCCGCGTTGGGAATTTGGAAATTCCGTAGCCGCGTCCTCGGCAGCCGCTTACTGATTTACGGAATCATCGCCTTTCTTTTTTATGCCCTGTGGTTCTTCAGCGGCCCTTCGCAACGGGTTCGCCACCTGCTGCCGGTCCTGCCCTTGTTGTTGATCTGTCTAACCGTCGCCGCCGAGCGGTTTTCCTCGCAAGGTCGTTTTCGATGGCCGCTTGCCGCCGCCGTTTCAGCGACCGTTTTATTTCAAATGTCCACAGAAGTCGTTTTCTCGATCAAGTACCTGCGCTACGTTATGAGCAACGAGAGTCGTGAATCCTTTCTGTTCCGAAATGTCAAAAACTATGCGCCCGTCCCTTGGATAAACGCCCATCTTTCCAGATCAGACAAGTTGTTTATCGGCGAACGGCAACTGTTTTATTTTCTTGAAATGCCTTATCTGTTCAGTTCTCCCCACACCCAATCCGCCGTCAACACGCGGGAAGAACAACAAGACCCCGCCATCCTGTTCCGGCAATTGAAGGCCGCCGGGATCACCCATGTGCTCGTCGGCCGAAGCAATGATGGAGAAAAAAAACTTTCCCCCCGATCCCTTGATCTGTTGAGTCACACAAATTGTCTTGAACTGTTGAACAGGTTTGAGACCCAAGGCATCGGTTCCAGAACATTTTCCGAAACCATGTCTTCCAAGGCCGCCTTTGACCTTCTTAAACTTAACGCGGATTGCCTCCCGTGACTAAAAAGTCTAGTAATCAGTTCATTG